>Ga0123352_10002516_pt1 | contig 25612 bp, 21 predicted proteins | sample TergutLab28metaG_FD_89700 | JGI IMG/M metagenome (GOLD analysis project Ga0123352, IMG submission 89700) | Labiotermes labralis P1 segment gut microbial communities from Petit-Saut dam, French Guiana - Lab288 P1 | ecosystem: Host-associated > Arthropoda: Insects > Digestive system > Gut ...
CAAGTCCTTCCAGTACTGGATCTCTTCATCTTTACTGTTAAATGATGGAATGCCCTCATCCATTATAAGAATGTTTGTATTCATAAATAATGCAACACACTCATACCCACTGTCATTAAACACACTATCAGTCTTTGCTAATATCCTCAAATTCACAAAATAATCTCATTTATGCACTACCATTCTTCTGCAAAGTACAGGCATCTGAAAGAAAGAAAAAACAAAAATAATGTAATTATCATAATGAAATATGTATCAGCCTTACCAGATTTTGAGGACTCTCATTACAATATTTTAAAAAACTAGTGCCCCATTCCTTCTTGTTCACAGCAAAGCAACTTGCAATTCAACATGTCATTCTTGTCACAGGTTATGGCAAAACATGTTTGGGTTTTCGCACCATGCAGTACATTAAATTTGCTCCTACATTTCATAGGAATGTACCACCTCCATATTTAGCATAACTGTACGTTCTTCAGATGCTGACGTGACATGGAATAACCAACCAACCAAAAAAGCAGACTGTGTTTCTTTGGTCAATTTCACCATTTCTTCACACAAGGCAAATTGGGGGGCTGTGTTATGCAGACTTTAAAAACTTAACAGTGATCATGCTTAGACTGATAGCTTTCCCATCTTGGCTGCAGGCTTTAACATACTCATATTAAGAATCTGTTCCACAACAGACAAGGTCCCTCTTTTTTTTTTTTTTGGTTGGGGGGAGGGGGTAATTAGACAGCTGTCAGGTGTGTTTCAGCCCAGAATGTTCTGCATAAATGTCATTCAAACTAGCTGCAATTCAAGTCTGCATCACAAAATCATACCTTAAGGTCTAACACTTCTGCAACAAGTTGTGTCTTACACATCTTGGTTACTGTGATTCAGTTTCTACAACAATGATGTGGCCTGCAAGGTGTAAGTCAAGACAGCTATGGAGTTCAACAATAAACATGTGTATTACACTGGTTACCATTTTCATGCAAATGAGTATACTCATTTCTCTGAATAAAAAGTAACACAATTTCGAATTTCAATAAAGACCATAAAAGCGCACATCTAAGATGTATATGAAGGCCTGGCACCCCTATGAACCACACAGCAAAAGTACTTGTTCTGACATCTCATTACTTTGGGAGCTAAACAGATTAGCAGTACTACTTGTATATGTAATGTTTCCTTCTACAATATTCTGAAATCTATACAGGATATAAACGCCCATAGCAAGTGTCTGCACGACAGCAAACTCTCTTCCATACCCTCAAGCACCTTGACGTCCGCGTAACTGATGGGTTACATACCGTCACGAGCACCTAAACATCGCGAACGTCAAGTGACCACACCGACAATCACGTGATAGTACGTGATAATACTTAAACCAACCACGGATTACTCAACAATGAATCACCCTCGTTAAGTTATAAGACCCGAAGTTTTGACGGTTGCCGTTTGGTCTTACTTTTACCAGCTACAGCTGTCATTACGATGATTATGCCATTCTTACTGCTCCTTCAGACGTGCATAGGCATAATTTACATAGGAGCTCGGGGGTTTACGGTTTTCGTTTACGCGCTTAAAATGTCGTTACGTAAACGAAAAATCTTTACTGTTCCTCAACACAAAATTCAAACTTATAATCTGCCAAACACGATCCCATAACCTTATGCTGAAAAGCAGACTGCATGAAAAAAGCATCAAAATGACATTCCAGCAGGTAATGTGAGTCACCATAATTATCGCAGTTCCCAATACCAACAGTACAAACAATATTCTCTGTATTACAATGGGTAGTGTTATTTAAATACTGATTACGAGATAAACGCACAATTATTACACACCACAAAAAGTACAGCCCTCAACACTACACTCACGCAAAACTTTCACTGGCCTGAACTTCAAAATGGCGTACGCATAACGAATTTATCCAGTTCGAATGATTCTATCGTCGTTTAATGCGTACACTGTCGTGTGGTTAGTTGGGGTAACTATGGACACAGACTCGTAGATGTCGCTACCAGTGCTGACGCTCGAGTTTAACTCTGGCTTCGTTATATCTGTAAGACGACCTGTGCGTGTCAGCTCGTTGCCGTGGGATCTTGGCACACATTACAAGCCAGTGTCGTCACTTGGTAACGTTACCAATGTACGAAACCGAAGGAATCGAGATTAGAAATTTTATGATTAGTATTTATAGCAGCGTATTTTACTCATTGAAGTTAATCAATATCAGAAGCTGTATTTAACGTTGTACGAGCTCGTGATGATGGGTGTCAACACCCGAAACATGTACAGCTGCCTACAGAAATGTAATAAACTGAATAAGTCGTATCTTGTTGGAAAATTATTAAATTCGATTCACGATGCACGGACCCATGTACATAAACTTTATATAAAATTTTATGCTCTTTGATTCCAGGTGTCACTGGCGCATATGTTCCGTGGCGCTAACAAGTTGGTTGCGTTTCATTGTTGGAATCACAGCTCGATAAGCAAGGGCGGTCGGTTGAACACAATGCAACCCGTGGGGAATAAGAGAACGTTCTTGTAGTGAACGTCCTTTTGCAAAAGTTTGTAGATTTTCGTATTTAGAAATTTGGCATAAAATTGTTTAACCTATACAGCGTTTAGTTGTAATGGGTGATGCTCCAAGAGGAAGAAGTCCACTGCAGAGATTTGCTGATTCCTTGTCAAATGCTGTTGATTCGCCAGTAATATGGTTTAGAGGTTAGAATTGTGCACCTTGGTCTATGGGATCTACTGGAGAATAGTGCCGTCACCGATCTTTCAACACGGCGGTCGGCGAGTATTGTAATATGGATATGATGAGTGATGTCTGGCTATTAAAAAAATAACTAAAAAGTCTAACCTAAAGATGATCAGTAATGAACGCTGCAGAAGCAATTCCTTCAGTCGCGTTGAAAGATCCACCATTCCCATAACGGCACTATTCTCCAGTAGTGCCGGTTTATCTAATGGAGAGTTATTAATTAGGAAAGAAATTATAGCCTACATAACGCTTTAATTTTACAGAGAAAATTGTCGTGCCAAATCAAAAGGATTACCCCTGGTATCACCAAAAATTTCGACGTGTCCCAACTATTGATGAATGCTACACGGACGACCCAGTATGCATGCAAGAAGCACAGCTGCAGTTTAAACGAGACAAGTATTTATTACAACGAAAACAGATTAATTTGCCAGATTATTAAGTATACTTTTAAGGCATATTAAAAATTAAGAAGCCTTACATACATACATACATACATACATATACACGTACATTTCATTGCTCCAATGTTCGTCCATCGACAGGTGACTGTGAATCTTGTCAGGAAATATAGGTTGCTCAGCGGAACTTAATCAAAAAACATATTAAATAAGAGTATATACACATATGTTGGGAAGGCAATAAAGTAAAGACACCCCAACATTACAGATTGAAAATATGAATGTAGGAGTTAAAAAATAGTCAAAAGAACTACAGGAGCCAATCATGAGATAAAACTCTTCTAAAGATAAAAAAAACTAATCATTTATTACAAATTCTTTTATGGAATAGAAAACGTGTAAAGCAGACTTATCATTTTTTTAGTTTGGAGATAGTATAGAGAATGGGCCAAGCTTTGTAGACTGCCTGCTGCACCCTCACCAAACTATATACAAGGATGTAGATAAGGGTGTAAAATAGTCATAGAGACAAAGGACCATAATAACGAAAATTCTTTAGAATTAGTATACTTGTGTGTTGGAGGTCACTGAATGAGACCCAATGAGCCTACATAATTTTATTATAATTGGACATACCCATGAAAATTTTGATCCTAATCTGTTTTGATTTGGCATGGAATGATCTGTTAGGTGTATTGCATTTTAGGTGGTTTCTAAACTTCATTAGGATTGCAGATGATGAAAATTATGCCATAAAAGTGTTGGATAGACATGGAGTGGAAAATTATGCCCTAAAACTGTTGGATGGACATGGGAGTGACCCCTTTAAGCTTACTGTATTTAAGATTACTTGCTACATGTTATTTTATTGTACACTGACTTTTTCCACATTTCAGTAATTAAGGATGTATGATACACACCATTCAACCTTCTTCTTTGTTTTACCAACTGTAAGCATCTGCCTATTTTCTGTATATTAAACAAACTTCTGAGTTGAGTTTGAATGAGGTGATATGAATACATTGATACATTTTTGTTCACAGGTTTGTAGATAATGAAGTTCTGAGTATCTTGAGACGAAGATTTGAAGATTGTATCCTGTATGAATCCCCAGACCATAAAGTGAAATGCCAGCCATTGTTTGATCAGTATAATGAAGCTGCAGAAAACTGGTTTATAAAGTGTAAATATTTTTATTATAGGAATACAGTTATAATGAATGTGAATAACTTGTACTGGATAAGGTGTGGAAATAAGTTGAGAAAATTCCTCCATAAAAGCTGTACTTAATTTCTTAGACATTAATAATCACTGTTACCACAGAAGTATTCTCTTTTCAGAGCAGTAGACGTAGTGAGTCTGTGTTTTCACTGTTCCAACCATTTGTATAACTTCATCTGGAACGTTCTTAAGGATGGTCGCTGCACGTCTGTGAATGTTATTTCAATTTCTGTCATCACTGCATCAAAGAGATGCCAAAACATGAAAATGAAAATGTCAGTGTCATAAACACATCTTAAACATCATGAGCCCAGGGTGAGACAGTGCTGATTTGTTTCTAATCATCTGGCATTGTTCACTCCAAGTTCCTGCAATAAGGTCAAACAGTGAACATTGTTGTTACTTGGAAATATTTGCAAGGCTGCATGAGGCTTGGATCTCGTTTCATGACAGTGCGCCTGCTCATGACATACTTGCTGTCTGTGTTTTATGGCTAAAATATCAATAGTGAAATTTGATCATTCACCATAGTGTCCAGATTTTGTCCTGTGTAGGTATTCCCTACAATATTTTGGCTAGCAGAGAAAACATCTCTCAGCTATTGAATGTAAATGGGGTCAATGATATTAGGTAGACAGAAATACATACAGCAAAGCCACTAGTGCCTGAGCCAAGTGCCTTTGATGTTGAGATGGCTATTGAAAAACTAAAAAGACACAAATCACCAGGTATTGATCAAATCCCAGCAGAACTGATTAAAGCAGGAGATAGAAAAATTCGCTCTGAGATCCTTAAACTTATTAATTCTATTTTGAATAAGGAGGAATTGCCTGTAGAGTAGAAGGAGTCGATTATGGTGCCTATTTATAAGCAGAGTGATGAAACAAACTGTAGTAGTAATAGAGAGCTACCACTCTTATCTGCTACATGCCAAACTTTATCAGACATCCACCTGTCAAGGTTAATTCGATATGCAGAAGAAATTATTGGGGATTATCAATGTGGATTTTGATGCAACAGTTCAACTACTGATCATATATTCTGCATTTGCCAGGTACTTGAGCAAACTAAATAATGGATATTATTTGGTTGATCAAATCAAGTATGAGATGGGTGGAGGCATGTAGCACATACATGGACAGGAGAGGTGCATACAGCGTTTTGGTGGGGAAACTAAAGGAACGAGACTTGGAAGACCCAGGCATAGATGGGAGAGTATTATCAAGATTGATCTTCAGAACATGGGATGGGGGTGGGCCATGAACTGGATTTATTTGGCTCAGGAGTGGGACAAGTGGCAGGAACTTGTAAACGTGGTAATGAACCTTCTGGTTCCATAAAGCGTGGGGGAATTTATTGACTAGCTGAGAACTGGATAGCTTCTCAAGAAGGACTCTGCTCCATGGAGTGAGTGAGAATGTATGTAAGCAGATACATATTCCCAACTGAAGACATCTTTGAAAGGCCACAGTTTTTCAGACATTGCTAACATTCGGGGATGTGACAAAACATGCTGAAGAGCATTTCATGAGAGGATTCTGACAATGTTTGGAACAATGCATATTGCTGCACAAGAAGTCTACTTTGAAGGTGGTAGGAACTACTGGTGTACAAGCGATTAAATCCAGCTTTTATGGGGACATTGATGAACCATTTATGACCCAGTATAAATTGAGTCTACCCTGTTGTTTCATATTTATTTTCCCCAAGACATGCATCATATAGAATATATGTTAAGTATATTCTATATGTTTAGAGTTCCTTACATGTTGATGTCTCTTGATTTCATTGCTGCATACATTCAAAATCTGTAACACCTTGTCTTGTTTATGCTCAGGATGCAGCAGTTTACCAATGAATTTACAACCTACCTTATGCTTTTGCCAGGATACTTTCAGAGTATACATTCTACAGCATACAAATATATTTTTGCAAATTTTTGTTAGTGGTGACAAATAATTGGGATGTATGCTGTAAGTGGCATGCAACGAAGATTTGACGGACGTTATTGAGGGCAGTCTTCTATGTGATATGACAAAATTTAACCCTTCACAGCCTGAAAAATAGTACCTGAATTCATAAGGTCTGTTCATTTTCTCGATCAAGTTTCTTTCTTCTATTTTTTGCCAGTATTTAGTTACGGTGAAGTCATTCTTGCCATCTAGGATCACATTCGGGAACTAAAGTATGAGAAACATGAATGGATAATCTCAAGTGCAGAATATATTGCTTGTAAACAAGAAGGATTAATATAGGAGGTTACTTATTACAATATATATTTAAACAGATGGATAGTAATGAAGTATTTGTAAACTTATTTTATTTAGATGGTGGTCTTTCAAATTGTAATACCATGCATTTGTGTGTAGTTCTCAACATTTTGTGGGAGCCTGATGCATGCTTTTTCACTTGATTCAACCTTCCACTGTAATAGCCTTAAGAGTTCAATCCTGTATCTTGGCCTTACTTGTTTTGTTCCCATTGACCTGGACAACATAATCTCCTCTCCCACATTCCTGACTGCTCTTCTTGGTTGATTCCCTCCTTCCTCTGCATGTGAACTATCCACATAGCAGCTGTACTCGCTTCTACCCTGAATATGGAGACAGCCAGATTCCCTGAAGTGTCAGTAACCACCCACACATCTACACAGTGTCAGCCTAGTAAGACCACAATCTAAATCTTCAGTGCTGTAAGACAAATGACTCTATTATATATTTCAATAGTGACTGACGTTTACTGTGAAGATAATGTGAAGCTATAATACTGGTACTGGATGTGCACTGATTGCAGATGGAGATTTGGGTGCTTATGGAAAGGTGGAAGATGCCTACATGAAACAGAAACATCGAATGATATGGGAACGCCGTCATGGTCCAGTAGGCACTGGAATGAAAGACTCTGGGCTGTCACAAGACAACCACTGAAGTAACTTCAGTTGTCAAAATAGTTATTGTTAATTTTATAGTGTTTTCAATTTGAAAGTGAACTGTATATAATTTACAGAGCTGTAGTAGTGTATAATCCGGAGTGGAGATCAATCTAAGTTGTGAAAATGGGTTCCATACTAAGGATGTACTGCAAGTAACAGGGTTTCCAGCATTTCTAGAACCTTATGGTTGGACTGTTATGTCAATAAAATACTGAAATACAATTAAATTTCATTTCAAATAAGATGTTTCACTTGATAGCTGGCCCATCTGTTTTAAGTTTGCTTGATGAAGTAGTTTATTCATATAATCCATAACCAACCAACCAACCACAGTGCAGATTTGGTTGTTAATAAGTGTGTGTTGGAACACACATTTGAATAAAACATGACATCAGAAATCAGAACTGAAATTAGGTATGCAAAAGAATTCCCCCCCCAACACATACACACAGAGGGGCCAGTTGGCAGTGTCCAGTCAGCCATCAAATATCAAATGAGGCACATTTTACCACAAAATAATAGTATCTGTCTAAATTGCCACAGTACACATATGGTGATTTATTTGTCTGCACACACAATTTTGGTCCATTTTTTCTTTGACAATAGATCATTTGTTTGTCAAATATTCAAGAGCTACTACATTCTGCATTGTGCTCAGGCAACAGTGTCCTTTATATTGATACTATGTAGTGTGCAATATTTAGTACCACGTTTCTTTATAATGACTTTATCAAAACCAAAATTATGGTCTTCATTGATGTGAAGCTGTGCACATAGATACCACAAACATTTTACAGGAATCTGATGTAATTATGATAATGCCAACTCCAGGTTGTTACAAAACAATGGTACCTATTTACCAAACAATGTGGCATCTCATTCAGGAAGACAGTCATCTGCACGAGAGTACAACTTCAAGTGTAAAGAAAACAAGGAATCTGAAAGCACTGTAAATGGCAATGTGTGGCAAATAATTACATCTGCAAGTAATTAAAGGAGACAGGTGTTGTGTAGGTGAATGTATTTTAATTATTTCTAAAGCTAACAATAAGACATCAGATGTTCTCTCCAAAATATTTACTTGCATATAAATGTCAGAAAGGCAGTTTTTCTGTCCCTGTGAACATAACTGAGGCAGAGGTTACAAGCCCCCTCCCGACCCCCAGCTCAAGACCACAAAAAATGCCAGTATTCTAAATTAAAATCTTACATATGATACACATCTGAGAACTGTTGACATTTAAAATAACAGGTTAATATGTGCCGGAACACAGCCTCAATATCTTTCCTCATAATAACAACCATATGCCGATGACTTACATAAAACATGCAAAAAAATATTACTACATATAATATTTTTAACAGTTCAGAATTTTAGTGATTTTATTTAACTATTTGTACACTGTTTATCACTGCAGAAATAATATGAATCTTGATTACATAGCAACTTAAAACTAGGGATTTTTTTTCAGTTCTTCAATTATCATGTGGGATTTAATTCAAAAAATTATAGTTTTTGGGCACCAAGTGTATGCTTTGAAGTATGCACTTTATGTGTAACAAACAAAGTTAATTAAAGTTTTCTACATTGTGAGCATGTGGAAACTTTAAGCTCCATCATCAGAAAGTAAATCCATACACCTGACATGCATTCTTTTTCATTCAACTCAACTCTTCGACAGTCTAACAACCTGAAGAAAGATGGAAGATGTTAATAATTTCTCATCACCTGTATACTACAGCCTATCAATACACTTTGTATTGATTAAGGCACAAGCATCTATATTCACTATAGATGCCATTTTAAAAATATTTAAAATACCCCTCGTATTGTTTAAAAAGAAGTATACCACACAACTTTTTACACATGTAATTAGCACTCTTTACACAAAGGCATGGGTGGTATACTCGTGTTTTAAGCATTCAATCAACTGAACATACATAACATTCTCTTGTATTGTCCCCATTATGGTCAAACTTAGTACCTTGTTTCATTATCAAGATAACTAGAATGATGCACTTGAGGACTAATGCTTTCTCATGACAACTACCTATTACCTTCCACCTTTCCTCCACCCTAATAAACCAGCCCCAAATAATGTCTTTGGTATCACTGCCTACTGTCCTAGCCTTCCTTGGGACAAGCATCTATACAACTGGTTCACACACTACAAACTATTGCACGCACCTTAGGTAAGATTTCAGGTTGTATATAATTAAAGACACATCCCTATTTGATAAAATATCCAATGTCAATGTACATGACCTTGTAATTATAAAACCATAATCTTTTATTCATAATTTATAATCAAAAGTATCCACAGTACCATGCTCCAATAGTAGGATATGTATCAGAACAAATTTAAGTACTATGAAGTATACTGTAAACGGGTTTTGTGTGTGTGTGTGTGTGTGTAGAGAGAGAGAGAGACATATGTACAACAACTGCAAACAAGTTTTCATTCTGAAGAAAAGGAAACTGCCAAGGAATGCAGCTCACAAATCGAACATAAGATTTCCGTGAACATACTATCTGAATGCAACATCTGTGTGTGTAACAAAGGATGTGCAATGTATACTACTGCTTGTTTATCATCTTCAAGTCTAAAAATCTACATTATGTAAAGGCATGACTAAAACAGATTTTTCTCTCAAGATAAGCAAAATCTCCACAAACATCTTGGTGCCCAACCATGCACTACCCAAAACTAATTTCTTTTTAACTACAAATAATTTTAATAATCACCTTATTCTCAAACATAAAAACATGGAAGATTTATATCAAAATGGGTTTTCCGTAATACCTGGTCAACTAAAACTGCAAAACTACAATGAATCTATATGTCTGGTACTCTTTTTATCTACTTTTCTCTGCAGAAGGTATTAGAAATGAAATCTACATAGCTTATGTTGCACATTTCACTTATAAAGAAATCTACACCTAATGTGTTGGCCTTTGTACGACAAGAACATATCACATTATTTCAACAGTAAATTCAACCTCCATAACTTGTTATGATACACCATACATTTAATTCTGGATCCCAAACACATTTATTAATATCCAAAAGAAAACAGAAATTCCCATAGAGTTTCTGTGTGCCAATGCCATGTTGGTGGAATAGAACATAATATAACACACCATACATAAGTATGTCAACTTGTAACCAAATGTTGCAAGTTTGGATTCAATGCTATTGTCTCTATTCAAAACTGTATAGAATACAAGAAAAAGACTGGCAAATTCTCATCCAGGTGCATAGTACACATACAGCACTACATGATGGGAATAAAATATTTCAAAATGCTGTGTGATTTGACGCAAAACATTATGTACTGGGGCCGCAAAACTGCACTGCAGAACAAACATTTCAAACATAAGATTGATGATTCACAACCAACATGTACTTACATATATATACCTGCTAAAAATAAAACATCATATTTGTGCTATACAAAATAATACACCTGTTTGCTTACGATGCTTCAGGTACTTTGATTCAATGCTGCTGACTAAAAATGTCATGGCATTTCTATTGGAGTGTTGAACTGAGCAGCCAAGCGCCTCTTGCCTGAAAAGATGACAAAGATACGTTAACTGCTTAGTTTTGTAACACATCATCCAATGAGGTCATTCATTTCTCACCACCAAAACAGACAACTGTGAATCCAAGAAATAAATAACTGTCAGAGACTTCCTTTCTTCATTCTGGCTTACTTCCACATTCTCATTGGCACCAACCCAGAAGTAACTGATACTGATTAACCAGACAAATAAGAGCTGCACATCTCCACCACCTTTCTCACTCTCTTCCAATAGTTTCTCCCCTTCTTACCTTGTCTGTATAAAATGTAGTTTTGCAAACTGTTGCAGGTCTTTATAAAGATGTACAGGTACAGAAAATACAGTGAAACTTCGATATCACGTCCTCTGAATTTACGTTTTCCCTGAATTTATGTTATCAATTCATATTCTTTACTGAAAGGACATAAGATCAGTGTTAAAATTTCTTTGCATTTACATGTCCTCACTTCTGCATTTTCTGCAATTGTACATTCGAGTTTTTGAGTCTCGCTGGCAGAAACTCCCTCCATTTTATGCGCATTTCCATTCGTGAAGCTGTCGACTAACAAATGTTATGATTAGTCCAGGGAAATTGGCCAATCAAATGTGCACTGCTTCCAAAGCGAGAATGAATTCAGTCAATAAAACAAGCATTGTAAGCAAGCAAGGAAGCAAAGCCATATCATTTTTGTCTGAACTGTATGGAATGAAAGTACGCAACTGTTTAGTGTTCAATGATCGTAGCGAGTGAAGCTGAAGACTTTCCATTTATTTTGAAAATGTCCTCAAATGAGAAGAAAATGAAGAAACAACATAAAGTGTTTCCTACAGATGAAAAAATGCAAATATCAGCCAAAGATGATGCTGACATGGGAACTTGGGTGGATCTAGTGGTAATGTTTGGTTTGTTGGTATCAACGTTAAACACAATAGTGAATAAACGGTCTGAAATAGACAAAAGTTACTCGCGTTGTGGGCCATCATTTTCTAAAGAACCCAAAACTCTGAAACTTTGCCAATGGAAGAAGTTGAAACCATTCTTTCAGCTTGGTTCAAGCAAGCCCTTACTGCCAACACATCCACTGACGGACCCCATCTGAAGGTAGACGCTCTACATGTAGCTGCTCTTCTAAGTATCAACAGTTTTTGGGCTTCAAGCGGCTGGATCAACCGTTTTAAGAAAAGACACAACCTGGTACATAAGACTATGTCAGTAAAAAGTGCCATTGTAAATCCCAAAACAGTGATGGACTGGAAAAGTGAAGCGAATGCCCAAACTAATTGATGGATACCAACCAAAGGACATATTTCATATTGATGAAATTGGACTCTCTATAATCTCTAGCCCAGTAAGACATGACGCACAAAGGTGATTCTTGTCATGGTGGAACAAAATCAAAGCAGAGGGTCACTCTTCTGCTCGGATGCAATGCTGATGGCACAGAGAAATTACCTCCACTTGTGACTGGCAAGTACAACAAACCCCACTGCTTCAGAAATGCAAAAATTTCCCACCAAATACACAGCAAATTCCAATGCATGGACATCTTCAGCCACTTCTGAGGAGTTTCTTGTGCAATTGGATTGCCAAATAGGAGTAAAAAATGTAAAAATCTTGCTCTTCATTGACCAATGTGCTGCACACCCAAGAGCTTCCACTATCCTGAAATATACTAAGTTATATTTTGCCCCCAAAATTGCACAAGCCACTTGGAACCACTGCATATGGGGATCATCCATGCTTTCATATCCCAGTACAGAAAGCAACTCATACGGAAGGCACTAGCAATGATAAACGGAGGATTACTTGGTGATGCATCCAAAATGAAGACCAACCTCCTCACAGCCCTTCACTTCATTGCAGAAGCCTGGAGACAGATAACACCAACCACCATACAGAACTGCTTCAAGAAGTATGTATGGTTGTTCAACCAGATGGTGAATACATTGACATTAGCAATGAAACGCTGAATGAACAAGCAAAGGACTACTGTTGCTCCTTGCATAAGTGTCCTGTGATGCCAATGTCAGTGTATGTGATGTACAGAGTGTAGATCAGGCCTTGCAGAATCATCTGATTTGCGACGATGGAGAAAAAAGAAAAGAAAAAAAAAAGAACTAAAAGTAAAGAGTTGGAGGAAAAGCTTATAGAGAACAAAGCAAGTTTTTTCTTGAAGCTCTTCAAGGACTAGAGGCAGCAAGAAAATATATCCAGCAGTTCAATGTGGAGGACGACATACTAGGACGTGCAGTCGGCTCGGAAACAAGTTCTGCATATTGAAGCATCATGAAAAATGTAAACAAATAACAATATTGGACTGATTAAAAAAATGAATTTTATTCTGTTGTGATTTTGCAAATGATTACTATTTCATGACCTTTATTTTAATCAGTTAATGAAAAAGCGAATTTTATTGTTTTGAAAGTTTGCACAAAATTTAGCATTACTATAATGTGTAAACTTGATTGTAATAATGAATTAAGACAAATACAGTGAGAAACACCACTCTTCTGTTTTTCTTTGTTTTCTCTGATTTTACAATTTTTTGGTACAGTCTACATGATGATGTAAAGTAGGTGTTTCACTGTAACTATAGGGCCTCTCTAAATCTACAACAAATTATACAGTCTTCCCACAGACACAAAGAGGGTACTTCTGTATACCAGTGCAGGTCCCTATCAAATGGCAGAGTTACAGTAACTTAAACAGCAAACAGCCTCCCTACACCTCCTGCACACTCATAAAAAAAGTTCTCAAAAACCTTTCTTTTGCTACAGACATATTTTCTAATAGCATCTATATCAAATTTTACTTACTGACTCGCCAAACCTGTGAATGAATTACAACTTTTTACAAATAACTCTTGGTAACTCAGCGCACACTGTCCCAGTCCCAAATAACTCATCACAGTAAATGACTGTGAGTTGTATCTGCTGATATTAAAATCATATATGATAATTTCCCTCAAATAAGACAACATCCATAAATGTGAAACAACTTCCAAGTCTAGGATATATCGTTTAGTGCTAACTTACGCCTAGTTCTGTTCGGAGTGTTGAGTCCACTCTCTGCCATTTCAATGCTAACATTTGAACTGTCAAGACTATCCCCAGCTGTAGACATGGTTCTTCCACTTTTGTGCTCTAGATCCTTATCTGCATCACCACTTGTCTTGCTGCACCACTGATCATCCTCAGGACCTTCTGATGCCCTTGTTCCTGGTCTTGATCCAATCAGCTGTGGGAAAGGAAGTTCACTGGGATCTGGTGGCACAACATGGGGTAAACAGCCTGAAGGAAAATGGTAGGATGAGGGTGAAATCACAGACAGAGGGCTGGAATGTGAAGACAGCAGCATCTTTGTGGGAGACATGACAGTTGAAGTGGTCAGTGTAGCCTTAGGCCACAGTGGTACAGATCCTCCCTGGAAATAAAAAACACATACAAGATCTAAAAGAAAACAACATCCATCATTAACGCACCTTAAAAATGCCCCCCAAGTTAGAAATAAAACACATTTTTGTTTAAAATATAATTTTGGGCATATAAGTAAGATGCAACAAGCATATATGAGTGTTAAAACTATCCAAGTAAGCTAATACCTACTGGCAAATTTTCCTTATGTAAATTTATATTATTAGTTAACCCTTACGCTTCCACAACTAACTGCACTACTAATAAAAGTCCCAGATAGACCAGCGATAATTAGATAAACCGTTTGTATCTACACACCTAAAATTCTAACACTTATGACAGAAATGAAAAACTGGATGAAAAACATTTTTTTATTGTTTATCTCACACACAGTTTCATCATCAGTCAATAAGTCAATGTCAATATTTATTACAAAAATAATAATTTTTCTATCAGAAATGACGTTCAACTACAACTAAGGAAAAGAAAACAAGCTTATGTGCTGTAAATGAAATAAAGTGAAATGCCAACTTGATGCAACTAGGTAATTTTATGGATGTATTCTTAGCTTGTCATGTTTCGGGTACATACGCCCAACATCAGGAGCACTAGATGTTGAGTTGCAGCGTGTGGTTTTCTGCACCGAGTTTTTGGATGCGTGGTGGTCTTGAGAGCTGCTCCTGATGATGGGCGTGTGTACCCGAAACATGTCGAGCTAAGAATTTATCAATAAAATTACCTAGTTGCATCAAGTTGGCATTTCACTTTACTTCATGAGGAAGATGCACGGTCAAACAACCCTCAAGTTATGTGCTGTACTCCACATGCAGACCTCCTGGTGAAAAACTGTAATGCAGTGGTCTTTATTTTTAAGAGTTGGTAAGGGAGGGTTTGTGATGGCTGGCCTGATGGCTTATACTGGTTGCAGTAGAATGTAACAAGAACTATGACATTCCTATTGTTCTTAACACCTGGGTGGCTTGCTCTGAACTGTACTATCATGCTTCTCAGTCTAAAACATCAATGCAGACCATAACAGACAGTAACTCCACTCAGCACAACTGTCCTCAGGAAGCTGATGGTTGCTAAGCTCATCAATAAATTCCCTTCGTGTTACAGGATCTTGAGATTCACTGGGCTCACAAAGTCAATGCCAGATCCTATTACGAAATAGATGAAGTCAGTACACACCCTCACATCCTGTCTTGTTGTTTCTTTGTATTTCAGTATTATACTCCCACCTAAGCCTAGGTCTCCTGAGGGATCTTTTCTGATTTTCTGACTCCATTTGTGTATGCATTTCTCATTTCCTCCATGCATACTGCATGCCCCTGCCCTTCTCACCATTCTTGATGTGTTCATCCTAAAATATCTGGTGTAGAATACAAAGTAGTTTCTCATAATCTGCAGCAATGAACTTGTTGCAACTGACAACAGGAATCTTTAGATTGGTATCACACTGTTCAACCACCAGGAAAGCAGAAATTAAAGACAGCATTCCTTCCAACAAACACAAGCAATGTATACTTCTGGCAAAATACAACTCCAAGCAAACTAATATGGCACTGTTTTGTTATTAGTCACTTATTATTTGAAACATCCTGTAGGCAGCTCTTGTTCAAAAGCCTTTTGACAAGTAACATTTACTAATTATAATTACTCAAAATATTGATACATGTACTGTCGTTGACTCACGAGAAAGCTGTGACCATGACACTGGTGGCAAAGGAAAAGTCAGCCCATTAGCTGTTCATTACAAGTAACTTATGCATTCCAATTAAAAATATACTGGTCATAAGTACAGCTGTGTCCCATGTGTGCAAGTCAATATTACTGCCTGTTATGTTCCATCTCGTTACTTAAATTTGACTTCACCCTTGTTATATACTGAATACCTAGCAACTGGCAACCACTGAAAAGTGATAGATGAAGTGATACACACTTAAGTCTTTAGCATAACCTGTATGATTACTCCTCAAGGTTAGCCCAGAGTTAAGGGACCCATGCTGTCAAGGTCAAAGATGTTCTTGTCAGTCGAGGACCGAATATTTAGCGTAAACCTGTACAATAAGCATTGAACCATTAATGCAAAATGCATACCATATAAGTACTAAAAGCTGCTGAATGGCAGTAAGGAGCATACTGTGGAGGACTGGCACCTCCCCACATAGGACCCCACGTTGAGGGTCGCTGGTTAGGGCTGCATACCTTCTCTGATAAAGCCTGGAGTGGGCATGCACAAGGTTGAAGCAATTAATGGCATTACAAGCATGAAAAACATAATATGACTCCTGTAATAACTGACAAAGGCACTGAAAATTAAGTAAGGAACTATAATCATGCAGAACATGCACAACAAATGTATAGTGCAACAATGTACAGTCTATAACAAGAAGTCCACTGTTACAAGAATCTCTCTGCTTGCTGAAAATTTAATGACATGAAGAAAGGAATAATTTGTGATGATAATGGAGGCACTGTTTCAAAATTTTTACTATGATCATAAACCTTTAATAATACTAGAATGACACAGAAATAGTGTACTCTTTATTATCCATACGCAGATTATCCAGTTTGTGGAGCTAATTACTAATGAGAAAGGTGGAGAATGACATGAGCGCCAAGTACTCAAACAAAATCCTCAATACAAAAAAAAATCATGAACTATTTATGCAAACAATGAGAGTCCACTCGTACGCTATGTATTATGTGCATAATAAATACATTTCAGTTTTTTTTTTGTTTGTGGTTCAGTGAACTACATTTTGGGTTGCCCATGTTTCTCAATTATCTGTATGCACCCCTCCCCAACATGGGCCGGGTAGCTAAGTCAGTATAGCGACTGACTACAAACTGGACGGTCCAGGTTCGAATCCAGGTGGGGACGATATTTTCCGCCTGTCCAGACCAGCCCTGGTGCCCACCAAGCCTCCTGTAAAATGGGTACCGGGTCTTTCCCGGGGGTAAAGTGCGGCCAGGGGGTGCTGCTGACCACTCAACCCCTTCTAGTGCCACGGTCATGGAAGCATACAGCTATACCTCTACCCACCCTCTGGGCCACACCGGGCCTGTAATGGGATCACTTTACCTGTACCACTCCCCAACATTATGTCACATAAATGAGAATACACTGTGTATCTGACAATATGGCTGAGTCACTAAAATTCTCCCATGCAATACTTAAAAATTAGCAACATATATGCAGTAGAAGCATGTTCTCTTGAAGACATTCGATACCATCCCAAACAAAAACACTTTAGATCCTTCAAACAGCAGAAGGTTCCCATCACCAACATTCAAAGCAGATAAAGACAGTCATGACACAAGCAAACTGTTTCTGGTCATACTAGCATGAATAGGCTATGATTGACAAATTGTGTCCTGCATGATCTCAATGAAAAAGACACACTGTAAAAAGCTGCAAATAAGATACTGGGGTTATATATGAGACAGAGACATTTCAAGCCTGGTAATTACAATGTTCAAGTCAATATTCTCTCACAATCTACATATCCTGACTTTTCATATTTTCCTTAGTCATTCCAATACCTCAAATGATATGCAAAATTATCTGTAAAAATTCCACTGCATCAAGCCAAGATCAGACAACAGCTCCTCATCTGATCAGTGCAAAAGATGACAAGAGGAGTGCAGAGCTCAACTCCAGCCAACTTTTGCTCAGACTCGGCCTTCTGATTGATCATCACATCTCTGACATATCCACTAATCAGTCATGTTATAGCTGCTGTGGAGGCTTCCATTATAACATGCTAAAAATTATGTAAAATCTGGGAAATGTTGTTCTGTGGGCATTTGACTGAGACCACATAAGAAGCACATAAAATGGCATTAAACACAAAATGTAGGAACATAAAATATTGCGGTTTTATTGTATTCACAGCTAACCACCAAATCTGGAGCCCATCTCCTCCATCCATAACCTCTGGATGCACCACCATGGATGCTATCATACTGCCACTTTAATGCCATATTAACATACTATAATTTGTTCAGCATGCAAGACATTCAGCATTACCACATTCTGCTGTGTCCATTACACAACATAAAGCAGAGGGACATTACCTTCCCCTGTGAGTCTGATTTTGGAGAACTGGGTGAATCAAAAATGTCACTGCCCAATATACTCTTCAGGAATTTATCAGGTAAATTCTCAACCTCTGGCAACTGCTTCTGTGACTCTGAAATGCATAAAAAGTTATGGTACTTTATTAGACTAATTTAATTTCAACCTATATTCACACACACACACACACAATTAAATGGGGTAATTTTTATAAACCTTGCATAATAATTTATAACAATGTGGAATTCTTATATACACACAAACACATAATCATTACATACATTAAATAATTCCATCCCCATCTTTCCCAGACTTTTTACTTGTACAAAGTATGAAGAATACTTTTTCTTCTACAATCTTGACAAAGCAGGCAGGACAATCCTCTGACAATGGTACACTTCTACCACATTATACAGTGCCAAATCCCAAAAGAAGCAATTTTCATAGTCATCATCATTAGAACCTTGAATTTTATTGTAAATTACAATTTGAAAGTTCAGACTCACCCAAAACATTAATTTCACTAAACTGCATAGACACAGGTAGCAAAGGTGCTCATCAGGCTACTTCTAGGTTTAAAAATTTGGGACATTACCTTGAACTTTAAAACAAAATCAGTAAGACTTAGCAACGCTTCACAAATGTAAAGTAGAAGTCCACAATAACATGAGTTAGTAACAGTAACAGCACAGGAAAAATGATTATTATATTCACATTTACAGCTAGCAACATAAATATCACACCCAAAATCAAATGGAGTATCTTTATAAACCTCACGTTATAATTTGTGACAATGTGGAATTCTATAAAGAAATTGTGTGTTATTACACAACACTGAAATTGCAAGTGAATTAGAACTCACCATACCAAGAGAAATTTATCATGTAGGTCTCAATAAAGTGTGAATTCCTATGTGGTGCATCACAAATGTGACAGAATGCAAGCAACTAATGTTGGATCACATTTGCATACCGATTAATAGACATGGTGATTGTAAGGACATACTGATTGCGACTACACGCACACACATGTATTATGGTTTCTGTATGGCACATCATTTGCCAATCTCAAAAATCTTGAAATGAGACAATATTACTATGAAACACCTCATTACCATGCATACCACATGAAGACAGTGCCTAACTAGCACAGACAGCACTACTATGCATTCCAATCAGAACTGATATATTTGAAAGCACAAGTGGGAAAAGAAGCAACAAGATATTCCTCTGCATACAGGACTTGTATACCTTTACTTCTTTTTGATGAATATTATCTGATAAAGATTGTAGCTGAAACACGTAACATGTTTTTAGACTTGAATAATCATATATATCAATACAATAAGGTTTATTTATGACATCCAATATAGTAAGGTTTCTTTCATAGCAGTGTTTTTTCCTTGTTCTGCTTTTTCACTGTCGACCTATAAACACCTAAACCCCTTCATATCACCCGCAAGACGAGACATAACTCATGTAAAATGGTGAATGGGAACATTTTGTTACTCTTGTATCCAGGTGTATCTCTGTACCACAAAATTCAGAGCAATAAACAATAACCCCCCCCCGTTTCTTTATGGCATCATATCTTATGATTCGGCACTGACAGAATTCTGCTTTGTTTTTATTACTTCTCAAAAAATGCTTTTTTAACAAAAAAAGGCTTATGTTAAAACCTGAAAATGCTGCCTCAAGTGGAGGCCAAGAAAAGCCAAAAATATTTCATGTACTTACCTTGGTCTCTGCTTGAGGCAGGAAGCTACTAATTTTTATCTACATATTGCTTCTAATCTGTACATCTTCGAAAACAAAATTACTTGGCATCAGCATTAATCAATCCAATTTTTAATGTTTAATAAGATTAAAATGCTGTAATTTCTGTTTATTAAATATTTTAATGTTTCCACATGCAAATTATATGCATGGATACAACTAGTGATTATAGTTGTGTTGGCTGAAAAACTTATATGTATTTAATCACATATAATCATAAATCCTCCTAGTTACTGATAAATGATACCTGTCATTAATGTTCCATCTGCTCCTCCTTCTGATGGCAGGTGTCTACTGGTCTCCAATGGACGAATTTCAGGATCATTTTCATCAGTCTGCGAACCCTGTTTATTCAAGCCGGCAGGAAGTGGTATCCCCACAGCTGTAATGCGCAAAGTTACGTTTGTATGAGTGAAAGAACACCTTCAATGGCAATCCGTTCCTGCGAACACCCTGTGTTGAATATGAATATGTTCCATGCTCCATGCATTAACCAGATGTACAAAATTTTTAAAGGAACAAACAGAAGCACTTGGATTTATAAATATAACTTTATTACAGTAATTACCCGCATGTTTAGGCCACACGTCACCATCTTCAGGATGATAGCAAGAACACAAATATAATTATTATGTGTCAAAATCACTCCACAGTTAAAAATTGTGAAATTTGACTATTCAAATTGTGAATATTAACCAAAAATTATGTGATTTTTTTCTGTGGAGTGGCCTTGACACATTGTAATTATATTTGTATTCTTGTTCTCCTCACCCAGCAGATAACCACACACATATCCGAAACATGTCGGCGGTCACTTAGTAATAAAATCACATTCATAAATCCAAGTTCATTTGTTGGGTCCTTTCAAAATTTTAGAAAAAAAATGTTATACCACCTGTGTTTGTCGTATTCTGACACCCACTCAGCCGTTTTTTTGTATCTAAAACAGAGTACACCATCTTACGTGCACCCAGTTTCTCTATTCACTTCCTCCATCAGAATTCCTGGCAAGTCTGCCTGACTGTCCGATGTCTACAGAACCCTTCAACACCAGATCAGTATTAGATAAAATTCATACGAAAAACCCCTGAAGGAATATATCAAAACCCCACGAAATTAAAGTCACTAATGAATGACCAAATACACAGCAGTTTTCTCAAGTCTTGAACAAACCCTCATACATATGTTTAATCAAAAATGCTTCCCACAAAAGATACACACCCTCACAGTCCATTTGGTTTCTGAAGGTACCATCACATATAATTGTCATAATAAGTGATGTCCCTAGGGGTACTTGTACTTTAGGCAGCCCTCAGCAGTGTGTATAGCCGTCTGAATGTTGCTACGACACATCAGTCACACCCAGAAATGTTAGTAAATGGTGGTGACACTGTGTCAGCATTTATCAGCATTCTGCAGCTGTAAATTGTGTTCTGCAGCACACTCATGCACCAACCTGCAGTGCAACTTACTGGCTTCATAAGATGGTGCAAGTTGGCTTCAGCAATAATGCTTCTGAATTGTTGGTAGGGGTGCCCAGTCCACATCTCAGCACACGTTTTTCATGATTGTTAGGGACAGCACCTCAAATCGGGCTATGAACACTACCTTCCTCATTTTTTGCAATTCATTATGAACTATCATCACATCATTCAACATTACATAGTCTAACCTAATGATGTTATACTAAATAAACCATGCAAAATTAATTAAATTAAAAGATTTACATATGTTGCATGTTTCAGACATTCTCCAAACCAAACAAGTTGTTTCATGGTAATGCTTATCCCTTGCATCTCAGAAGTATCTTGCCCCAAGGCTCTTCATTTACTGCCATTATGAAAGGCATAACCAGTGTTGGTCAGACAAGGCAACAAGGTATACGGCTATGCAGGTATTTATGTAACACTGCTTTCAAATACAGCAAATAAAGTTTAATCCTTGCAGTAATTGTATACGATACATTCCACACTTCATGCCATTCATGTCATTTCCAACTTCTAGCCTCTCTGTGTTGTACAGTGAAATGTCAATCCATCATTAGTGACTGCACCACACACAGCAAATGAGAAGTACAGGAAACAACTGTGCTGGAGAAGCAGATATAAATTAATTAATTAATCAATTAAAAAAACCTATAATTTTACATTTTGCACTTGCCTACAAAAATAATAAACAAATAGAAAGTTCTGTCAGTAACGGTGTGCTTAACAATTTTTGTCTAAAGAAATCTGTAACTGACAATGGTTTGGTCAAAACCTTAAATATCAGATCATACAGCACCAATCCAAAACTCAAAATGTTCTCTCTGTCATATTATTTTGGGCATATATTATTACCATCAAACGCAACACACTTTTAATAATGTCATCAATAAATGCTACATGTTTCAGCCCTTAAAGGCTACCACATGGCACTAAAATACTGTGCCATGTAAAAGAATGATTTAACAGTTTCAGCTTCAGTGACACCTGTCACTAATTCAAGGTCATGTGTATTGTATCTTCCTCCATGCTAATGGTGTTGTGACACTCTCAATCATCACACAACTCATCTATGCTGGAAATGCCACTGTGGCAAGCTTATTGTGTGCAGAAGGGCCATAACTTTAAATTCACACCCTTCTCAGCATTTAGCTGCACCCACTCCTCATTGCAATCATCATGCTTGCGAAGTTCAGTGGATAATAAGCTAGTTTACATTCAGTACAAATGATGCATCTCATTCAAGCACATAAATACTCACATGCCAAATCCTTGTTCAGGACTAGTCTTTTCTTATTTGCTCTCCCACGCAACAGGACTGTTCCAGGTATGGACTGAAGCAATGAGATGATGCTGGACTGTCCAAACTGTGCAGGCTGGCAAGGAGTGCCAAACATGCAAAGGTAGGCTGACTCAAATGTTGACAGAGGCAGACGACCACCAGATTCAAATAGCAGATGATACATGTTGCATGCAAACATCTGTATTGGCGTAAGCTCCACGACAGTATCTCTGGAATGTTTTGTTACCTGAACAGATGTTTATATACAGTGAGTATACATTCAGAAAATAAGAGTAAAACATTTTACATATACACTTATCAAGGAAGGTACCTGACATATGAATTGCACAAACTATATACTTGATCAGCCTTCAAAAGATAACTGGATGAAGAACAAATTTTAAGCACATATACTCCAAGGTACTAGAGGAAAATGTAAGTATAAATAACAGGGTAGAGTTCCACTCAGTCTTCGGCAGAAATTCACAGCAAGTACGAGTACATAAGCAATTTCAGTTAAAATGTATCACAAAAAAATAAAAATTCAGCTACAACTTTGATAAACGCTGAGATTCACTCAGCTTTGACAACACCAGTACAGGCAAACTAAATTATATTAAGCACACATGAGCCAAATGCAGCCAAACCTGTTCCACATAAGGTTTATTCCAACTTAACACACTGGTACAATCAATAGAAAAATGTGAAAGTTATTCCAACATGTTTTCCGCTGATACATGTAGCCATCATCGGCAAGGTAAAAACAGAGGTTATATTTAGTTAAAAATATATAACACTGTCCAAGATAAAGGTACAAGGTACATTCCTACGTAAATTACAGTATTTGACATTCAGAGGACCATGTATTGTGATAGTCTTATAATAAAAGCCAACAAGATATCCTTTTTCTCAACTTTATTTTGGTAAGGAACTCTTTGCAATATTTCTCAACTTTATTTTCATACAGTTCTTTAGCAAAATAAAGCTGAGAAAGAGCGCATCTTGTTGGCTTTTATTATAAGAAAAAATTACAGTATCTTCATATGCAGTATGCAATCATGCATTAAATATATAATATAAAATATATGGAACTCAATAAAAATTATTTGCTTCCAAGCATCTTCTTTCCAAATCACTAGATAGTTCTGTATACAGTTTGGTTCTGCATACAATGGGGGAACATTCTGGACCCTGTGTTCCAAGTGCTTACCCAGCAAGCTGATATTAAGAATCTAGACTCACTAAGCTTTTGAAAGATAAGGGAAAACTCTTCACAGTCAGCATACACTAAGCAAAAATATCAAAACCCAAAGCTGCCACTACAACTTCAATAAGAACATGGATATTCGAAGCCTTGGTTTTGCTAAAGGAAAAACTTCTAATGAGCACACTGTACGAAAATATGGTTAAACTTCCATAACAAGAATTCATTCAAGCAACTATCTGACACAAATATGGTTAAACTTCTATAATAAGAATTCATTCAAGCAACTATCTGACACAAGTTTAAAATACAGGAGACAGATTCAGTCAGCCATATACATAAAATCCTCAACCTCACAACTTCTATATATATGATTTTTTGAGTTTAAGGAAAAGGAATGAATTTGGTTATAACATAACGACAGGGACTGAACGTTTTGTGTGGTTATAAATGGGTGTTGTTCTGATTAGTAAAATGCTATGGTTATCAGTGAAGAATTAATTGGTACCACAGAACATCTGATACAACAGACGTGATGTCACATAAAATGACATTGTTATAACCGTGTTCGACTGTATTTGGTTATGTCACTGCACAATTAAGTACTGATCACAGTCATGTCACTCTTTAGGTTTAAACTTCTGACTTTAGATCAACTTAAATTGTGGTTTAAATAAAACTGTGGGGTACCTGTATAACTCCAGCCAGCTGCTTCCGTATTTGATCCAAATCGAGAGTCTGGTTGAAGTAATTCCAGAAAGTCCTAAGAAACTCCCCAGCACACATCTTGCCAGAGGGTTGCTCCATGAGGATACGCCGGACCTGGAGACTTAACTGGTGCAGCCCTGCATGATCCACCAACATCACGACAGGTCCAGATGGTGAAGGCATGATCTGAGTTATTGAATACTTTTTGTTACAAATACAAATACAGAAATTTTAAAACTGATATGAAGGCTTTCTGCTTTCTCCCTAACACTTCACACATAAGATTGAAGATAATGCCTAGTATTCAACAGTAACATGCAGTCAGTACAGTAACTTGCCTCTGGGCTGGACAACTGAGCAACTGTAGTTCAATTCCTGGCAGGGACATGAAATGTGTTTCTTCTCCAGCATATCCACAGTGACTCTGGGGCCCACTCAACTGCTCATTCAATGGAAATAATGGGCTTTTTCTAAGGCTAAGAAGGAGTGGCACTATACCTCTGCTTCTCATACATGCCTTTAAGACATGCACAGTGACAACTTCAAAATTTTTGCTTTATTTTTCTGCTTCAGAATAGTCTGTGGTGATAACATGATATTTACAGGGAAGAAGCAATCAGAAATCATATTTAACCCTTAGGCTACTAATGTCGTATATACAGGGTGTCCCAGAAGGAAAGGACCTAACTTCGGGAGAGTGTTCCTTAGGTCAAACTATACCGATATAACCCAAAACACCTATATCCAAAGTTCAATGGTTACGGAGATATTGGCCAGA
>Ga0123352_10002517_pt1 | contig 25609 bp, 34 predicted proteins | sample TergutLab28metaG_FD_89700 | JGI IMG/M metagenome (GOLD analysis project Ga0123352, IMG submission 89700) | Labiotermes labralis P1 segment gut microbial communities from Petit-Saut dam, French Guiana - Lab288 P1 | ecosystem: Host-associated > Arthropoda: Insects > Digestive system > Gut ...
TAGCGATTTCATGGTCAATCCGCCGGGCGCATTCGCGGAGGTTCGAATCCCCTGCGAAGACTGCCATAGGCACTTTAGAAACGCCGCATGTTTCGCGAACCACAAGCTGCGCACATCGAATAGGAAATCGGTGTGCGAACGTAAGCGGTGTTGCGAGACGTGCGGATGTCCCGTGACGCGAGAAAAACACGAATGTTGAAAAGATATTGTGAGACCTGTAAGGAGAACAAAGAAATAGGGCATCTATGTTACATCAGACCTCTGAAGGACGCGTTACCTCCCGCTGGGCATACGGTAATTTACGTCTTCTACGATTTCGAGACGTGCCGAAATACCGAGTACGCGGACGAGGCTAAGTTACACGTACCCAAACTCTTCTGCGTGCTGCAGTTTTGTTCTCGATGCGAGGACGTGGAAGACGCATGTGACAGCGTGCGATGCGTTACGAGGAGGCTCTCGTTCTGGCAAGATCCCGTGGGGGAACTGCTTTCATACCTAACGGAACCACGCCCTTGGGCCAATAAGATAATCGATATTGCACATAACGCCAAGGCATTCGACCTTCACTTCATCCTGAGTAGAGCGATATGATTGAAATGGAAACCTGACCTGATTATGAACGGTCTAAAAATCATGTGTATGCGAATGGAACACCTGGTGTTTTCGGACAGAGTGTCCTTCCTTCCCTACCCTCTGCGCATGCTGCTCAAAGCGTTCGGCCATACGGTCGCGAAATCGTGGTACCCTCACTACTTTAACACCGAGGATAACATAATTTACATAGGACCCCTTCCAGACGTCTCGTACTATGTGGTGAATGAAATGGTTGAAGGGGAGTGGAATGAGTTTCTCGAGTGGTACGCGACACAGGAAAACCCGTTCGACAACAGGCGCGTGCTCGAACAATACTGTCAAGATAACGTTACGGTCTTAATGCAGGCATGCCGAGTGTTTCGGCGAGAATTCATGAAAATAGGGAATTTGGACTTTTTCTCGAGTCGATAGCTATCGCATCGGCATGCAATAAGGTCCTGCGAACACGTTTCCTGCTACCTGATATATAGGCTTTAACCTACTGGAGGGTACACGTGTAACAAAAACTACAGTAAGAAGGCAATAATGTGGCTGCTGCATGTGAAGGAGACGGACGGTGTAAAGTTAATGCACGGTCGCGAGTACAAGGTACCCGAATTGTCCCACTTTAGTGTAGGCGGTTACTGCCCCGAGACTCGAACTATATACGAGTTCTTTAGATGTTATTTCCACGGTCATACGTGTCAACCGTTCCGTGACATCATCACCACTAGTGGCGATACATTAGCGGAACAGTATGAGAGGGTGTTGTGACACAGAAACCCGAACAGCTCACGCATCCCATAGTACAGCAGAGTCCGCTGCGTAACCGTGATGCCCTGTACGGTGGTCGAACCGAGGCCATGTGTCTCTACCGTAAAGCGTGGAAGAATGAAACCATTCAATATGTTGATGTTATGAGTCTCTATCCATACATGTACAAGTACTTTAAGTTCCCCATAAGTCATCGAGTCATTTACGTGGGTGATGCATGTGGGGACATAGAAGCATGCCTATGTATGGAGGGTCTAATCAGATGTTCGATCGTTCCGCCAGACGAGTTATACCATCCCGTCCTTCCCTACAGGTGTAGTAATAAACTCATTTTCTGCCTGTGTAGGACATGCGTTCACACCCCCCAGTGCGGAATGTACGCATACCGAGGATGACGATCGCGCCCTCACGGGTACCTGGGTAAAGTATGAAGTTAGGTTGGCTGTGCAGAAGGGATACAGGATACTCGAGATCCATGAGTTATACGAGTATCAGGTGACCCAATACAACCCCGAAACAGGCGAGGGGGGACTTTTCTTGAACTACATTATTACGTTCCTAAAAAATAAAGCCGATGCTAGAGGTTATCCCGGCTGGGGACGAAGCCCCGAGTACGAGGATCGTTATGTAGAATCGTTGTGGCAGAGCGAAGGCATAAGATTGGATAGGAAGTTATGAGGTTTAATGACGCGAAACTGGGTCTGGCCAAACTCTGCCTAAACTCGATGTGAGATAAGTTGACGGAGCGGAACGATCGGACTATGATTAAGATAATCACCGAACCGAAAGAACTGCATGTTTTTTTTGGCCACGCCCGGCATCGAAGTGGCGTACCTCGTTTTTGCCAGCGATGACGTAGTCTTGCTGCCGTGGAAGCGCGAAGCAGAGGAAGATACATCTGTATCACTATCTGGACAGGCTGCGAGAGAATGCCATCTATTGCGATACAGACTTGGTGATATATATTCAGTCGAGGGATGAACCCGCGCTGATGAAACGGGCGATAAACTGGGGAAATGACCTTCGAATTGCGCCTCTCTGAATATATATCAGAATTTGCGAGTGGTGGACCCAAAAACTGCGCGTACAGGGATGTGACCGGCGAACAGGCGATAAACAGTATGTAAAGTGAGGGGCATAACTCTAAATTACAATTCATCGAAATTAGTTAATTTTGAACGTATCAAGTGCATGATTTTGAGTTCGGGAGACGAACCCCCAAACCGTAGTAAATGTCCACACAGAGAGGAAGATTAAACGGAAGAGGAAGCGGGGAGGTTTAGTCTCAATAGTCACCGAACCGGAAGACTAAATCTATAGGATTTCATTTTTAAAGCTACGGCGCTTAGGCGAACACACGTCCGTTCAGGTATAAATAGGAGGGGTTCGTTGGGGAGACGTCATCCATTCCAGCCTGCCTATCCATGAGTGATATCCTTATATTTAAGCATCCGTTCACGTTTATAATAAGTGTACCTAGCGGTTCTGGAATGTCGTCGTTCTTTCCTGCAGAACCTCGACGCTCTGTGTACGGGACGCGAGTTCGACGGCTGAGTAATCTATTGGTATAGCGAGAAGACCGCGCTTCCCCGCCGACAGAACTGCCGAAGAAGGAAGTACCCTTGAACGAGGGCGTCCCGACAGACTTTGAAAACGCTCGCGGCAGATCGTGCCTTGTGATCCTCGACGATCTGTTGAGCGACGTCTATTCCAAGCAAGTCCGTGACCTGTTTCCGAAAGGCAGCCATCACAGAAAAATTGTCGTGATTCTGATAACCCAAAACCTCTTTCACCAGGGTCGTTATTGTAGGGACATTTCCCTAAACGCGAAATATCTGGTCCTATTGAAAAACGTCAGGGATAAAAATCAATTCATATTTTTGGCCCGTCAAGTTTACCCCGAAAACAGTGCTAGTCTATACAAGGCCTACCTGGACGCGACTCAATGACCCCACGGGAATCTAATTCTAGATCTGTCACAAGATACTGATGAACGCCCTCATTTTCGAACCGATATATTCTCGACAGAGCAGACTATCATCTTCTCGCCGATAAGTGTTCAAGCGAGTGAAATAGAATTATCACGCCCTTCACGTACTCAGGACGGCCGAACCGACACTGCGTAAGGCCATAATTTCTCACTGTAACAAAGAACTCGTGAATAGCATAAGCGACTGCATCCCTAATGTCTTGAACGGAAACGTCAAGTTGGCAGTTTGTAACACGCGTAAATTGCGAAAGCACAAAGCCTCATTCCGCGAAGCGGCCGACAAGCGAGTGTCCCTCTCTACCAAGAAGAAGCTCTTAGTTCAACGGGGAGGATTTCTACTTCCACTGCTGAGCGCAGTTCTCCCCGCGATCGCAAGCCTGATTTTTCTCCCAGACATAATGTTAAGTAAAATGTATCTGGTTTCGGCGGAAAAGTTCCCACAGGGCCCTCCAAAACACACTTCTCCTACGAACGAGCATAAATCCCCGACCCTACAATACACTTCCTCATCTCTTCCAACGAAAAAAGATTAACACAAAGAAACGAAAAGGTCGAAAGAGCACCCTTACGAGAAATGTGTTAAATTTCGTGAGAAAATGGGCGAGACAGATATAATGCGCAAGACGCGTATGAAGGCGATCGCGGATTTTCTACAGAAGGTCTTAAGCGAACCCGCATCCCCTCGTACCGAGACTGTTGTGAAGAAACAGCCGACGCCGCCGCTGCCGCGAAGTTTCGGTGTCGGGACGCAGACGGAAATGGCTTCGACGGCGGCGGCGGCGGAACCTGTCGTCATACCCTCCACTTCGGCGGTATACGATTCGCCTAAGGCGATGTTCAGTTTCGAAGAAGAAATCAGTGACGACGACGATGATGATGTTTTTGTCGAGGAAGTTGCACGGACGTTCGATACGGAGAATGTCGGCCCCTTAGCCAATCCTTACATATTGCCGTACTCTCAATACGTTATAAGTTAAGACGACGACTCGTTCAAGATAGGCGATTCCACAGTACTCGTAAATACTGGTAGCGATATCACGATTAAGGGAAAATAATTTAGTGGGACGACCGGATTGTGGGAGTTGTTGACGCGCAAGACAGTGGATCGAAAGAAAATAGCGACAGACGATCTGAAAAAATAGAAGAAAATATTGCAGCTGACTGACGCTCATTTGTCAATCTATTATCCCGGCGCCGACATACAGATAACGCGAGGATCTAAATATCGTAACGTCGTTGCTCCCCTCTTCCCGCAATCAGGCGATGAGGTATCGAAACCGCGTTACGTAGCCGGTGCGCAAATTACTCATGGGCACCGCTAGGAGATTGTACTATGGTTCTGCCAGACCGACGGCGTTTTCGACCCTGCGAAAACTCCATGTGTGGGTGACGAAGAAGAAGAAGAAGTTCGGCGATATCGGTGCCTGGCTAGAGAAGCAAGATGATTACACTCTTCACCGTCCGATTAGGAAGCGTTTCGCGTGCAACCCCGAATCGGTTAATAACGTGATGTACGTTTGGGAATGCGACCTCTACGATATCCGGTCTCTCTTCAGATCTAACGATAATTACAAATACATTTTATCCGTCATTGACGTATTTTCAAAATTTCTACATTTGGACCCTCTGAGGTCAAAATCACGTACAGCTGTTGCGTCGGCATTTATTTCGATATTCGGGGATTCACGTCGCCGTAGGCGTCCCGTCTGGGTGCGGACCCACAAGGGCAAAGAATTACTAAATAAACACTTCCAAAGGATTTTAAAACGGAGTGCATTCAGTTTCAGGTGTTAAATATAGCGCGTCGAACGGGCGCATCGAACGATTCGCGATAGGTTGTATAAATATTTCACTTTAAATATACCTACAGATACATCGACGTTCTTTCCAAAATTTGTCAGGAACTACAATGGCACGGTTCAATCCGTGACGGGCATGGCGCCGTCGCGAGTGACCGATTCGGACGTTCTCGCGGTATGGAAGGGGAAGGAGGTCCATAGACGTCACGTTCGCGTCGCGAAGGCCAAGTTTCGCGCGGGGCAACGTGTGCGCATCAGCAAAGAGAAAATGATGTTTGCCAAGGGCGCCGAGGAGAATTTTAGCACGGAGATATTTCGGATCACGAAGGTTATAGACAGGCGTCCTCGACCCCAGTACGAATTGGAAGCATATAGAGGGCCAGTTCTATCACGAGGAACTGACCCTTGTTCGAGTCACGAGTCATAGCGTCTATAAGATAGATAAAATATTGGACAGATGGGTCAGACGCGGCATTCCAGAGTTTGTGGCTCGCAGGAGAGTTTATTCGAAAGACTTTGATTCCTGGATCCTCGCTTCGAGCGTAAAGATGTCACACATAGAGACGACAAGCTTTTACGTGATGTTGTTGAGTAACTCATCCAGGAATCTATATCCGGATATCACGATTGCCACATTCACGACTGAGTTGGCGAGGCCCATAGGACTGGGTTCTTCCGACAATTGGGAAGTGGGGCTATGCGAATTCTCATATTCTCCGAAAAATATGGATACGTTTAAAACCACGAAAATCACGGGCGATAGTACGGGCCTGATATATAGCGATCTGATACCGCCTCAGTATGAGGGTAGAGCCCTGGTCCGTTGTATGAAAAAGTTTAGCTATCCGTCGGTGAAAGGTCAGTACGTGTTCGACAATGTCTCCTATCTGACCGTCGAGAAACGGACGTTTAAATTTATGAGGATGGAAATATAGGAATTGACGGGCAAGCCGTTCGAATTCAATAGTGGCTCGACGCCTTCAAAGTTAGTCTTACATTTTCGGCGCGTTTCGGCAAGGTAATATAAAATAGCCTCTTCATCATCTTTTATGCTTATGGATCCTCTCGTGCGGTACTACCTTCAGCAGGCGGGTCGCGGCAAGCACGAAGGCATAGGACCCATTTAGGCGACTGCACCCTTTCTTCAGCGGGGCTACGGGATCGGTAGACCTGCCCTCTTGAGCGGTGCCAAGACCCTGGAGCGAGAGACGTTTCGCACCGGATGCGATATCTTGACAGACATCGCCAGATCGATGGACGAACACCTTCGGGATATAGTCTCGCGTCGCGTGAACGAGACGGTTCAGAATATGATCGGTAAGTTGCGGGGACGAGGTCGCAAGCCCAAGGCAGGAGTCACGAAGCCGAGACAGAAAGACGGCAAGAAACCGATGCTTACAAAAAAAGATATCTTCTTCTAAGTTACATTATTCTGACTGTCGCCGCCAACCATGTCTGTGTCTCTGAGTTCCGAGTTCGATATTTTCGCTCCTAGGCTTATACAGACGTCTATCGTCGAGACGACCGAGGTGACGTAAAGCCATTAGCGTCCGCGGAACAGAGAGATCTAGAATCGCCGCCGATATTGACAAGTAAGTCGACCTAAAGCTAAAACTATATATCCGGGTTAATCTGACTAAGTCTGACGGCACAAATTTGGACAACATCGATTTCACTGCTATGACAAATAATTTCTTCGACTCGCTCTTCAGTCAATATAGCATCGCCCTAAACTGTGTGACTATAACCCAGGCCTTCGAACTCTATAAATATCGATCTTATTTCGAGACCCTATTGACGTACGGCAATGACGCCGCAGCTACGCATCTGACAAATGCGTTCTTGTAGCTGGATGACGGTGACCTATTAACCTGCGACCTTACATTCGCCGATGCAAAAAACAAAGTTTTCATCACGCGATGAACGGGATCAAGCAGAGCAAAGAATTCCAACTCTACGGTTGGATACGCAGCGACATATGTAACGTACCGCTATATCTAGTCCCGAGCTTCCGAAAGCAAATCAAACTCACGAAAGTCAAGCCGAGTTTCTACCTGTTAAACAAGGAACCGCTTCAGACCCAGTCCTTCGGTACTGTTGGCGCACAATATCGCTCTCGAAAAAGGCGCTCTCGCACGCTAAAATCTGACCAGTGTCGTACTGAAGTCCTTCATGTTTTCTAGCGGAGCGCAATCGCTTAGCATAGACAACGCCGTGTTGAGACCCCTCCCGAAACGACTCGCCATGGTGAAGAACGCGGAATTTCTCGGCTCCATGACGACGAACCCTTATAATTCCCGCCACTAGGATCTTTTTTCTTTCGCGCTGAACGTGAACGGCAAACAGATACCGACCGAAGGTCTGTTGATTGGCATGGATCACGACAAAGACGTTAGTCATGGGGTACATGACGCTCTTTGAGGGATCAGGCATTCACCACTCGATCTCGGATAAGTCACGACATGTATATAAAAGTCTATTTCATGCTACTCTTCGTCTTGACACCCGATCCAGGCGCCTCAAAGGGACATACGTCACACCCGGATAGTGGCAACATCAGAGTGGAAATGAAATTAGCAGGCCGTTACCCGAACTCATCAAGTGTATATTCTATCTCGAAAATGATAATTCAGTTCGTGTAAATACCTCGCGAACGGTCACGACAGATTTTTGAACAAAAAAATTTACAGACGCAGATATTGTGTTCGTTGAGAGACGTGAGGTCATTCTTGGGAGTTTTCCCCTCCGACATGTTGCCTACCTCCGTCACGCAATCTGGCACGGTCATAATCAACGCCGATCCTCACATGGAGAAAGGTTCATATTGGCTAGCCTCACATTTTCCTACAAAATTCCTCGTGTGCCTATTTCTTCGATTCGTACAGAATCGTATCGGTCTCGCCGAAATAGCAGCCTTCATACGACGCAACTGTACCGTCTGGAGTTATAACAGGAGACATATACAGGGGCTGACGAGTAATATCTGCGGCAAATATTGCTGTCTATTCGCCCTCTACATGGACCGAGGATTCGCAGCCAAATAATTCGTCGGGCGATTGGACGGTGCTTCGTCAGCAGACCGACAGATCGCCCGAACATTCGCTTCCGAATTCGTGTCGCCGCGGCGGCGTGTTAGCGGCGGACAATGCAGTTCCAACTTATTATAACAGTTTGGTTTTTGACTCAGTATCGTCATTGTCAGCTATGTCGACCTGCTATATGGAGATTTCGAATTTTTGAAAGGGCGCCAGAATGAGATTGTGGTCAAGGAACTCTGTGGCCGCCAAAAACGTGCAGGACTCGTTCCGTTTCAGGATCCCCTATATCATGACGTCACACGGCTCCGATGAAAACGGGCTCAATTGGGAGGACGGGCACATAGCCTACCACGATCTGTACACGGTCATGAGGTAGGCGGTAGCGGGTTCGCTCACCTCTACAGAATGGCAACACGAAATACACATTTCTCACCGAACTACTGGGTCGCCCGATTCTTAAACTGCAGGATTTCAACTGTCCTCAACCCGTATCCTTCAATCTTAAACGCTGGTGCAGCCTGCCTTGTTAAAAATTTCCCAAAGTCAGTTGCGCAACCAAAACCGCGCATTCCCTCTACGATTGGTTGATGTTCCACCTGCAGACGAATTTTTATGTACGATGCCTAATGACATGACACGTCACACGTCCAAGTTTGTTTCAGCTATTTAGAAACGGGAGCGAGTGATAGGCTGCCCTCAGTCCTCGACGATGACTTGCTATACGACGTCGGTCTTAATAAAACGCCTGCCCAAACTCGTCAGGCCACCAGAGTTCGACAACTGCCAATTCTACACTGAGGCCGTTCATCTGCTATTTGATCCGAAAAGGGTCCTACCGCGACGCCTATTTTTCATAGACGATGACAGGACCAAATACTTCTCCGCCGGTGTCTACCCAGCTCGAGATAACCGACCCTTCGTGGAATTGAGATCCGTAAATAAGAAAAGGTCTACTATCCTCATTCTCGATGATCAGCAGGTCAACAAAATGGCGGAATGTCTGCCTAAGATATGCGAGTCCATGTGCGGCTTCAAGCAGTACGGGTGCAAGGAGGGCAACTTCAGACTGAACACGACGGGAAGCTACAGGGGCGCCCGATTGTATCTAGATAAGCAGTACATCAGCGTAAGACTCGTCGACCTACAGTATCTCTTGATGATGTTTCACGTCATCCAAAATCAACTGAATGCGTACACTCTTTCTCTGTCTGACGTCGTGGCATATACGACTATGGCTTGTACTTCGGTTAATTTTATCGAACCTCCACCTAACGCCATTAAGCACATCCTGTATCCACAGCTGTTTGAAGAACTCAAAACGATGTTGTGAAAAGCATATTCTAATTCGCACAACTATACTAACTACTTATTATTGTTTAACCGTTTGTAAACATATGTTCGGAAATAAACTTCTTACTACCAGTTAAATATTGTGTCACTTTTTATTCACACGACGTGTTAAACATACTTTCTTTTCGAATCGTCTACAATGAAATACAGACCTAATTCCAGGCCGGAGCGAAGCAGCCCACTACAGAGTGCCACGATTATCTGGAAGGTACCTAAGTATTTATACTACAATACCAAAGATTCACGATTGAGGTCATATGTGCATTGGCCTCACGGTATGAATCCTGGACCCGAATCTTTGAGTGCTGCGGGTTTCTACTACACAGGTATATAAGTCACCACTATATCTGTATCACTAGTAAAATCACTATCTTCCCGTTTGCATAGGATACTTTACTTACAGGTCGAGGTGATGGGACAATATGCTTTCACTGTGGTGTAGGGCTAAAAAATTGGCGTCCCACAAATGACGCATGGAGGGAGCACGTACTCTGGTTTCCGTATTGCATCTACATTAGTTATTACAAGGGAGAAGAATTCATACGCGGATGTCGTTCGTTATATCGAGGGAGAAGACTCATACGCGGATGTTGGAGTTTTGTACACTCGTGTAATCATGATGCACTAACCTGTTTTCTGAAAGTGCTGCTACTCCTGTACAGTTACAGGACAGTCAACTCCTTCCCGACACTTCTTCCACGTATACACGTGCGTATGTATGATGGGCTGCAAGTGTATTTACCAGATTTGGTGCACACACATTTGAAACACTGTTAGCATCCATGGAAGCATGTTACATGGGAATAAAGCTTGCTGCTAACATTGCCAGAAGGTTATGCGCACTAAATACGACAAATATATTTACCCTGCAAACGTCAGACGGCAGCTGGATCCTGGAAGGACGATTCGAAACACCTTCACTACACCTCGAGACGTTTGTGTGAGAGGTGGGCTGCAAATAGCTGGCAGCTGGACACGCGTCACGTGAAACGAAATGTTATATTATTCCTTTGTCATGTACGCATGGTAGAAAGTAATTTTCTGGTTATGCTTACATGATGAAGCGCCAAGATAATATTTCGCTTACTCGTCTGAAAGGACAGACAGAGAGACAGCAAGCTGTGTAATCTGTAATATTATTAAAAACATGTCAATATCACAAGATATATTTACCTACCCTGGAAACGGAAATGGCAGCTGGATCCTAGAGGGGCGAGCCGAAACACCTTCGCTGCACCTCTTCGACGTGGACGTGTGTGAGATGGACTGCAAAGTGCATAAATCAGATTTGGTGCTCAAACCTATCAGGCGCGGTTAGCATCTACGATCAAGTGAGAAGCAAACTACGGGCAGAGGATAAAGCTTGCTTCTCTCTATCTTCGTCTTGATTCTAACCGTCGATGACATATACACTTATACGAGAAATAGCTGGCAACTGTACAAGGGATCATAGATTTTGGCCCTTTTCTTGCCTACCACACTGCACGGGTGCAACCATCCTATAGTTAGCAGCATTTTCCCTTCCGAAACCGATCCTTTTCGATAACAGAATTAACCACATATCACTCATGCACTCACTGCGATTTAAAACACTCTTGCTCCACACTCCTCAATTCACGTGATACCGTCAAGTGACCTTCGTTATCGCAGGGAGGGCGAGGGATGTGTCGATACCGAACTGTACAGGAGCACATTAACTTATTGCACGGCGGCAAATGTGGACCAAACCGGCCAAGATACTACTTTTTCTCCCCCGAATTTGCGTGTTTTGCCCATTTCTTGACTACCTGACTGCACGGGGGCAACCACCCTGATGATAGGAGCATTTTTTCAACCGAAAACCGATCATTTACCATAATGTAATTATGCACTTATAGCACCATTGCACTTACAGCGACTTAGAACACTATTGCTGCATACTCCACAAGTCCCGTGATCTTCATTTAGCGAATGGAGTACGATGGAAACATCGATACCAAACTGTACGGGGCACTTTACCAGACTCTAGAGCGACAAATACTCTGAAGGTGGCAGCAAAAAATCTAGTCTAAATCGTTCCTTATTAGTAATGTGGACGAAACCTCCGCGAGTACTAATATTGGTCTCACTGCGATTTAGACCACTCTTGCACAATAATACACAAATCTCGTGATACCGTCACGTGATCATCATTTGGCGTAGTGTGGGCGAAGGGGGTATCGATACCAAAATGTACGGGGCACATTACCAGACTGCACGGCGTTAACTACCCTGAAGAAGGCGGCAAAAAATCTAGTCGTAAGCCGATGCTTTTTAATAATGACTAAATCGCCCCGGTTACTACTTTTACTCCCCCGAATTAGCGGGCTTTTACCATTTCTTGTCTAACAGACTGCACGGGTACAACCATCCTGACGATGGTAGCATTTATCCCAGCCGAAAACCGATCCTTTTCGTTAACATAACTATACACTTATTCACTCTTGCACTCACTGCGACTTAGAAATCACTTGCTCCCTACTCCACAATTCATTTGATACCGTCACGTGATCATCGTTATCGTAGGGAGGGCGATGTACGTATCGATACCGAGCTGTACCGGGGCATATTACCAGAGTGCACGGCGGCAACTACCCTGATATTGGCTGCACAAATCTAGTCGAAACCCGAACCTTTTTAAAAATGTGGATTAAACCGACTTGTGTCCTATATTTACTCCCCCAAATTTGGGAGAATTTGCCCATTTCTTCAGTACCAGACTGCATTGGGGCAAACTCCCTTATTATGGCAGCATTTTTTAGCCGAAAACTAATCCCTTTCTCTATAATATTTATGTAATATATGCTCTCTTGCACTCACTGCGACGTAGACCACTCTTGCACCCCACTCCACAAGTGACGTATTACCGTCAAGAGATCTTAATTAGTGTATGGAGGGCGATGGAGTTATTAAACCAAAATGTACGGGGGTACGTCACCAGACTGCACGGCGGCTGACAGCCTGAAGATGGCATCAAAACTAGTCGAAAGCCGATCTTATTAATAATGTGGACTAAAACGTCCCCGGTACTACATTTTCCACCCCTGAATTTGCTGGCTTTTGCCTATTCCTTGACTACCAGACTGCTCGAGAGCAAACACTGTTGTTGGCAGAATTTTTTTCCCCCGAAACACGAAATTTTTCTATAACATAATTATGCACTTATTGCACTCTTGCACTCACTGCGACTTAGACCGCTCTTGCCTCAAATCCACAAGTTTCGTGACACCGTAACGTCATTTTCATTTATCGTAGGGGGTCGATTTAGGTATCGATACCAAACTGTACGTGGGCACATTGTCAGAGTGCACGGCGTCAACTACACAGAAGATGGCAAGAAAAAATCAAGTCGAATGCCGCTCCTTATTAATAATGTAGACCAAACCAACCTGGGTACTACTACTGCACACACTGCGACTTAGACCACTCTTGCTCTATACTCCACAAGTCTCGTGATCCGGGCAAGTGATCTTCATTTAGCGTGGGGAAGGCGATGGAGGTATCGATCCCGAAGTTTACGGGACCACATTACCAGAGTGCACAGCGGCAAATCCCCTTAAAATAGCCGCAAAATATCTAGTCGGAAGCCGATCTTTTTTAATAATATGGACTAAATCGCCCTGGGTACTACTTTTACCACCCCGAATTTGTGGACTTTTGCCCTTTTCTTGATTTTCGATAACATAATTATGCACTTATTGCACTCTTGCACTTTATTAGACTTAGACAACTCTTGCTCCATACTCCACAAGTCACGACATACTGTCACGTGGTCTTCATTTGGCGTAGGGATGGCGATGGAGGTATCGATACCAAACTGTACGGTGGGCTCATTACCAGAAAGCAGGGGCAAATAGCCTGAAGATGGAAGCTAAAAACCCTTTTTAATAATATGGACAAAACCGCCCCACGTACTAGTATTTCTCCCACGAATTTGTGAGCTTTTGCCCAATCCTTTACTAGAAGACTGCACGGTAGCAAACACCCTGAAGATGGCAGCATTTTTCCTGCCGAAAACCGATCCTTTTAGATAATATACTTATGTACTTATTGCACTCTTGCACACACTGCGACTTAGACCACTCTTGCTCCATAGTCCACAAGTTTCGTGATGTTATATGATTATGATATAGCGTAGGGAGGGCGGTGGAAGTATCGATAACAAACTGTAATGGTGCACATTACCAGAATGCACAGCGGCAAAGCGTTGAAGATGGCAGCAAAAAATTGAGTGAAAATCCGTTCCTTATTTATAAAATGGACCAAACCTACCCGGGTACTGCAACTGCACACACTGCGAACTAGACAACTCTTTGTGAATCCTCCACAAGTCTCGTTTTACAGTCATGTATTTTCATTTGGCGATGGACGTTTCGATACCAAATTGCACGGGGGCACTTTACGAGAATGCACGGCGACAACTACCCTGAAGATGGCAACAAATAATCTAGTCGAAAGAAGATCCTTTTTAATAGTGTGGACTAAACCGCCTCGTGTACTACATTTATTCCCCCGAATTTGGAAGCTTTTGCTGATTTCTTGACTACCAGACAGCATGGGTGCATCAACCCTAAAGATGGCAGCATTCTTCTGAGCCGAAAACCGATCCTTTAAAATAATATAATTATGCACTTATTCACTCTTGCAGTCACTGCGACTTAGAACACTCTTGCACCATACTCCACAAGTCGCGTATTACCGGTACGTGATCTCCGTTTAGCGTAGGGAGGGCGATGGATGTATCGATACCAAACTGTACGGGCTCATTACCAGACTGCATTGCCACATCTACCCTTAAGATGGTGGCAAAAAATCTAGTCTAATCCAATCCTCTTATTAATGTGAACCAAACCTTCCCGGGTACTACTGCACTCACTGCGAGTTAGACCACTCTTGCTCCGTACTCCAGATGTCTCGTTATTAGGTCACGTGCTCTTCATTAGCGATGTACGGGGCACATTACCACACTGCACTCAGGTAAATACCCTGACGAAGGCACACAAAAATCTAGTCGAAAGCCGAACCTTTTTAATAATGTGGACCAAACCGACCGGGTACTAGTTTTTTTCCCCGAATATGGGGGCGTTTGCCCATTTATTGACTACCAGACTCTACTGGGGTAATCTCCCTGATGATACCAGCATTTTTGCTATCCGAAAACCGATCATTTTCCATAATATAATTATGCTCTTTTTGCACTCTTGCACTCACACCGACTTAGACCACTCTTGCTCCATAAACCACAATTCACCTAATAAATCACGTGATCTTAATTTAGCGTAGGAAGGGCGATGGAGCTATCGTTACGAAACAGATAGGGGCACATTACCAGACTGCACGGCGTTAACTACCTTGAAGGTGGCAGCAAAGAAATCAGGTCGGAAGCCGCTCCTTATTAATAAAGTGAACCTAATGTACCCGGTATTACTACAGCACTCCCTGCGAAGTAGTCCACTCTTGCTCAATACTCCACAAGTCTCGTGATACCGTCACGAGATCTTCATGTAGCGTAGGGTGGCGATGGAGGTTTCGATACCAATCTGTGGGGGCACATTACCAGACTGCAAGGCGGCAACAAGCCTGAAGATGGCAGCAAAAAATCTAGTCTAAACCTGAAGCTTCTTAATAATGAGGACCAAACCGCCCCGGGTACTACTACTGCACTCACTGCGACTTTGACCACTCTTGTTCCATACTCCAAAAGTCACGAGACATCGTCAATTGATCTTCATTTGGCGTTAGGAGAGGAATGGTGGTATCGATAACAAAATGTACGGGGCACATTACCAGACTGCACGGCGGCAACTAACTTGAAGATGGCAGAAAAAGTTATAGTCGAAAGCCGATACTTTTTAGTAATGTGAACCAAACCGCCCCTACTACTACATTTACTCCTCGAATTTATGGGCTTTTACATATGTATTGACTACCAGATTCCACGGAGTGAACCACCCTGATGATGGCAGCATTTTTTCCGGCCGAAACCCGAATATTTTCGATAAGAAAATTATGCACCTATTCTCTCTTGCACACAAGGCTAATTAGAACACTCTTGCTCCATACTCCACAAGTCACGTGATACCGTCATGTGTTCTTCGTTATCGTAGGGTGGGCGATGGAGCTGTCGATACCAAACTGTACGGAAGCACTTTACGGGACTGCACGGCGCAAATACCCTGAAGATGGCAGCAAAAAATCTATTCGTAAGCTGATCCTTCTTAATAATGTGGACCAAACCACCCCGGGTACTACTACTGCAATCACTGCGACTTAGACGACTCTTGTTCAATACTGCACAAGTTTCGTGATTACGTCACGTGATCTTAATTTTGCGTAGGGAGGGCGATAGAGGCGTCGATACCTGACAGTACGGGGGCACATTACCAGACTGCAGGTAGCAACTACCCTGAAGATGGCGGCAAAAAATATACTCAAAAGCCGTTCCTTTTTATAATGTTCAACAAACCGCTCCAGGTACTACTTTTTCTCCCCCGAATTTGAGGGTTTTACCAATTTATTCATCACCGGACTACACCGCGGCAAACACCCCATTGATGGCAGCATTTTTCGCTGCGAAAATATATCCATTTCGATAATATAATTATGCACTTATTGCATTTGTGCAATCGCAGCGTGTTACACCACTCTTGCTCCATACTCCACAAGTAACGTTATACCGTCACGTGGTCTTCATTTTGCCTAGGGAGGGCGATGGATATATCGAAACCATACTGTACTGGGGCACATTACAAGAGTGCACGGCGGCTATTACTCTGAAGATGGCAGCAGATAATCTAGTCGTAAGCTGATCCTTCTTAAAAATTTGGACCAAACCGCCTCGGATACTACTACTCCACTCACTGCGACTTAGGCCACTCTTGCTCCATATTTCAAAATTCACTCAATACCTTCACGTGGTATTCATTTAGCGTAGGGAGGGAGATGGAGGTATCGATACCAAACTGTACGGGGCTCTTTGCCACACTGCACGGCTGCAACTACACTGATTATGGCAGCAAAAAATTCGGCCGAAAGCTGATCCTTTTTAATATTGTGGAATAAACCGCCCCGGGTACTAATTACATTCCCCCGAATTAGGGGGATTTCCCCATTTCTTGATTACTAGATTGCACGGGTACAACCACCCTGATGATGGCTGAATTTTTCTAAGCCGAAAACCGATCCTTTTCGATAATTTAATTGTGCACTTATTCACTCTTGCACTCACTGTACTTAGAACACACTTGCTCCATACTCCACAAGTCACGTGATTCCGTCACGTAATCTTCGTTTTCGTAGGAAGGGAGATGGAGTTATCGATACCTAACTCAACGGTGCAAACCGGGGAAAAAACTACCCTGAAGATGGCAACAAATATCTATTCGAAAGCCGATCCTTTATAACAATGTGGACCAAACCGACACGGAAACTACTTTTACTCCCCCGAGTTTGGTGGATTTTGCCCATTTCTTGACTACCAGTCTGCTCGAGGGCAACCACCCTGTTGATGGCTGCATTTTTACAGCCGGAAACCGAAACTTTACGATAATATTATTATGCACTTAATTCACTCTTGCACTCACTGCGACTTAGACCACTTTTGCTAAATACCCCACAAGTTTCCTGATACCGTAACGTGATTTTCATTTATCGTAGGGGGTCGATGGAGGTATCGATACCAAATTGTATCGGGGCACATCGCCAGACTGCACGGCGTCAACTACCCTGAATATGGCAACAAAAAATTTATTCAAAAACCGCTCCTTTATTAATAATGTGAACCAAACCTTTCCGGGTACTACTACTGCAGTCACAACGACTTAGAGCACTCTTGCTCCGTAATCCATGTCTTGTGATTCAGTCACGTGATATTCATTTTCCGTGGGGAAGACGATGGAGGTATCGATACCGAACTGTACGGGAGCTCATTACCAGAATGCAATTCGGCAATTACCCTGAAGATGGCTGCCAAAATGTAGTCGATAACCGATCCTTTTTAATAATTAAACCAGACCGCCCCGTATACTACTTTTTCTCCCCTGAATTTGGGTGCTATTGCCCATTTGTTGACTACCAGACTGCACGGTGCAACCACACTGATGATTGCAGCATTTTTTCCAGCCGAAAACCGATCCTTTTCGATAATATAGTTATGCACCTATTGCACTTTGGACTCACTGCGACTTAGACCACTCTTGATACATAGTCCACAAGTTTTGTGACACATTCAATTAATTTTCAATTGGTGTAGGGAGGGTGTTGGAGGTATTGATACCAAATAGTAGGGCACATTAACGGACTTCACGGAAGCAGCTACCCTGAAAATGGCAGCAGAAAATATAGTCGAAAGGCGGTCCTTTTTAATAATATGGGCAAAATCCCCCCTGGTTCAACATTTCCTCGACCGAATTTGTGGGTTTTGCCCATTCCTTGACTACCAGACAGCACGGAGGCAACCACCTTAATGGCAGCACTTTTCTATCCAAAACCGATCCTTTTCGATAATATAATTATGCACAATATGCACTCTTGAACTCACTGCTACATAGAACACGCTTACTCCATAATCCTCAAGTAACGTGATACCGTCACGTGATCCTTATCTAGCGTAGGGAGGGCAATGGAGGTGTCGAAACCAAACTGTACTGAGGCACATTAGCAGACTGCAGGCGGCCGCAGCACTGAAGATGTCTGCAAAAAATTCAGACGAAAACCGATCCTTTTTAATAATGTGGACCAAAGCGCCCCGGGTACTAATATTTCTCCCCGAATTTGGGGACTTTTGCCCATTTTTACACTACGAGATCACACGGGGGCAACAACACTGATGATGGCAGCGTTTTTCTCCAGGCGGAAAGCGATCCTTTTCGATAATATAATTATGCACTGATGTCACTCTTACGCTCACTTCGACTTAGTCAACTCTTGCTCCATACACCACAAGTCTCGCGATACCGTCACTTGATGTGGGCAACTACGCTGATGATGACAGCTAAAAAAATAGTCCAAACCCGAACCTTTTTAATAATGTGGACCAAACAGCCGGGGTACTACATTTTTTCCACCGAATTTTGGAGATATTGTCCTTTTCTTGACTACCAGAATGCACGGTGTCAACCACCTTGCGAATGGCAGCATTTTTTCAGCCGAAATGCGATCTGTTTCGATAATATAACAATGCTCTTATTGCACTCTTGCACCCACTACGACTTAGATCACTCTTGCTCCATACTCCACAAATGACGTGGTACCGTAACGTGATTTTCATTTAGCGTAGGGAAGGCGATTCAAGTATCGATACCAAACCGTACGGGGCACACTACCAGACTGCACGGCGTTTACTAGGCTTAAGATGGCAGCATAACTTTTGGTCGAAATAAGATCCATTTAATAATGTGAACCAAACCTTCCCGGGTACTACAGCACTTACTGCGAATTAGACCACTCTTATTCCATACTCCAGAAGTTACGTGATAGCGTCATGTGATCTTCATTTAGCGTAGGGATGGTGATGGAGGTATCGGTACCAAACTGTACGGTGGCACTTTACCCGACTGCACCGCGGGAAATAATTGGAAGATGGAAGCAAAAATCTTGTCAAACGCCGATCCTATATAATAATGTGGAAAAACCACTCCGGGTACTACTTTTTCTCCCCCGAATATGGGCGCTTTTCCTAATTTCTTGACAACCAGACTGCACGGACGCAACCACCCTAATGATGGCAGCATTTTGTTCGCCGAAAACCGATCCTTTCGATAATATAATTATGCACTCTTGCCCTCACTGAGACTTAGACCACTTTATCTTCATACTCCACAAGTAACGTGTTACCGTCAAGAGATCTTCATTTAACGTAGGGAGGGCGATGAAGTTTCGATAAGAAATTGTACGGCGACTCATTACCAGTCCGCAGGCAAAAAATACCCTGAAATTGGCAGCAAAAAGTTTGTCGAAAGCCGTTCCTTTTTAATAATTTCGACCAGACCGCACCAGGTACTACATTTTCTTCCTGAATTTTGGGCCTTTTGCCATTTCTTGACTACCAGACTGCACGGGGTACCTCCCTGATGATTAGAGAATTTTTTCCAGCCGACAACCGATATTTTTCACTAATAAAATAATGCAATTATTACACTCTTTCCCTTACTACGACTTAGAACACTCTTGCTCCATACTCCACTCGTTTCGTGATACCGTAATCCGATTTTCATTTTGCGTAGGGAGGGCGATGGAGGTATCTATATCCACACTGAAGATAGCAGCATAAAATAGTTGAAAGTCGAACCTTATTAATAATGTGGACCGAAACTCCCCGGGTACTACTACTGCTCTCACTGCTATTTAGACCACTCTTGCTCCATACTCCACAAGTCTCGTGATACCATCACGTGATTTACATTTATCGCAGGGAGGGCGATGAAGGTATGGATACCAAACTGTACGGGGCACATTACAAGCCGGCACGGCGGCAACTAACCTGAAGATGGCAATAAAAATTTAGTCGAAACCGGATGTTTCTAATAATGCGGACCAAACCCCCTCGGGGCTTTTGCCGATTTCTTGACTACCAGACTGCACGTGGCAACCACCGTGATAATGGCAGAATTTTTCCAGCCGTAAACCGATCCGGTTCGTTAATATAACTATGCAGCTTATTGCACTCTTGCACTTACAGCGACTTAGACCACTCTTGCTCCATACTCCACAAGCCAGTGATACCGTCACGTGATCTTCATTTAGCGAAGGGAGGGCGATGGATGTATCGATAGCAAACTGTTAGGGGCGAACATTTCCAGACTGCACGGCGCAAATACCTTGAAGATGGCGGGAAAAAATTTGGATGAAAGCCGATCCTTTTTTTATTGTTCACCAAACTTACCTGGTACTACTATTTCTATCCCGAATTTGGGGGCTTTTGCTCACTCCTTGACTACCAGACTTCACGGAAGCAACCACCCTTGTGATGACAACATTTTTCCAACCGAAAACCGATTCTTTGCGATAATGTTTATGCACTTATTGCAATCTTGCACTCCCTGCAACTTTTACCGCTCTTGCTCCATACTCCTTAAGTAACGTGATACCGTCACGTGATCTTGGGTGGTCAATGGACGTATCGATACCAAACTGTACGAGTGCACATTACAAAACGGTAAGGTGGCAACTACACTGAAGATGGCACCAAAAATTTGACGAAATCTGATCCTTTTCAATAATGTGGAACAAACTGCCCCTGGTACTAGTTTTTCTCCCCCGAATTTGGGGCTTTTGCCCATTTCCTGAAAAACAGCCTGCTCGAGGTCAACTACCCTGATGATGGAAGCATTTTTTCCAGCCGAAAACCGATCCTTTTCGATAATATAATTGTGCACGTGTTGCACTCTTGCACTCACCTCGACTTAGACCAATTTTGTTAGATACTCGACAAGTCGCGTGACACAGTCACGTGATCTTCATTTGGCTTAGAGAGGGCGATGGAGGTATCAATAACAAACTGTACTGGGTACATTAGCAGAATGCACGGCGGCAAATATACTGAAGATGGCAGCAAAAATCTAGTCGAAAGCCGATCCTTTTTAGTAATGTGGACCAAACCACCATGGGTACTAGTATTTGTCCTCCGAAGTTGGGGACTTTTGCCCATTTCTTGACTACCAGAACAAGCGGGAGCAACAAACCTGATGATAGCAGAATTTTTGCCAGCCTAAAACCGATCATTTTCTTTAATATTATAATGCACTTATTGCACTCTTGCACTCACAGCGACTTAGACAACTCTTGTTCAATACTCCACACGTCACGTGGTCTTCATTTAGCGAAGGGAGTTCGATGGAGGAATCGATACCAAGTTACGGGGGCACATTACCAGACTGCACGGCGGCAACTACACTTAACATGGCAGCAAAAAATCTAGTCGAAATCCGCTCCTTATTAATAATGTGAACGAAACCTACCCGAGTACTACTACTGCTCCCACTGCGACTTAGACCACTCTTGCTCCATACCACACAATCTCGTGATACGGACATGTGCTTTTCATTTAGCGTAGGGAGGGCGATGGAGGTATCGATACCAAATTGTACGGTGGCACTTTACCAGACAGCAGGCCTGCAACTACCCTGAAATAGAAGGAAAGAACCCTATTCGAAAGCCTTCGTTTTTAATAATATTAACCAACCGCCCCGAGTACTACTTTTTCTCCCACGATTTTGGTGGCTTTTGCCCATTTCTTGACTACCGAACTGCACGGGGGCAACCACCCTGATGATGGCACCATTTTTTCCATCCGAAAACCGATCCTTTTCGATAATATAATTATCCACTTATTGCACTCTTGCACTCACTGCGACTTAGACCTCTCTTGCTCCATACTCCACAAGTTACGTGATACCGTCACAAATCTTCATTTAGCGTAGGGAAGGCGATGGAAGTATCGATACCAAAATGTACGGTGGCACATTACCAGACAGCACGGCGGCAACTACCATGAAGAAAGCAGCAAAAAATCTAGTCGAAACCCAAACCTTCTTAATAAAGTGGACCAAACCTTCCCGGGTACTACTACTGCACTCGCTGCTACTTAGACCACTCCTGCTCCATACTCGAGAAGTCACTCTATACCGTCACGTTATCTTCATTTAGCGTAGGGAGGGCGATGGAGGTATCGATACCAAACTCTACGGTGGCACATTACCAGACTGCACGGCTGCAACTACCCTGAAGATGGCTGCAAAAAACCTTGTAAAAAGCCGATCCTTTATAATATGTGAGCCATATCGCCCAGCGTACAACTTTTTCTCGCCCGAATTTGGGGGCTTTTGCAAATTTCTTGACTACCAGACTGTACGGAGTCAACCACCCTGATGATGGCAGCATGTTTTCCAGTCGAAAACCGGTCCTTTTCGATAATATAATTATGCACTTATTGCACTCTTGCACTCACTACGACTTAGAGCACTCTTGCTCCATACTCCACAAGTTACGTGATCCCGTCACGTGATCTGCATTTAGCGTAGGTTGGGCGATAGAAGTATCGATACCAAACTGTAAGGGGGTACATTACGAGACCGCACGGCGCCAACTACTCGTAAGATGGCAGCAAAAAATCTAGTCGAAAACCGATCTTTTCTAATAATGTGGACCAAACGGCCCCGGGTACTTTATTTCTCCCCCTAATTTGTGGAATTTGCCAATTTTTTGACTAACAGACTGCACGGTGACAACCTCCCTGATGATGGCAGCATTTTTTCCAGCCTCAGAGCTAATCAACATCATAGTCGCGAGCTCCTGATGATGGGTACAGTACTGCCCGAAACATGTTGAGCCTATAAGAAGTACAATAAAATAATAATTGGCATCTATTTGGTTTTTATTCTTCGGTCTCTTTCCTTCAGTGTTTCCAACCAAAATCCTACATGCAGTTGTCTTTTCTCCCGTACGTGCCACGTGCCTTGCCCGTTTGATTCCCGTTTATTTGATCACCCTAGTTGCCATTATTATTGACGAGTATCACGGATTGTGGGGCTTCTAATTTTGTAATTTTCTGCAGTTGATGTAAGTAAGAATTTTTGACGACAGACATTTCCGTATAGCAAAAAATTATTTGTGAGGAAAGTAGGCCTACAGGAAGCAAAGTTTCGTGTTTCGGAGATGAAGATAGAATTAATAAGTTAATTAAGAAACTTCGAAAGCCATAAATGATTATGGGAATCAATGATAAGAATGAAAGACCGTAAATTTTCAAATAGAGTAAAACCAGATGTGTGGGAGACACGTAAGAAGACATTAGAAGTCAACAGACTGTAAACATAAACAGCTTGAGATGAAAAGTGACCGTCTTAATTTTCACTCTTCACCGGTGTTGTTAGAATTATGAGATTAAAGGGGATGAGATGGGCGGACTGTTTAGGAGGGGTTATAGAGTGGATATGTGCATACAGAATTGTAGTCGTGAGGCTAAAGACAAGACCACTTTATTTACCTACGATTTAATACAATATTAAAGTGGATTGTAAAGCAGGAGGCGTGACGGTGTCGAGTATATTTAATTAGCTCTTGATAATTTCCACAGTCGGCTGTTGTGTATAAGGTAATGACTCAGGGGGTTTCATTAAAGATGGCGAATTTGTTGAAGGGGGATTCTGCTTCTGGAATTAACGTTAACTGCAAATGAGTTAATTGCATTTTTTTCTACGGAAGGATGGCTGAAATAGATCAAATTTCAGGGAAAAACAAAGCAGTATGAATTATAGCCGCTTTAAACACTGTGTGTCCACTGTGCGATGATTCATCCTGCACACTTTCCGTTGTAGAGAGTTTCTTTGGTATATTATTAAACTGAATATTACTTACAATTACATTATCTGTGTAAATGATGTCTTGATCATTCTGATTTTCGTCAAATGACATTTATATTCATATTCATATTCTCGAATCTAATCCGCACTAGTTTTTGCCGATTTCTTAAACGAAAAAGAAGTTAGTTCGCGGTTCTAATCAGCACCTATGGGAGGACGGTGGTGAAGATAAAGATGATAGAGACTGGGTGAAGGATAACGATTCAGTTACGAGTGATGACGGCGAGTCTGATGAATAATATATTATAAATATTATATAATATGATATATATTATAAATAATAAATAAAATAACAAAATATTGTATTGTTCTTGCAGGACGTACAGCGGGTCTATCATTTTTCCATAATCCAGCTCATGACCGCGATTCTAATCCGCATCTGATTTTTTAGCCCTCTGAAACTGTAAAAAAGGTGCGGATTAGATTCGAGAATATACGGTACTACATCTCTAAGGAAATTCGACCATTTGAAAGAACTATTATTAGTTAATGATTAAGGCTACTGCCTTTAAGTATGTGACTTCATGCACTCTGGTAGACGAAAATCAAAATTTCATGGGACGTAATGGATTCGTCTTTAGGGTGGAAAATGGAAGTAGCAGGTCTCTCCGAAACGTATAAACGTGATTAACAAAGTGCCTGACATCAGAGAAGACGTTCATCGTAATATTCTTTGCTGTGCGTAAACTGTGGATTAAGTCAGTGTATCGGAGTTTAGTTTACTGCGGAAACTTTTCGCATTCCAAACATTTGTTGCCGGAACACAAATAATATTCGCATATTACAGCTGAAAGCTTGGCCCAAATATGTTAGGTAAATAAAAGTAAGTAGTAAAGGGGGATATTATTGTGGGAGGAAAGGAAGCTTAGGGCGTTTGAGAACAGAACATGGTGTTGAGGAGAATATTTGGACCTAGGAGGGACGAGGTAACGGGGGAGTGGAGGAGACTGCATAACGAGGAGCTAAATGATTTGTACTTCTCAACCAATATTGTGAGGGTGATAAAATCGAGAAGAATGAGATGGGCTGAGCATGTGGCGCGTATGGGTGTGGAGAGGGGGTGTATAGGGTCTTGGTGGGGAAACCGGAGGGAAAGAGACCACTGGGGAGACCTAGGCGTAGATGGGTGAATAATATTAGGATGGATCTCCAGGAGGTGGGATGTGGGTATATGGATTGGATTGGGCTGGTCCAGGATAGAGATAGGTGGCGGACGCTCATGAGTGCGGTAATGAACCTTCGGGTTCCGTGAAATGCGGGGAATTTCTTGACTAGCTGCAAACCAGTTAGCTGCTCAAAAAGGACTCTGCACCATGGAGTAAGTAAGTAAGTAAGTAAGATTATGCTTTATGTCATGCACGTTATTATTGATAAAAGAGTTTATTAATAGAGTATTATTTTTACGTATTTTGACGTAATTAGCTGTTCTGCAGCGTACTTCCTCATTCAGATTTTGAAAGCTAATGCGTCTTAACACACCGCTTACAGTAATTCTCACCATACCAGCAATCGGTTTAAGAGTTTTCAGTTGCACGATGCTAAATTAATACCTCCTTTCCAATTAGCTGACTAATTTTCCTCATACCTTCATCTAGTAAACCGATCGTTGTTCCCGGTATCTCTTCTGTGCTGTCGCCGGTTACCGAACATTCTCCAATGCGCAGAACACCGCCCCACTCGTGAGCTGTCTGCGTGGAAACAGCAGCA
>Ga0123352_10002518_pt1 | contig 25607 bp, 13 predicted proteins | sample TergutLab28metaG_FD_89700 | JGI IMG/M metagenome (GOLD analysis project Ga0123352, IMG submission 89700) | Labiotermes labralis P1 segment gut microbial communities from Petit-Saut dam, French Guiana - Lab288 P1 | ecosystem: Host-associated > Arthropoda: Insects > Digestive system > Gut ...
AACACCATATTTCTGTCGCGCGCACTGCGATAGATGGCAAATTCGTCACTGAAAAGAACCTTTGAGCGGAATACGGCATTTGAGAATGTGTCCAGCAGAGCACGGCATGATTCATAGCGCCGAACCATGTCGCCAGCCGACAGTTGGGCGATACGGCCTCACATTCAAGTCTCTCTTCATGTGGTCTCGCATTGTTGACCGTGGCACACCAAGCTCTGTCGATCGTTTCCGTTTCGACTTCATTAGGGAACGTTCAATGGAAGCGGCAACCGCTGCACTTGTTTCCAAGCGCGCTGTTTTTCTCCCACTCCGCGGCCTGTCTTTAACACTTCCAAGAGCGAACCCTCGTTTTTCCCAATCCAGCAGTGTCGCTATTCGTGGTGGAGCCTTATTAAACCGTTCCCGGAACGCAGCCATCACTTGGGACATGGTTTGTCCCGTGTGCTGTCTCTCATGCATCCACACACTTGCCATCAAGCGCTCCTCGATAGAGTAACTGCTTGTGTCAACCATACGGAAAACACATCTAAATTCTGTGGCTGCGGCAAATCACGTGTGCACTACCTTGCACACTGTTACCAAACTACCATTTTACACTGTACTGCGTGCTGCGCTGTGATGTGTAAACTTATATTGAGTCTGAGGTGCGTATTGTCTGGGTGTACGGTAACTTCTCGCCCACCCCGTATATTAATTTTAGCTCATGTCAACTGTCATCTACATTTGTTTTAATCGTTGATAATCTGATCCATGTTGATGTGTTTTCCACTCGGCATGACTTCGGGATTTACCTCCTGAGGTTACGACGTCGGGAAATACATGTATACGTTGTGTGTGTGTGTGTGTGTTTGTATGTATGTATGTGCGTGCGCGAGTATGTATGTATGTATGTATGTATGTACTTATATAGGTGTATGTATGCGCGCCTGTATGTGTGTATGTGCGTGCGTGTATTCTTGTATATGTCTGCCTTATGTAATTGTAAGTGAAAATATGGAAAACCAGACACAAAAACCTAATAATAGAGTGTTCAGTACTGCATTTGATGAGTAAGTCTATTTGATTTCGAGAAGTGTTTGTTATTTACTCTTGCAATATGTTGAACGCTATGCCGATTCACTCATACTGTTCGTGTGTTTCGTTTTACAACGGTTGATGTTCTTGACTCGACTCGTAGAGAAGGGCGATTGACACCACGCATGCCACATGACGCATTGTTTTGATGAAAGATGTGCAATTGAAGTGAAAGTCGCCACTGTTGCCCTGACACTCCGGGTTAGAAGTGACATACTGCGCTTTGTAGGGCGTTTAAGGTCCCGTTTAAGGCATTTCTGTGCCCAGCGAAGTAAATTAGGGAGCCCTTCCTACGCGTAGTTGTGAACTAACAATGCAGATAGAGCAGTAAAGCAATTAACAGGTGCACGGAACATTTGACTCAATCTGAAATAGAACCAGTCTGTTCGAATTTTGCCGAAAGATGAGGGCTCATGCTGCCTCTAGATGACAGTAACCTTAAACGGGCCTGTGTCACAATGTGAGTGGTGGAAACGTTCCGCCCATTATCATTTCATCTTGCTTGTCCAGATGCTGAGTCACAGTTTCAGGTGGTATCACACATGCAAACGATGCTTTGTTAGCAACGAGGTTATTGTGCGTCATGAGTTCGTTCCACAAAGCCGCTTCTGGTGTTGAGGACTATTTGCTTATTTAGCAATATTTGAAGAGAAGAGGAACGACGCGTGTGTTGTCATATAGACCAAACTTTGTGAAGGTTGGGTCAGTCCGTATTGGACAACTCCCCGTCCGTCCTTCACACACGCTGTGGAATGACGTTGGGCTGGACGCCGATACTAGTGCGGCTCTCGCAAGTTGCCTGTAAAAATAATATTCACGTAGTTCACATGCGCACGGGACTGGTCGTTAGCGGCGTTTTAATGGACTTCCTAAAGAAAAGAAACTCGTAACTGAAACTAATTTCTTTTCGTAAAAAGCCGTAAAATAAGAAGGAAATTATATTATTAGATTGCATAATTGCCTCCTAAAGTGCGGATCCCGAAGCACATCTAACTGGTCACCCTTGGAATAGTATCTGAAATCGGCCATGGGTGCTTCTTGCCACGTCATTCACCGTCATCCCGCCACGCGATGCTGTGCAACACTTGAGGTGTAGAAACTGTTTGTGCACATCGTCTTGACGTATGGAATGTTGAAAAAAAAATTTCACTCAACCTTAACCTCTGCATTAGATAGGGCTGAGCGGCAAACTCTTAACCCCCCGAAAGAACTGCTTATCCCCGTTGGAAAGGAGGCCTACATTTTAGTAGGCAGTCCAGAGCAGCTCGCGGTCAACAGGTTGTGCGCGACACGTTATGTTTGCCCCGGAGACATTTGGAATGAAAGAGTTTTATAACTCTTTCCTTAGCGAAGCCGAGACAGAGAAGGCTGACTAAATTTTCAGAACTTACTAGCTGTTTATTTACTGAGACATACACGTTACATTCCTGATTACTTTTGTAAAAATGGTCTAAAATGACGACACCATAGCCTTTTTTTGTGAATTGCATTTTTTAATAAGTTTTTCCTGTTATTAGTAGTATATTTTTATTGCGTGTTGTAGAGAAACGCACGTAGGCAAAGTTATAAGTATAATTGTATGCACATTTACGTGTATTGAACGTCATGGTGCCTGCATGCAGACCAAATTTTGCCCAAGGCGCCCGCACCACATAAAAGCTTGCTCAGGCCTGCCAAAGGCTAGTTCACAAACATACAGGACTGGGCTGCGACTGTAGTGTGTCGTCTCTAGATAGCCGTAAATACAGGGCTATTCAAAATGATTGTCTGGGTTTTAACAATTTGTCATACACAATACGCTTGAGATAGGAGTGTATGTATTTTTTATTTAATTTTTGTTACATACCTTACAGGTGCTCTATATGTGCACCCTTTGTGATTCTGCATACATCAACACGATAATCGTTATTCACCGCTGACATGCTAGAAACAGTTTGGAACGAACTCGATTATCGTTTTGATGTTTGTAGAATCACAAAGGGTGCACATACAGAGCACATGTAAGGTATACAACAAAAACTTGGAGTGTTGTTCTATTAATTAAAAAAAAATACATATACTCCTATCTCAAGTGTGTTGTGTAAGAGAGGTTGTTAAAACCCCGACAGTCATTTTGAATAACCCTGTATATCGCTTCAGAAGGCGAAAATCACGCGGGATTTTAAAATGCTCTGCTGGTTTATTCAGTGCTCTCTGGGGATTGTGTGTATGGGCACCCACATTCCGGCTGACGTCAGGTAACTAACTGAACGAAATCTCTAGCCTACAAATAAATCCGCCTTCAGTCCATAGCCTCATGGTGGAACTCATCCGTGTTTGCTTATAATCATTTCCAAGCGCAGTTGTCCGGAGTTCATTTCGGGATTTATGTATGTGTTTGAAGAGCACATCTATTCACGAAAAAGGGCAAAAGGTAAAGTTTACCCTATAACAGGCCATGAAGGCCCGGGGGGGGGGGATTAGAGGTATAGTTCTATTCTTCCTTTAACCTTGGCGCTAGATGGGGTGAGTGGTCAACGCCACACCCCGGCCGCTTTACCCCCCGGGAAAAATAGCCGATACCAATTGTACAGGAGGCTTTGTGGGCCCCAGGTACGGTCTGGACGGTTGCGAAAAATCTCGCCCCTACCGGAATTCGATCCCCGGACTGTCTAGTCCATAGCTAGTAGCTATACCGACCGAGTTATCCCGGCACACTTTCTGTTTATGGAAGGTAAAGAATAAATCGTATTTAAAGTAGGATATGTGGGGATAAAGCATATGAACTGTTACTGGACAGTTACAAACAGTAGGCTATGATTCATCAGCTACAAAGGTTTCGGTTCGGTCTAAAATTAATTACGGATGTGCTCCTCGCAACAGCAACGTGAATAGTCGGGCTGCTAGAATCCAAGCTGAAGCATATCGGTAGATGTGTGGCGAATGTAGGGATTGCCCAGTTCTTGGACTGCATGGGTTGCGTGCAGTCCACGGACTGAAGGCAAAATTTCCGCTTTAGATGACGATCGGAAGGCACGGCCGTTCAGTCCGCGGTCTTTGGCAGGCTTCTGAATTGAAGCAGCGTTTGATTGCCAGCTGTCATTGACTGAATCATTAGTGTCGATTGTCGCCACACGAATTTTGATTCATACATACAAATTTAAGACTGCCAATATACTCTTTTCCGCCATTACGCATTTTGTCTCTCTGAACCCTTGACACCCTTTTACGGAACCCAGTTTGAGAGTCACTGGTCTTAACCAACGTTTAATTCACCTGTTATACGTATCACGTTATATGACGTTCTGTTACGCTTTTCGGCGCAACTGGCTGTCTGTCAACAGTTGTCCAAACTTGTTTTCCCCATTGATGGGCTCTGTTTTTCCAGATTCGCTAAATAAAAGTTAAAACCCACAGTCACATAACACTTCACGTTGTTGTGGCGTTACTAAGTCCCTAAAACACTTTGATATGGCGTTTCTAAAGTCACTGAAACGCTTTGATGTGGCGTTTCTAAACAAAAACACTAACTTTGATATTGCGTGTATTCCGATGGTTAAATGATAATTGGTATGGGTGTAAACTGTTATTCATCACAAGTGACTTTCGCGAAGTGTGGGAAGATGTGCATCAGTGAGAAGACCGCATTCTACGAACACGTTTCGACAAGTGTTTACTGCAAGTTGTAGCGCCGAAAATCGGATGAGACTCCCTGAATATAGCGCCGACTTGCGCCGAAACAGATAGGAGAACGTAATCGGACGCGATGTGTACAATAGGTGCATTAAATGTTCGTTTAGACGAAGATAATATGAATACAATGAAGGGTATTCACTATATTAAGGTTATCTTCCTGAAAGTGTGTGTGGTAGCTTGGAAACTCCGAACCGTTTCGAGGCAGACCGTGCCGTCCACAGATGATCCACGGACTGTTAATAGACCATTGTATGTAAAGTTATACATACAGGACTGGACTACGGCTCTCCTGTGCTGTAGCTAACAGTTATACTAAGGGTCCACCAATATTTGGCGTCACGGTTCAAAATTTAGTCGCCCCGTCGACCTGGTGCGTGGGAATGGTGCGTCAGTGCTTGAGAGGTACGGCTTTTCAAGCCTAGATCTCTACACAACGTCGTTTTGTAGGTGAAAATGGAAGTGCGATATTAATTCCAATTTCACATAAATAAACGTATGAAGAGGACTGTCATCTACTGGTTTCTGTAAAATCTGATATTAGATGACGATGCTGTACATTTCCGGGTGAATTTAATTTTGATATCTGTTAAGGAGAACCCAGAGCACATACAGAACGTGCTTCATACTGTTAAAATACAGTGTTTACCAGCGTCTGCAACTTTAGACATTTTTTATATAGAGACACTCGCCGACCTAACGCAGTAGTTACCTTCCGGAAGGTCCGGCGCAATTCGGAACACAGTATATGTTAAACTATATGTGTGTGCCTGTACAGGAAAGCCCAACTGAAATCCACACTCCAATACACTGGAACCTGGTCGGCCGCAGTTCGACCGCCCCCACGCCTGTTGTATCGCCCAGCAGTATTTTTCCGCTACCTTCGCCTAATTCCGCTTTCATTCCCATAAGGAAAAACCCGGGGCTAGTTTTAAAAAATGCTGTTTCCATTCTGTTTTACCGTTTAAAAATTGCGTAAGTCGGGACGTGTCTGTAGTGCAACGAAATTTAAGGAAATGTTAGTTACAGTTTTCTACAGCGGGGTAGCTGTTGGGTCATTGGGTCTGCATGAATATCGACTTCGTGCCTTCGAAGTAGCCATCAGGGCAGAGTTTAGGGTGATCAGTGTCTTTACCCTGAGACAAGGCGACGGAACTGCAACATTATGATCATACGGCATGATTTATATGCAGTTTTTGCTGTTGCATGTAGGCAGATAGTCTTTTAATTTAACTTTACATTATGAAGTTCGAAAAGTGTGTTTCGACTGCCCATGAACGGAGCTGTCACGACGTATTAACCCGTAGTTTAAGTTCAGTGGCACTATTAATTCTCGGAAGCCCAAATTTCTTTTGATAATATTGCAGAACTCGGTATTTGCCGAAACATAAAATACAGTGTTGTGACCATTCCTATACTTCGGGAATCATGTTAGACATTTAAAGGTTACAGAGTTAAAAATGCGTAGCTTTTGAAAGTGTTAAAGCCGGTACCATAGCACACAAAGGAAGTGATGAATGTTTAATGTGTCGTGTAGAAGGGAGAACCAGTATAAATTGATTTTTAAGTACTTCAGATAATGTGTCATTGAGTCGCATCACATGAACTTGTGTTCGGAAAGTAAGTTGCAGTAATTTGCGTGCATGTTACATATACATTTCCGAACAAATTTGGCCGATTTTCCTGAAAATATTTAAGGACGTGCCATTGCCATTGGCAGTCATCCGACTTCATTTTTAGTTCCTCCCCCCTCGCTTAAGAGAAATAGGCTTATAGTGCATTGCCCTCGTTTCGCAATAACTTCCCAATATATTCGCAGATTGTTACGGTACTGATATGAGCGTCATTCCATCAGAGAGTACCGTAACTTCCCCGTGCAACATTGTTAACCATGCAACTGTGGTGTCTGAACAGTACTAATACTACTCAGCACAGGGTACTGAGATTGTTGGCGCTGATCGTTAAAAATGTTGAACGTTAAGTTATTTTTAGAACGTCAAATGACTGCTTGCAGTGTGTATTCAGCTTTCTGTTTTATGGCAGCAGCAAAGGAATCAATGCAGCTTACAAACAAGTGAAATTGTGTATGGAAGTAGATTGATGTTACACGTAACAAAAATGTTATATGGAACATGTTTTGAATGGGGAGCCGAGATATTGTAGTGTAGCTTTTAAGCTACAGGCTGGACGACCGGAGTTCGATTTCTGGCAGGGGCAGCACCATCTCGTCCGGAGCTCAACAAGGGTCTGCTGCATGGAATTGTTAAAGGCGCAAACGTGTTTTGACGGATGCTGACCAATTCTCATACTATATTTGTAGCTGGTACATTCATGCGGGGAATAAATTACGGCATTGTTAAGCGTGTTCGCAAAATTGCGGAAAGCGACAGTTAGCTTCGCCATGTCCGTCTGTTCGTCCCTGTAGAATAACTCTGCTCCCTCTGGACGAATTTGCATGACATGTTACATATGAGTATTTCTCAAAAATCTGTCGAGAAAATTCAAGTTTCATTAAAAACGGACGATAACAGGTAGTCTACGTGAAGACCTGTGTGCATTTGTGATAGTATCTCGCTGAATTCTGTATAGATTGAGAAACGTTTCAGATAAAACTTGTAGAGAAAATCATTACCCATTTTATGTTCAGCATTCTTTTTTTTTTAAAAAATGTGCCGTTTGTGAGATAATGTGGGAAAATGTGTTAGATCAGACAGGCCACAGGTGGCGATGTGGCGCATGCGCGTTAATGCTGGATATCTGAGACTACAGACACACACTCAAAATATGAAATACTTATTTCTGCAGGGATGGTTGCATGAACTCGTCTCAAGGTTATGTTTATAGTACATTGCTTCTCTTGTTCACTGTTAAGTGAGTTTCACCCCTTAGTTTCAGAGAGAGGCAAAAAACGTTGTCCATCAAACCTGTATGATAGGCATATGATTTATGTTTTGGTTGCACGGTACCCGTAATATAATCCCGGGTCCAGTACGATATTACAAGTTTTCCTCTTGGCGGAGACGTCCATTTTTTCGCTAACGTTTTCCGCCAAGTGCATGACCTACCTTAGTTCAGATTAGTTTCGAAGTGCCGAACCTCAGTATTTCGGGTGACCATACGTTCTGTGGTGGTGGGGGGGCGGGGGGGGAGGGAAAAAACTTACTAAACACGGCGTAGTTGTCATCTTGAAATAACATCAATTTTTATACAGAATTGTTTTTCGGGAGCGTGCGTTGGTGCAGTTGGTTGAGTCACTGCGCTACAAGCCGGAAGGTCGCGGGTTCGGTTCCCGATAGCGTCGTTGGAATTTTTATTGACATACTCCTTCCGACCGTGCCATGGCCCTGGGATCGACTGAACCTCTAAACGGAAATGAGCACCGGGAATATTTCCTGGGGGTAAAGGTGGCCGCTGGGTAGGGTTGACAATCATACCACCGTCATATGCCGAGTATCTTGAAATCTGGGAGTTTCAACCTCGTGAAACCCACAAGGCCTGTACAGTGATTGAAGAAGAAGAAGAAGAAGAAGAAGAAGAAGAGGAGGAGGAGGTGGAGGAGGAAAAGGAGAAGAAGAAGGAGGAGGGGGAGAAGGAGAAATGTTCTTTCGCTTCTAGTACATTTAAACCATTTACTGTTTCTTTAAAAATGCTTATTGTCACCCGATTACTAATTGCACACCACACTTCGGTTCTTACAAAGTGCACTGGCGCTTCGTGAAGAGCATGAGGATTTTCTAAGACCAGTACTGTTGTTTTGTCGGTTTTCTTACCGGCGTCATGTCAACCATGCATTACCAGTGTGGAGTGCTAAGTTCCTTCTGGGTCAAGAAGAGCATTAAACACAGATTCCTGAAACCACTTGCAGTACCGAATTCTTGCTTTATAATCGTTTTTGTAGGGTGGAACTTTTAACAGTTTATTGTCAGCCTGGATCGTAACTCCTGACATTCCGTACTGAGTAGTCAAATACCTAACGACTTTCAGAATTGAGTACCAATAGCATGAAGTTTTTCCTGGATTAGTGCTTTTTTCTTTTGGAGCTTTGTTTTTGTCTAACATCGATCCCGTTTTACGACATTTACCACTGTTCTTTAATTGTTCCTGTGAAAGGCATTGCAGTTGCTGGAAAACGCATATGAAGCTTCCTTCAACATTTCCGCCACAAAATAACTAGGATGTACTGTGCATAAATACTTTTTTCATATCCTACATTTTATGTTATTTCACGACATTACCGTTTTGTCGTATGCGTAGAGGGATTCACTGTTCTACGAAACACATGCGTTGAGTGGAGTCAACGTGGGATGTATGCTTACGGCAAAATGGGTGCCACGTTTTATGCAGTGCTGCGTAGGCCGTGGATAATCAGGTTTCATGAACGTGTTAGTAGATCGGATTTTAGGTTTCGGCTGTTATCGAGGTAGCCATTGCTCTTAATTAAGTACCACGCCGTGAAAGCATAAGTAGTGCAGGTGGTGCTCCAGGTATTCTTAATCTCGGCATTCCGTGCAGGTGGTCAGCTTCACGGCTGTCCATCGGGTAGACAGCCCCCGTTCCCCATTGGACATTTTCGAGAACACAGCAAACCGTTCTCTTGTCGGGATTCGAGCCACCATTTGTGTCTGTCTGCCATCATTTAGCCTAATCGTTACACCGACTGGCATAGTATCTCGGCTGCGGTTTTTCACGGCTGTGTGATTTCAACAGTGATTGTAAACTGCGTGCTTTGAAACATTACTCTTACGATTATTACAGTGATCAGAACAGCAGTGGCGCGACGGTTGTGGAAACAGTTCAGTTGTAGTAGTAGTAGTAGCAGTACCAGCAGCAGCATTAGTAGTAGTAGTAGTAGTAGTAGTAGTAGTAGTAGTAGTAGTAGTAGCAGTAGTGTTAGTTGATGATATTATTGTTCCTGTTATTTGTGAAGCGTGTGTAACTGAACTTTGGCTGTTTTTATCATTGCGTTGAACGACTGCGTAAATAAATATCAGTACGAGCCCACATACTCGTCGGTATAGAATGTAGACATGCGTTTCCAAGATGTGAATAGGTGTATGGTGAAAAAATAGACACACCAGAAATCGTATATTTTTCATTAAATTCGTATTTAAAGTATTTGATCATTTTAAAGATCATGTTCATATAAGGATTTTTATAAGAACCGTCCATTTGGTTACGAACAGATCTTGTTGCGCTGACTTTTGTTTGATGAATGAGGGACCATGAACATGTGTGTGCTGTAAATATTTACTCAGTTAAGTACTGTTCTGTGACCGAGAAGGCTTGGGAAACGCTGATCCAGACTATTAGGGTGCGCCATCAGGTGATGTTGGTTCGATTGCCGGCAAGATAGTGGGATTTTTCTCACAAGCCTTCAGGTATCCTTCCTGCTGTACGGGTACTGGGGTCCGTTTCCCTAGGATCAAACGCTTGGTTCGTGAACCTGCCCGCTTTCTTACGTCCGTCTAGAGCCGAGGTTAGGAGTGTGGTGGACTCACAGCAGTGCATTCTACCTGCAATCCAGCGTATGCCGTTAAGGCGTCCTTCTTTAAACACATACGGCTAGCCTTGTTTTTGACCTTTGAAGTGTTATAAGTGTTGCACCATGAGGGCTTAGTCTTCTTCACTTTCGGTAGGATATTTTGCGGCCTACTTTTTTATCTTAAGAAGAAGACGGTTGGCTTATGAAATCTCCATGTTGTGGGTTACATCTTTTCAGTATTGATACAATTTTCTTCTGTTCAGGGAGTGTATCATTGTAGGTCTCCCCGACGTAACTGCGTTGCTACGATCAGTAGTAGCAACCTACTGAACGCGCGTGCCGCATTGTATTTGGTTTTCGAATAAGATGTATGTATGTATATATGTATGTAGGTAGGTAGTTATGTGTGTGTGTGTGTGTGTGTGTGTAGCACGTATGGGAGAGAGGAGAGGTGCGTACAGAATTTTGGTGGGGAAACCTAAGGGAAAGAGACCATTTGGAAGACCGAGGCGTAAATGGGAGGATAATATTAATATGGGTTTCCAGGAAGTGAGATGTGGGGACATGGACTGGATTGATTTGGCTTAGAGTAGGGACAGGTGGCGGGCCCTTGTAAACGCGGTAATGAACCTTTAGTTTCCATAAAATGCGGGGAATTTCTTGACTAGCTGAGAACCCGTTAGTTCTTCAAGAAAGACTGTGCCCCATGTAGTGAGCGAGGGAGTGATGCTTCTTATTTCAGGAGGAACTGACGAAACAAAGCCTGGATAGGTTAGAGCAGGCGGTAACTCGCCAGACGTGCATTTATTATTTCCTCTGTGGGGATGCTTGGTAGGGCCTCATTCTCCTTGGCTTTTTAGTAGTTTACCTACCAGTAACGGATGCTGCATTGAATATGCCTCTTCGTCTTTTCGCCGGCACTTATTACGTACTGTTCGTAACCATCTACCTTAACTGTACGTACGTACGTACTTACCACTGTGCCGTTACCCCCATTTATTCTGCTTGCGAGCCAGTTTAGAAGCCTTGTTCCCTTGGGTCTGTAATTAGGCCTATTTGGTATATGATTTTGAATATAGTGAGGTAAGTGTGTCCGTCAGCTCGTAACAGTAAGTATTCGTGTCTCAGTTACTTTAATGTAAACCAGCAGATGCACACAATTGTATTAGATTTAAAATAGAAAAAAAATCTCCAACTCCTACATGTTCCGGGCCTTATTGGCCCATCATCAGGGAGTACAATTAATTCTGTCAACGGTTGCTTAACCCTGCAAAGACGAAGCGCAGACAGCTTAATTTAAAGACTCAGCTCGTACCGCGCAGTAAACAATTTTCATCTGGGTTGTAAAAACCAATCAGTTTCTGTAATGTGGGGCAGAAGTCGCTGTTTGTTCTGAGATAAATACAAAACAAATAAATACGGTGTGGGCAGAATGTCATTTCTTAAGTTTTAAACCTGTTGGTGCACGCAACCAGTAGGCTTTAAAAGGTCAATGTGTTGGTTTCTTGCATGTAGCAGAACTGATGAAAATTCTTTGGTGCACAATACGCATAGCGGACAGAATTCTGTACAGTAAGTTGGAGCAGCTGGTGCACGGTGCTACCGGTACCGTGAACATTTGCGTCGTAAACTCTTATAGTAATCTGTGGGTTACTTGAAGAAGAAACATTTCCTCAGATAAAAACTGCATCTTAAGCTGAGCACCATTAGGAGCCCACAGTGAAAGACTTAATAAATGTGGAAGTGATGTAATTTTGTGTACCGTTGCGACCTAGAATGTTTTCCTACGCACTGTACGTCCGGTTCCACGGCATCCCAGAGGATCTGCCGCGCACACGCCAGCGCGAGCATTGGGTTACTCGTAGCGGCCGGCCGCTATAGGCGATGACCAAAAATGGCTGCGCGGGGTGATGGTGGGGGGGAGGGAGCTGAATGGTGCGGGACTGAGATCAGGTTTGGGATGATGCAAGCTGTGTACTCCGCACTGTACGTTTCTAACAGTCACTTGCATTGGTTACCGCCCTTCCTTGCCTGCTATTATGAACTGCGGTAAATAAAATTTCTCGGAGCAGACTCATTGACGTCTGTCAGGTCAGAATATTTTATCGTATTCTATCTATAAACTTGTAGACTGTACAGCTGCACAAATTGTCCGCGTGTTACTTGATATGAATGGATTGGCGAAGAGCGTCTGTTGAGGATATTTGAGGATAAGTTGCTGAGTGGAACATTTGGATCCGAGAAGAATGAAGTAACGAAAGTATGGAAAAGCTTCATCACTTGTATTTGTCACACGACATTATTGTGAGGACTAGACTAAGAAGAACGAGGTCGGGACATGTAGCATGCATGGAGATACGAGAATTACGTGCAAAATTATCGGGAAGCCTAAAGGGAAGCGATCTTTGAGGATACCTACACATAAATGAGTGGATAATGCCATCGTCTTCCAAACGTGTATTAGACCATCTGGTCTTTTACGGTTCTGAGCCATCTTTTTGCCGGAAATCCTTTAGATCTTATGCCCCGACGCGCGTACTGCAGAATTTGCTTGAGGATCCTTCAACTATCCATGCTAATGACATGGTATCACCAATTCTGCCTTTGTTTGCCTTTGTGAGTGGATAATATCAATATGGAAAAGGGATAATTCTGAGGGAACCTGCCTCATAGTTGCCCTTAGAACTGGGCGTGACTCGGTCGACATCAAATTCCGTATTTTAGCTACGCTACTAGTTGAGCGGTTATGTTTTTTACTTTCGGCAGTTAGCAGATGTAGTTTGTTAAAGGCTACACTGACTTCGTGCGCTGGCACACCTGCGGTCACAATAGTGATTGTAATCTTTGACCCTTATTGTTCTAGAAGTAATGGATTATAGCTTCTGAGTGGGTTACGGTGTATAATGCTCCATATAAGCCCACAACTCGATTCAGTGATAGCAGTTTTTAAATTGTTACGTAATTAAGTTTGTAGAGGGTCCTTGAGAACCGAAGTGGACCTCGCCTGGTAATGAATTCCTCTTTCGTTATGGAACGCGGAAGCTTGTTACCGTGTTCACAGTAGTCTGTCGCTGTGGCCTGTCGTGAGCAAGTTCACTGCTGGTCGCACTTCCATGCCCGTATAAATGCACTTAATGTCGACATGTTTATTGACCACACAATGAGATGATTTGAATAAAAAAAACTTCATTGCTGGGCCTTATTTTTGCAAATTTGGTGTCCAGAAAGTAGGTTTTTTTTTTAATTCTGAAAAATGCCGACGTGCAGTTAGTTCCGAGGTCTGAATGTTCGTCGCCCCCTGTGCATCTGATGTGGTACTTCGCGTGGGTCCGACTTCACTGGCCAATAGTACAATTTAGCGCATAAATAGATCTGGCTGTCTCCCGCAGTTATCCTTGTCGTTGTGTATGTATCGAATTTTGTGTTCGGTCGTCAACAACATCGTAAACTCTTTTGACACCATCACGTTGCATTTTCCACATCAGTGTGCGAGAGTGATTATGTAGCTATGAAGTAAGCAGTTCCTTTAGCCAGGGAATAAAATTCTGTTTTATTAGTCCCTTTTTCACCACTTTCTCCGCATCTGTTCCGAGTTTTAATACGCACATTTAAACGGGAGAAACTGTTGTATTAAAACATTTAACATATTGCTACAGTAAACAGACCCAGTCTCCCCGTTCCTCAGACCTTTTATTTATTAGTGTTTTACAATTTCTGCTGGCGGTGATTTGAATTATGGTGTTGAAGGTTGTATTCCTTTGTCATTATTTCTCATAACCCATTTTTATTTAAATCAGTACTTGATTGTGCAGTCTTCCCATCAGTTTCAGCCAGGCTTCGCTTACCGGAGCAAGTCTCCCATTATGGTATACTTCACCGCGCACGTGAATTCTTCTGCCCTTGTTTATTTGCAATTAAACATGTGCACTCATATGCAACGCCTCGCACATCGCCCACAGTGCCTGATGTTCAGTAACACTGAGGGCCCAGTTTAGACGAATGAATGTGATTGGCAGTATGGTGTTGAAATTAGAAGCGCTTGGCGAAATGTGCGAAAAGAAGAAGAATGCTGTCGTCTGGAATGTGATGCCGTGTGGTCAGTTGGTAAATTTGTAGCACATGACTCGCCGTTGCATGGCGAAGAAAGTGTATTCATCGTTACCACCGTGAGATCTTAAATCTCGCATGTGGAGAAAACGCCACATCCCCAGCCAAATACTCTCTAAGTTGAGCGTTTCGAGTATGAGGACCCCATATTAAGTTAAACAAGATAGGAAATGTACTTGTAACATAACATGCAGCGTGTTTGTGCAACCATTGTAGCACTGGAAAAGCAATAAGTATTAATATTCTTAGAGCATGTTTGTAGCCTTGGGTATGCAGCATGCAATTCGTGTGCGTCACGGTGTCATTTGTTGCATGCCCGGCTCTGTGGTGTTTTTACATATTATCTAAAAAATTGCACGATTTTCGAAAAAAAAAGAGTATTGATGAAAGGTATTTTTGATTTTGTCTAAACTTTTGTGTTTAAAGTTTCTCATTCTAAGAAGACATGAGCGAGATATGATAAAAAATGTGCGTGTATATTGGTGTTCATGTAAAGTACCCGTTATTCTTGTCTGATTTTCATGATCTTTGTGTTTTTTGGGGGGAAATTTCGAAAAATACTCAAATATAACATTTCATGAAAATGCGACAGTGGGAGTCGAGGTGTTCCATACGGATGGGCAAACGGACAGGCAGACAGGCGGCTTGACAGACATGACCAAACTTATAGTCGCTTTTCGCAGTTTTGAGAACGCGCCTGAAAATTGCGAACCCCAGCGTATTAATAGATGAACTACTGGGCTTTCTTAGTTGAGAAAGTACGTAATGGCTGTTTTAATCTCAGAAGCTTTATAAATGATGCAACATTTCATTTGTCTCAGTAATAATAACGGAAGATAACAGAAGAAATTAAACGCCGGACGAAGAAGCAAGATTTGTGGCGAAGTTGTGCTAATTCTCGGCCCTCGTGGAAGAGCATCACGACCCTCCGTCCCCCTTGGGACTGTCTACATCCCATAGGCTGGAAACCAGTGGCCTAAGTACGTTTTGGCAGCATAAACCTCAGTCTGGCGAAGGGTGTTCAGAATTGTTAGATTAGAGGAAGCAGGTTAAATTGCAGTGGTTGCAGAATGCAAGCCAAATAACTGGAGATACTCTCAACGGTGTCTTTTAAGACGTGAATCTAACAGTGTTTTGGTAATGAACCAAGGAATATCTAAATGACACATGATGAACTGGAAGCAAAACACAAACGTGGTACGAGGCTTATCTTGAGGCATACATTAATGTAAGCTAGAGCTGGTATGCTAAAAGATGAAAATCACTATCTACTTGCAGATTCCGACACTGCTTAGCTGTTGCTGAATATACGTGGGGTTAATGGCGAAATAATGGAAACATAGGCCGAATCATTAATTTCTGGGTCCAGTTCTTTAGAGACTGATATTGTTACTGAAGGAGTATAAGCCTCCGTTTATGCCTATGAATAAAATTCCTTCGCATTTGATCCAAGCAGGATACGAAACATGACGTTCTGGGACACGGATGTTTCCTAATTCTGTTTGAAATACGAAAGAATAGTATCAATTTCTAGACGGTTAAAACTTACAGTAGAAATATTTCTTGAACGGAGGAGAAGTGATATGGAATGTCGTTGTGTATTCTCAGTAGAACTCTAATCCCATTTTGTTGGTCTGAAAACAAATGCGTAGAACCATTACAAATTTAATTGGCTGTTATGTGCCTCATTTGTAATTTAAAGTATCATATTCGTGCCCAATAAATGTTCGGGACCTTTGAAAATCGTGAAGATTATTCCGCAAAATACTTGTGGTGGTAACGTGGAATGCATTCAAATTTAGGCTTTATAACAAAACATATACATTTTGTCAACTAGTGCATGTGTGTTATGTACGCGCATAACGCTGTGGCAAATTGTAGAAAAAAACTAATTTTTGGCGAAAGACATTCAGAGCATTAACACATCGAGTGTAAACTTCTGTTTGTGTATATCGCTGTTTTGTTGACATGTTGCAACCAGTACCATTTTGAAGTTCACAGGTTATGTGCCACGCTGTCCAAGCCAGAATGGAGTCTGTATAAAGAGGGATTTACAAGACCGAATTGTACACACCGCAGTGCTATGGAGATAGTGGTTTAATACTGAACTAACATAATTAAATACCATCCACTTACTTTACGAAGTTCGTCAGTTCCTTTTATTTAGAAACAATCACGGCAAGACTTTCACCACCGAAGCCGAAAAGCCATTAGTCGATTTCCATCTCCACCCTGCTTCATACACGACCTTCTATGTAAGTTATTATCCACGCACATTTTATCCGCATTCTTCTATCAGGGCTTACCCCATACGTATTATCCTAGGTGATACTGTTGAACATCACCAGTTTGGATTTTGACGTATTCAGTTTCTGCCTGGATGTTTTCTGTTCATCGGATATTGAGGAAATGGGCGTACAGGGCTGTATGGCAGTACACCAACTATTTATAGACTTTCAGGAAGTTTAATGACTCAGAGGAGGAGTACGCTACAGCATTCTCTTTGGGTGTATTATATATACATATGGAACTAGTTTAATGTGTAATATCGCCCTTGGGCCTGTGAATATTCTTACGTCGAATATGTTTCCGGCTCAGAGTGGTCGAAAAGATGTCTAAACGCCATTCCGAAGGTCCCAGAAAACCAGAGGAACTGGAACTGAATGGAGCACATTATTTTCTTTTAACGTATGGGGCCGTAATATAGCCTACATACCTTTACAAACACGCGTAGTAAGGAGATGGTGTATAAATTAGCGCAGAGAAAAGTAAGTAAAGATATTCATGTATCGTCAGCAGACTGCGAGAATAATGGTATAAAGGCCGGTAATAAATCCTTTCAGAATGTTACAAATAGGTCAGATATTTGGGAGGGACGCTCGAACATAAAAATTTTATTCCGTAAGAAGCTAGTAGCGATTAAAGACAGTTCAAAATCGCGATGTGGAGTTCTCAAGGTGGTGAATATGAAGACTGTTGTCTTCTGGGATGTGCCTGTAACACGCATTCTGTTGTCTCCTTCTCGCGGCTTTTCCCTCCACACTGAAGTAGGAAGCAACCAGGTTCTTACGTATCGTTGTATGGAAATTTAATTAAAATGTGGATATAATCTGTTGGTTTGTATGCGTGTGGGTCTTGGCATGTCACGTTAAATTACCGGTGTTCAAGAACGAATCCTGAGAATACGTGGATGTGAAGGGAAGAGGTGAAAGTAGAAAGGTGAGAATTGCATGATAAATAACGGCATGGTCTTCACTTTTGACCAAATATTACTGGAGTGATCAGAGTGATCAAATCGAGGAGGATGAAGTAGGCAGTACGTGTAGCACTTGTGGGAGGTAAGAATGCATAGGAAGTTCTAGTCCGAAAATATGAAGGTTAGAAATAATTTGGGAGTTGCAGGGATTAATGTGAGGATAATTTTAAAACGGTTTCTAAATAAATCTTAACGAAATATGAAGGTGTGGATGGAATTTGTCTAACCATGACCACGTTATTAAAGTTCTGGTTGCACAAAGACGGGCATATTTAGATTGGCAGTTTTTCAAGATATGGTCATAAACCAGTCGCGTATAAGAATGCACGTTAAAGAGTAGTAGTCATTAGTCGACCAGTAAAACCTTGTTAATCCGGATTAGTTGGGGTTAGAGGTCACTGGATTAGCGAAGCAAAATATACCCCTAAAAAACAAAAAAAAAAAAAAAGTAGAACATGGAAAATTTAATGATAGAGGCAGTGCTGATCTGGTCATTAAATATCTGTGTATTAATTTACAGAATATCAAAATAAATAGAAATATCACTGTAGATACACAATACATGCTTTTATTCATCGATATAAGACTCAAAAGTTGTACTTTTTTGAACATAATAATGCAGGTTTGAAGAAACCATCCAAATTTACAGACCTCTGCGTCTGTTCTTTAATTACAATCTCACTGACAGCACTCAGGTGTTCAAAATGTGCCTGCAATTCTCGATTTGTTTAAGAGCCTACATGTATTGATTGCTGCATCAGTGCCATCTCTGGCGAAGATAAGAAGTTTCATCTTAATTGTTGATTATTATTGTGGTTCATTATCTGATCATTCTTCCGTAGCAGAAGCCCTTAAAAACACCTTCAGCAATTTCTTCCTCTGTCAGATGCGCAATTGAAGCTTTCTTAGCAATATCGTCCGTAAGGCTCAAGAGTTAACGATATTGCACAACAAGCGAGACTTCGGAGCTGTTCCGTCTCTTTCTGCGCCGTCATCAGCGCAGAGACTACCTTCCTAAATGTCTTTGAAAGTATGTGATAGAATTTTTAATATTTGTCGATCCGGATTATCCGATATCCGGATTAACCCTGACCGGAGTAGCGAGGGTTTACTGGATGTATTTGTGCAGAAGAACGAAGTTGTGTGTGCCTTGTAAAGCGCATTTCTTCAGACGCTGGTTCGGTACGCGACGCTGTCTTCATTCGCGACTTTGATATTCCCACCACAGAGACCGTAAATGAAATAAATGAGTGAATGCGCATACCTTGTTTTATGGACTGTGCATTAATCGCTGCTCGTGATGCAGGTACTTCTCTGGAGCAACCAGGCACAGTCTACTTTCCTTCCACGATGACTGAATTACCTGTCGGCTGATGGGTGTGTTTGTATGGCAAGAGCGAGTCCATTTTCTCAGCCCTCTTTAATACACCGGGCGGTAACTATGTGATGGTTGAGATTTCGACACTTTGTTGATGTAAAATGTTCACTCAAAGAAACCAGTGTATGTCCATGTGCTTTATCACGCTTTTTCGAGACATGCTGTATAATGTTTTGAATGTGATACGGAGGCGGAGGCTAGTTTTGCGTGGCTGTTACTCGTGATGAGAATGCGAATGGAGTTCATTACCCGAAGAATTTCAGTTCGAGAGTAGAATGTGAATACACTGACCTGCATGCTTTGTGTAGAATGTAGTGTGCCGAAGAGACATACTGTGATGTAATTGAGGGGGCCAGTCTGAATGAGATAGGACTCTTAGATTTCAAGATTCGCAAGTGTTTCATTTGCATAGTTTCACGAATTGTTTTACTGTCAGTGGGCTTAAGTCGTCTATTTTAATAAGAAATTTTAACGTTTTAAAGTGATACTCCAAGTCCCGTAAGTTCCACGAAAGATACTCACATCGCTCGTTGGACTTCCCATTCATAGCCACAAGTATACGCAGGTCTTTGTGTTTCCAGGCTTCATTTACAGTATGTCTTAACGATTATTTTGTCTTTTAACGAAGCTCAAGGCATTAGCACGTCTTTACTACACTCTAGTTTATTTTAATGCTCAAGTATTATGTCGTTTACTACACATTGATACGTATTTGTTCTGTTTTCACACGTGAACCTACACATTTTAAGTAGAAACACGATTCACATGTGAGCCGAGGTCTGTGTTCATTTAACGTATTCATTAAACTAGCAGGTTTACCTTTTGGTATATTTTAAAAGCCTGGTAAATCGAAGACATTTTCTTGGCGGACCAGTTGGTAATCTCAGTTCCTCGATGACCAAAAATGTACTGTCGAGATTGCTCATTGATTTTACAGGTCTTCACTTGGACGCACACGAAAGACTGGGAGCTCTGAAGCATTAAAGGGGTACAAATTAGGTGATGGTCAGTCAGTCAGTAAGGAAGTACATGTGATTTCCGTTATAGCTTATATGCGTTCGTGAAAATCGCCATATATCCGTATGGAAAATGGGAAATGTTTAACGTTATAATAATTGCGTTCCCAGTCGCGCGGGATTTCGGAATTGAATTAAACATACGTATGTAAACTTTTTATATCTTTTAAGACACTAAGTAGTTAATAAACGCGCAGAACAGAAACAAACGCAGCTAACAGTAAAATAAAACTTATTACTTTGTCTCTTTGTAAATTCAGAATAATGTAAATCTCACACGTGAATGGAGCTAGATGCTACATAAGTCGGCTGCTTGTATGGGTTACCGGGTTCGTCGATGTTTGTGGCCTCCGATGGCGCGCGTGAAGTGGAACACTGCAGTAATACTTGTGAAAACTCGGATAACGAAAGTGCGTTTCGCGACACTTTCCTTCCTTTGGTTACCACCAGCGCCAACCCGAAATATGTGGGCGTCTCGAGAAAGCTAATAATTCGGCGCCACTTCAAACCCATATTCTTTAAACTTGTTAGGCCTAGAGCAGGGCTGGCAAACAATTTTGAAGACGCGTGCCGAAATTGCGCCCCTGAGACCGGCTCTGTTTACCACCAGAGAAATTGTTGGTCATGTAGGTATGCACACCCACTAATTTGTAATTGTGCATAGGGTTCAAAGGGCGTTATTTTTGTAAACCTTATTGATTGCCTGTGGGCAATTAGACAACGTGTGGGCCGGGTTGCTCAGTCGGTATAGCGACTGACTACGGACTGGACGGTCCGGGGTCGAATCCCGGTGGGGACGAGATTTTCCGTCCGTCCAGACCGGCCCTGGGGCCCACCCAGCCTCCTGTAAATTGGGTACTGGTTCTTTACCGGGGGTAAAGTGCGGCCAGGGCATGCTGTTGACCACTCACCCACTTCTAGTGCCGCTGTCATGGAAGAGTAGAGCTATACCTCTACCCACCCTCTGGGCCACACCGGGCCAGTAACGGGATCACTTTTACCTTAATTGGGCAACGCAGTAATTCAGTGACACTTTTACCGTATCCATTCCATGCCAAATGTATGTCATTTTGTCATATTTGCTCACTATGCCGAATTGTGGTACAGTTGCGTTTAGTGATACATAAACTGGTAAGCTAAACTAGGAATCTGGCGGACACCCGGGAAGGAGGAAGGGAATCCGGGCGGCGTCCTTGTTCGCGCTTTAACCTTATTAACTTCTGGAAGTGGGTAACATGCAAGTCAGACTGATTCTTCACTCGAGGCCATTTCGAGGTTGTATCTGCACATTGAAGAATTCCAACTTCTTGATCCCACGAACTTTTGAAGGCGTCAGCAGTTCTACGAATATCGATATTGGACTACTCGTGAAATCTGATTAACTGCATTGAGCAGAGCCCTTGTTGCAAGCTGGGAGTTATTAAGACAGGCAAGGAGTGGAAACAAATCGATTCGTTTCGATAGTTCATTCTTTAAAGTTACTTAATGGACGACAGGATTTCGAGGCCCAGCAGAATGTTTTGTGGCGCGGTATCTCTGAAAAGTTGCAAAAATGCGCCTTTTGTTTCTGCTTTTCTGTCTGCCTATCCTCGTTTAAAACTGCTGGACTTATTTTCATTAGTGATGTTTAAGGTCCGTGAGTGTTTCTGCGCACCTTATTAGGGTAATTCGATGCGTGAAAAGTGTTCCTAGCAAAATTTGTGGAGAAAAATGAGACATGCATGTTGAGCCCAATACATCCTTTTTTCCTACCTAATATTTATGGTTTCGATATTACAGACGGGAGCGTACGCACTGGAATTATTACGTTACGCATAATTTAATACTTGTGTTCTTCGCCACCGCCTCCAGATTGATTCCTCCCCCGCGGACTCCTGTCTGATGTGTGCCGCGGTTTCTGTGTGTGGCAGAGCGGCTGGAGCTTGAAGCCCTCCGCTGTACTACAATTGATGACAATTGCATTATCTTTATTCGCGCTTGTCGTTACGCTGTGCCGATCAGAAGCTGGAACAACTCTGCTCTTTACCTTCTAGCCCTTATTTTTTTTTTGCCAGACTTATAGAGAAGTAGCGGTGAATTATTTTAAGAAGTATCTTTTTATTTTCCCCGTGGCTAAAGGTGCTGAAGATGGTCATACCGAGTACACCGAAACAGCAGCTTCATGCTGTAGACGGAATGGTGCTTTGAATTATTAGGAAATAGTGCATGGTCCATCATTTCGCAGGTTAAGTAAGGATACGTTCTTGGGACTTGGACACTTAATAACACATAATAATAATAATAATAATAATCGCCTCGGCAGCCCCGGCTGGGCCCTGGCCTTCCTCAGAAGCTTTTCCATTTATCCTTGTCATTAGCTTGGTTGCTCCAGTATCTTTTATTGTTTCGCTGTCTTGGTCTACACCATCCCCCCATCTCATCTTTGGTCTTCCAGTCATTATTTTCCCCTATAATAACGACTAATGCGGAATATAAAATGCTCCTGTTGCATGCCATGAAGACACGTGTGAGGGGAGGTAAAGTCCCACTTATTCTTCGCCTTGGCAGTAGACTGCATTCAGTTATCGGCTTCACTTCCCGGCCGCTTTACTCCAGGGTAAAGGCCCTCAGTACTTACTGAGTTGGAGGCTGGCTGGACCCCACGATTTTGTAGGACGTCTGCTTGCCGCATGCTTAATTCTGTGATGTAATCTTGCACGCACTTAATTTTGAACGCCACATGACATGTACATCGTGGGTCGGTGTCGCTTTGGAAATTTGCCAGCCGCGCGGTGAACTGTCACAAATTCTCAGGCGGGACGGGAATGTCATTTGAGTGACGACGAAGCTTAACCTGAATTATATTTAAAGATTCGGTTTATACTGCACAGTTAGTACAGCCCGCCTCGATTGTGAGGACCAGTCATTTAATGCTGTATAGATTCAAAATATAAGTAAACCGTCATGGCAGAATGCATATCTGTTGAATATTAGAAGTGGTGATGAGTAAAATAACCACGGGGCTCTAAAGCGTTAAAATCGGCCTCTGTGCGCACGTGATAGCTCGAAATCTACGGAATAGATTTACTTGGCTCTTAGTAATTGAGAATTTTACGAAAAATTGTAGATACGACGAATGAGCTGCTCATTAGCAGAATACCTTTTTTGAAGGAGATGTACTGTTAAGGATAGGGCCGAGTTTTCTAGTTTCCGGTCTGCCTTTTTCCGACAAGATTAATGTGAACCGACCAGGGCAGCTGTGTTTCTGGGGCCACTCCGAAATAGCGATTGTATCGGCCCTTTTGATTTGCTCCTCAAAGAGTAGTACAGGCCAGAGCATTTGGACACTTGTTGCGGGCTTAACAGTGAGTATCGCGGTTAGGTTGACGGCAATCCTCCAGTTTCCTAACCGGTGGTTGAGGCTCATGAGGTACATCTAGGTGGCTGGCGGGTAGTGGTTATTATAGAAATCACTTTCAGGGGATTATGCGTACAATTAATTTGTAATTGACCCAAGTTTTTATATATAACAGCAGGCAGAGGTTAGACCACGAGTCGGATGGTCAGATCAGTCAAATCGGCATATCCATCCGGAACGGTGTTCGCTTTATAATCAGGTCTTTCTTCCTACGCTAGACTGTGTTTGCCGTATCTGTAGGTCTGCTGCCCGTACCCAAAGCTGGCAGCTGCAGGCGGTACGAAGCATGGAGTAAGGATCCGTAGGGTGTACCTTTTGTGGCAATTTGCTTACTTACTTACTTACTTACTTACTTACTTACTTACTCACTCCATGGAGCAGAGTCCTTCTTGAAAAGCTAACAGGTTTTCAGCTACCCAAGAAATTCCCCGCATTTTATGGAACCCGAAGGTTCATTACCGCATTCACAAGTTCCCGCCACCTGTCCCTATCCTGAGCCAGCTCGATCCGGTCCATACCCCCACATCCCACTTCTTGAAGATACATCTTAATATTATCCTCCCATCTAGGTTTGGGTCCCCCATGTGATTATTTTCCCAGTTTTTCCCACCAAAGCCCTGTATACGCCTCGCCTCTCCCCCATACGCGCTACATACCCCGCCCACCCCATTCTTCTCGATTTTATCACCCGAACAATATTGGGTGAGGAGTGCAGATCATTAAGCTCCTTATTCTGTGTATCTTTTGTGCTAGGGAAGCATATTATGCGGTAGAAGGTAGCACTTGTGGGAGCAATAACTTGTGAAAGATGGTGCAGTAGTCATTGAGAAGATATTCGTCGGATTAGGTGCTGTGCACTGGCAGTGACACTGGAATCGTAAACCCGCGAAGAACTTTGTAAATTCGCAGTGTTATTTGGTATATACGGGCCAAACTTATGTCCTCCATCGAAAATCACTGCTTATTCTTAGAACTGTGTATGGTGATGGCGTAGTGAGAGTGCAGCTGTCGGAAAATGGAGCAGAGAATTCTACTAAAATGTCAGAGCCGACGTACCGGTCGGCCCAACACGCCAAGGGTGGTTGTGAACGCAGGACGAATGGTGTAACTGATTTTGAAAAACTAAATTAGTGACATTGCGAGATATGCCCGTTGCGTTGGAGTTCATCGGAACTGTACAGAATATTGCCATTGTAGGAACTCTTTTTTTTTTTTACCGCGAAGCTTAAAAGCTTAAATTCGTGCAGAGGTGGGATAATGCATTTTTTCCGAGGTTATGTTGAAAAATACTTCAAGAGAATAAGTGAACTATATAGAAGGTTGTAATGATTGTTTTAACTGTTTATGACTTAGCGAACGTTGCTTTATTGTATAAATTTCAAAATCCACGTCTTGCAACCAGACAGTCTTCCGGACTGAATTTCTTTCTCCAAAACAACAACAGTTTTATCTCCGTGTTGCAACCACATGTTTTCCGGGCTGAGATTGCTTCTCCAAAACAACATTTATCTTTTAATATTTGTTGTTTCTGTCCAGGTAGTCTCCTAGGGATCTGTACAGCGAGCCCTTCACTCGATCCACATTTGTATCTGTTTTGCTCACCGATGGACTCCCCAAGCGTTCCGCATCTTCGCAGGGGTCACATTTCTTTTGAAGGCGGAGAGTCCCACACAAATCTGTGTTGTTCCATTTGTCTGCTCTTGGTTTTTTGGCTTGTTGGGTGGATGGTTGGTTGGTTGTTAGGTGCGTTGGTTGTGTGAATTACAGCAACTTACTCTTCTTCGAGTACCCTGCAGATGGAAGCAGGAAGCTACTCCGAGACGTGGCTGACTATCATTAAACACGTCGCACGTCCCAAAGGAGTAGGGTTCATTAGCAACTGTGTGGAAACCTCAAATAACAAAACGAAGTTTCCTTGCGCCTGTTTATGGAGAGCGGCTGAACTTAGAAATTGCGAACTGAAAATCTAGAGGCAATAGCAGAACGAGCGAACGTGCCGTAACTGTCAGCAACATTGCCTACATTTCCTGGTGTGTAGACAGTGTATGAGCAGTTCTCACTTACACGACCTCTTTTCGCAAACTAGTCGTTCCCGGCGTCTCTTATCGGCTGTCGTCGGTTTTCGAATCATCTCGAATGCGTTAAGACCTGTTGCTGATGACCAAACAGCCGCCGGCGTTGTATTTATTTAGGGACGGTACGAAATATGAAGGCATGGACGGGGG
>Ga0123352_10002520_pt1 | contig 25605 bp, 13 predicted proteins | sample TergutLab28metaG_FD_89700 | JGI IMG/M metagenome (GOLD analysis project Ga0123352, IMG submission 89700) | Labiotermes labralis P1 segment gut microbial communities from Petit-Saut dam, French Guiana - Lab288 P1 | ecosystem: Host-associated > Arthropoda: Insects > Digestive system > Gut ...
GAACTGGATACAACATGTAAACAGAATGCCTCGTGACAGACTACCCAGGATAATGAAACACTATTCCCCAATTGGCAGAAGGAATCGTGGCAGAACTATGAAGAGACTTCTAGATACGTGAGACCGGAACGGGTCAACAAGTGGCCTAACCCCATGACAGACATATGATGATGATGATGAAATTTAAAAATTTATATAAGTGCAGTGGTTGGTAAAATAATTGAGTGACTTGACAACATGCACGGTGTAACGACGAAAATAAAAAAGAAATAAATTTATTTGTTTGGAAAAATGGATGGGAAAAACCATCTGGGAGACCACGGCCTAGATAGAAGTGTAATTGTATAACGAACGTAATTAACATATAATAATGCGAGGTTTGTACAACATTCAACTATCTTGGGATAGTGCTCGGTGTCATGACTTCGCATAAAGTTTCCAGAACAGCAGAGCAACTCCCGAGTTTCTCAGAAGGTACCCTGCTCCAAAAACTTGTATCCACTTATTTTATACTGAAGATATTCAGAACATTTACCTTTCAGCGCTCAGTATAACAGCACACAATGTAAGTTGATACGTCTTCACAATCTGTAGGTCGGCGGTAGCTAGTTTATTAAACACTAAGAGCGTAATTTTTCCATGTGCGACATTACGTGCCTATCTACCATTTCCTTAGCCACTTCTTCCCAGAAATTCTCGGCAGATGGTTAATTTTGTGTCGTTAGGTCATCACCTAAACTTCTACTGTCAGAATATTTAGGAGCTTTAAAGATATAATTATATAGCTAATTCCATGGTGCACAATCCCTCGTTAACTAAAGATGCTCAGCTAGTTCAAAACTTTGCAGCACCTTATACCAACCGGAAGTTCATTACCGTGTTCACAGCAGTCCGTCACGGGCCCCTATCCAGAGCGCGAAAAATCCAGTCCACACCTTCCCATGCAAAATATCTAATATTTCTTGCTACAGCCTACCATAACGATGAAACACGCCAAACACAGCACAATTTCAACACTTGATTACCCTCGTAGCGTCCCTTGTGTACAGGATATGCTACACAACTTCTCTTCTAACGATTCATTTAATTGAATTAATAATTTCATATTAATTCATTCTAGGTGGAGTATCACAGCCATTCGTAGCTGACACTTGGCAGTCATCTCTGTAGACAGAACACGAGGGAGATATAAAGTGAGGAAGTTACACGATCCACCAACTGCCGGAGATAATGACCAAGCAGTGGTGGGGAGAATCTGAGCAATTTAATGTGATGTTACAGCGAGAGGCTGCGCTCTCGAAATGTCTAGTCTTGTCACACTACATCATATGGTAATTGCAGTGGGCGGCTTAAATGGTCTTATAGACAACAGTTAAGTTCAAAGTTTGCGAGCAATTCTCTACACTGTAATCAACGCATTAACGATTATTATCATTGTTATTACACTTTATACCATCTAATCGAATCAAATGAAAATAACGGGAGGAAGTTTTCGACCAAATCTCTCGGTTGGATTAAGTGGGATTATGAACATTTGTACGAACCAAACGGATACAAACCGGTGTCTCAAGTACTGTTGCGAATTATCGCATTACGTTTACATGCAAATCGTACTTTCCGTTTTAAAGGGTATTTAGAGAAAACAACGGTTACGACTTACAAAAGAGGCTATATCTTTATGAGGCACAAGAAGCACAATTTAATTATGTCGAACTGACTCGAATGTTCATTGGAAGGCACAAATTATAAACTTATTCCATTCCGCAAAGTTATTTTCCCGAAGCAACTGTTAGTGAATTATTCAATAAATTCCTCACATTTGATTAAAATCGATGGTTCATTACCGCGTTCACAGCAACCAAACTTAGGCTATTCTGAGTCAGATGTAGCCAGAGATCTTCACACAATAGGTTCCTGAAGTTCATTTTGATATCATCGCCCATTTACAACTTGGTCTTCCAGATTATCTCTTCCTTTCCGGTTGGTCCGAACAGCATATTCTGTTCATCGTAATCTATCACATTCCCGTCACATGTACTCGACCATTATATCAGCCTAGTAAGAGGTTCGCTGTTTAGTAACACATATGAAGCTCTTGTTATACTAATTTCAACAGCCTCCTGTTACCTGCTCTCTGGTATGAGCAAATAACCTACCCACAAACTTGGTATAACCCAATAAAACTACGGCTGTTGACCCGTACAAAGTGCATTCGAACGCCATCTTCCACAGATAAAGAAGTAATCATTGTGAATTTCCAAATGTCTGATTAGCGGTGTGTATATAGATATACCCCCGACCCCCCCCCCCCCTGTGGCGCTGCGGCCCAACGCGGGCCATGGCCTCCTCATTCGTGAGGTTTCTAGATCACACACAACGACGCATCACAGTCAGTAGGACTCATCTGGACGAGTGATCGTCGCAGAGACCTCTACCTGACAACACACAACACTCACAACAGACAGACATCCATGTCCCCGGTGGGTTTCGAACCCACGATCTCAGCAGGCAAGCGGCCGTAGACCTACGCCTTAGACCGCGCAGCCACTGGGACCGGTAGCATAGATAAACAGTGTACGTATTTATAATGGTAAAGCTGTCCCGTTACAAGTCTGGAGTAGCCCAGAGGGTTCCAGGAAGTTAAGGTTCCCAGATTACGTGAAAACGGCGCAGGATGGTGGTAAGGCTGTCAGCCTTAAGCACCGGCCGCCTTTACCCCCAAGAATTACTCCTGGTACTAATTTCTGTTAGAGGCTGAGTCGACCCCAGGGCCATAGTGAGATCGGAAGGATCCTATATCAATGAAAAATCCAATGACATCATCCGGAATCGAACCAGCGACCTTCCGATTTGTAGCACAGCACCTTAACCACTGTGCTACCGCGGTCCCCCGTGTACGTATTTATAGATCTTCATATACACGCACAGTTTTCATGTATTAAAACCAGACTATATTGTATAAAAAGAATTGTATATTATCCACATTAAGGTAAAAAGTCAGCACACATCACCTACGTACTTCTTCCATTCAAAGATTTGATCCTAACAGCCCATATTAAACCTAAAATTTCGAAACGTTTTCGATATCTATACGAAACGAGTACACACGCATGCATCTAAATTGTAGTAAAATTTCACAATTTCACATAAATGTACTGTTCACAACTTCTGTAGCCGCCACAATACTCGACTGCAAAACTATAATTCATATCTTTCTCACGCTCTCTCTCTCTCTCTCTCTCACACACACACACACACAGAGTAAAATATGATTACTAGTGACATCATGTCACACATTTCTAGTAAAACATCAACATATGACTACGCATATTTATCTGCATAAAAGCAGTTATGTCGACGACACAGTATGGTAAATCCAGTTTGTGTTTTACAAACAATGTTAAAATGACACGCACTTTCATTTCCGTTACACTGAGTACTTTTAAAATGTCCATCCATAGCAATATTAATGATGTAGACTATAAATAAAAGAACAGTTGTTCCAAAATGTGGGATATACGTTTTCAGAGCAAACATGAATCCAAGAAATCAAATATTTGTTTGAACACGAAATAAACAATCGAAGTTCATAAATTTCTGTACATAAGTAGTCCATAATACACTAAAATTTCCATACATTTTGATTACGTCTGTATTACTTCCGAAAGCGAGATATTCCTGTGATACAGGTGACTATCTATTGTAATTTTATCTTAGTAATTAACCAACTTGATGCACAAAATGTTTGTTTTACAATAAGTTTATTTCATGCCTCTACATGTTTCGAGCACCATGTGCTCATCATCAGGAGATCAAAATTGTATTACACAGCCTCTAGTATCATCACACCTATAGGTGGCCGTCGCGTGCACGGGATAACTCACAAAACATATTCTAACTAACCTTCCTTAATCAAAGGAAAGTCATACGTACTTCGTCAAACAATACAGGTCCGAGGCTGACGCTACCATGCTAGTATGGTTCGGCACATAAACCGACCGTAGCAGACTTCTGTCAGTTCATTTTTGGCCGCCAGGGAATAGCAGAAAAAAAGTTCTAGTCCGATAATTTAATGTGTAAAAGCCTGCGCTTGACTTGTGTTGCCCCTTTTGTCACACAGCACTAAATGAACGTTAAGTTGTGGTTCAAACTCGAGGAAAACAGCTATAGAAACAAAGGAAATGCCTGAACTTACTTGTTCAAAGGACGCTCTATCTCACACTTATTTTCAGATGGTTTAGAGGACTGAGGACCTTCACTGTTAACCAACTACTGGTTGGCAGTCAACTGGTCAAAATCAGGAATCTGTTGCAAAATTCGTAAGTGGTCACAGTAAGTCGAATTACCTGATGCAGATTAACGGCACATTAACGGCACATTAACCAGAAGACAATTCATTGAATTCTTCATGAGGACTTTGGAAAGAGAAAGATCTGCGTAAGTCTGTTCCACATAGTGTCAAACATGGGCGCAATGAGAAGCATATTATCCGACAGAAGTTGTCGTGGCGTGGTTTAGATCATCCAGCCACCTTATTCACCTGACCTCGCGCCAGCAGACAATCCCCCAAACGCAACAAGATTTCAGTTTGTCGAGGATGTCAATGAGAACGTAACCGCAGGAATGAAGGCCTTTGACTACTTGCTTTGTTCAAATTTCATAAAACATCTCTGTGCCACAGATAAAGGGTACTTGTCAATAACTTAATTTCCTAGAAATTGTCTATTTTTTTAAGTGGCGAATGAAATTATTTTATCGGAGTGAGACTGTCAATTTTCGGAAATACAGGAAATCTGTAACAGTCACAATATCACAAAACAACGACAAGTCTTTTTATGTTTGGTTGACCGTGCATCCTAACAGAATGATAGTCTTTTTTCACCAACTTGATGCACAAATTCTTTATTTTAATACATTATAACCCTCTACATGTTTCGAGCACTATTATGCCCATCTTCAGGAGGACAAATTGTATTAGTACAGCATCTGGTATCGTCACTCTCTTTAGGTGACTGTTCAGTACAGAGGTTACTACAGTCCTCTCGTAACCTGTGTACTGTACAGTCACCCAAAGAGAGTGACGATACCAGATGCTGTACTAATACAATTTGTCCTCCTGAAGATGAGCATAAGAGTGCTCGAAACATGTAGAGGGGTATAATATGCGTATTAAAATAAAGAATTTGTGCATCAAATTGGTAAAAAAAAAGTCTATCAAACGACAAGTCTGATTGCCTGCAAATCGTTTTTGATTTGAAGTACAGCTTTGCTTGCGACATAAAGCTTCACAATGTCTATGCAGAGAAAGATGTTTTCGTTCAGCCACTAAGAGTAACAATTTATCGTACTGAACACATGTTAACAAATAATGTAAATTTATAGGGGACTAAATGGGTGCTCCTATCACGGTCTATTTAAAATAAAGTAACGCCATTTTGTGGACGCAACCTGAAAATGGCCAGTACTCAGGCCCATAACGCAAGAATCGTGTGATGGGAAATTTAAAATCTCCTCCCTATTCCCCAGGAACAGGGGCGAATTCACACCGTCCACATAGAGGTAATTCTGTAATTTGTTCCCTTAACGCTCCTCATGGGAATTCAGTTGGTTCACAACTCCTATATACTACGTATGTAGTTGTGTATATATGGATGTGTTCGTGCGTGCGTGCGTGCGTTACACTTTGTTCAAAGGACCATGTAACATCACTATATGCAGAGTAAAGTCGTTGTCTGTGGGAATTGGATAATTCCGGTAAAGTACTGCCTCCACGCTTTAAATCTCTTACCGAAATAAAAAATATTCTGGAAATAATTGTGTCTCATCCATATACAAGGAGATAACAAAATAAAAAAGAAATTCAAGTATAGAGAGTTCGGATAAATTAGATATATTTATCTGGCAAAATAAAACGCGTAATTATAAAAGTACCTCTTTGGGAATGTAAATTCATGCGTTTCTTAAATTACCATACAGTAATATCGACAGAATGACAACATCGAGATTACCGAAGACGGAAAGAAGGTAAATATTTTGACCTTTTGTTACCAGGCAACCTTGAAGTACAGCGGTTTAAAGATGAGAAAACCGGACATATATTTGCTACATAACGTTACACACATTTAGAACAAACATTATTTACATCAATTTACATACCACCTATAATAATTTCTTTTTCACCTGCGAAGTACTACACAGATCCTAAACCTATTTCCATCTGTATTAACACAAGAAAAAAATAACAGTCCTTCGCGAACGTGTTGTTTTAAACTGATATATTTATTAAGTCTTGTGATAAATTCCACAAGAAATACAGCTCGAGGTTTTGGATTCTCATAGTGGTGATATTGACGATTACATTTTTCTGGAACGTGACGCTGTGTCGCAGAGCGAGCAGTTATTTTCGCTTTGAAGAATCATGGCGGTATTTAACGCCATGTAGTCCGGTAGAAATGCGCTGCCCCTTCAGAGGAGCATACTGCGTCCTTATTCAGAGTACAGTATAAAGTTAGGATCCTCTCAAAAATGGTAAAATTCTACCAGATTACAGGGCGTCGTGACCCAGTAGGCACTCTTCTGCAAAAGCGTGTCGCGTCGTTTAGGAAATTAACTTATACCACACACAATGCATTTGGAAATATTTTGGCCTAATTAAAAGTAACTCAAAACGCTTTAAATGTCTTATTTCTTGTTTCAGCAACTCTCGTAGACAATATTTAAGAACCATACGAAATTTTGAAATTGTCTCTACATTACTTCTTCACCAACCTCGCAGCTCTTGCACTAGTATCATAAATGCATCTGGTATGGTGAGTCAACAAACACTCGTTAACAGGTGACGAGTTTCTGAAAGCGACTACGAATGCTGCTGACAATTCACGCCAGTTAAATTTGATGACTGGAGAGGCATTCACTTTAGCACATATACAGAAAAAGTCAAGAGATAATATTACACCCAAGGCTGTCTGTAACGAAGCAGGGAGAAACATCACCAAATTATTACACCCGATCTGCCTCTTTCTGAAAGAAAAAACAATTAGGTCCTGTTCACTTTTCAAAACAAGACAACAAAAGGCAGTGAAACCATCTTACTAATAAACTTGATTTAGCAGTTCTGGGAGGTTCGTCATCCGTAACAGCTCAACATATCATCGGAAGATGAAAAGACAAGCCCTCAGCAATACACAGCGCTCTAATTTTTTTAAAATCCGAGACTACGTCATATAGTTATGAACTGCGAAAGAAAAAAAAATTCGGAGAGGATTGTCGAATAAAAGGCAGAATCAGGGAGTCGTGCGAAAAAATATATATGATTTTATAGAAAGCCTTCCGAATACAACAAACAGAAATAAAGCCATCAGAATTAGTAAAAACTAATGTAAAATTAACGAAGTTATACAAAAACGGGCCATCGAGGATGAGTGTTGGTTGGTCTATTCCTGCAAAACTAAGTGCAAATGACGACGTTACGGCGAAAAAAATAAACTACGATACGTACGATGCATGAAACAGACTTAAGAAATGTCACAATTTTCAATGGAAAACTCTTTTATATAGAAAAAATCCAAGTGGAATATTACCGGAAATGGTACGCGACTGTCAAAGGTGTATCCAGAAGAAGCCTCATTCCAAGTTTACTCGATTTCCGCGAAAAGGTTTGTGACACTGGCTAACACGACAGTAGAACACGTACGATTGTTATGTTGAACAATGCACGTTCTCGGAGACGAATTTGACAGAAACGATGCCTTTGGAGTTGTAAACTTGACCATGGTTGTAAACATCGTCCATCGTCTTCATTTACTGGTAACCCAAAATTTTCCACTCTATGACAGGATGTGTTTGCAATAAACCCCAAAAAACGGGCAATGTCTAACACATGAATCGCTTCTTTCACAGTTCGAATCCCTCAGAGTTGTTTCTGGATTTTTTATTACTCCGTTGTTTATGTATGGCAGCCATTTTATAGTGGTATCCGTTACTGGCAGGATCGATTGGGGGTTTGTGTATTTAGCCAAACATCCTTTCCAACTATTAAAAATATGACTGAAATCAAAACACAAAAATCGGTAAAATGAGAAGTACCTGAAAAAGAAAGTTCCGCCAACTCGTAAAATCGTGACCAATACATATACCGTATAAATTGGAAACTGTCTCACAAAGTAACATTAGTACGGCCAATTTTGTAAAATATGAAACGGAATATTTGATTGGAAATGCACATGCATATATCGCAAACTTAAATAAAAAAAAACTATGAAGTCAGTTCATACACACAATAAATAAATAAATAAATAAATTCAGCTTTAATAACAGATAGACTACATTCTGGCAGCAGCCAGGTCCTACACATGGATATCGTAAAATAAAAACTTTAAGCACCTCCATGTACCTACGAACATTTGACGTGTACCTGGGATTTCATTAATTGTTTTGAAGAAATTTCGGTATGGTTTACATTATTATTATTATTATTATAATTATTATTACATTATATTTTTCGACTACATAATTTCTCAGTCACTCACAATGTTGGGACTCATACGTAAACTGTCCTACTCCTGTTATACTATTGATTATTATTGTTACACTTTACCTTATGTGGATCAGAATTAGAGAACGCCTCCCCTGACTGCAATAACATTAACACTACTGATGTCAATAATATAGAACATATCTAGCAAGCAGGTGTATGCTTTACTCGTTATTTCCCTCCTACGCCTTACAATTATACATGGGCACCGGATTTTCTGAATTTCATTACTTTCAAAGTTAGAAGGCATCACCTTAATTCTCCTTTTTCATTCATATTTTTCTAGGATCAAAATTTTTTTCCTTTCTTAACAAGCAATATTAGGCTCAGAGTTCCGTCTCGTAATATTCGAAACCTAACTCTGTTTTCTGCAGCACGCACCATCTGCCCTTCCGCTAGATATGCAACAGCTGCAAATTTCGTTTGCAGTGATACAGAGACATTTAGCAAACAGATCTCTGAAACGGATGTTACGCTAGTGGCATGTTTCATTCGAGTTACGGTTTTAATTATTTAGCTAATCTGTGTTTCAATTTAAGTTGTGAATCCAATTCTTGTTATTTTATTGCGTGTTTGTCTGTGTTTACTGGTGTAATTTGTGTTGCAATTATTTTATGATAGTTTTATAATTGGCCTTTCGGCTGTTAAGTTAGCATTTTAATAAATGGTAATTAAATAAGACTGAAGTAAATCAAATAAAAAACAATAATAATAAAAATAATGGAATTTGGAACAGGGGTTCGACAAGGATAATGACTGTCGCCGATTCTATTTAAATTATAGAGCGAGTGAGTACCTTACCAAAGAAGCTCCTGGGACTTGGAGCTTTCATAGGAGGAGGACATGTAATTCGCACTATGTAATATGCAGGCGCAGATGACCTCGTGCTACTAGCTAAGGAAGATATGGTACTACAAGGCATGATTAATAGACTAAAGAAAATAGGAAGATGGTACGGGATGGAAATATGGACAAAAATAACGTAATTAAAATCTCAAGACAACTATCCCTAGAACAAATTATTATAGATCAAAAGCAACTAGAGAATGTGACTATTTCAACTATTTGAGTAGTATATTAACAGATGATACAAGATTTAAACGTGAATTAAATCCAGGATTGACACGGAAGAAACAGTTTCAACAAGAAGAATACTTTTTTCACCACCAAACTGGTCTTAATTTAAGGAAGAAACTAGTTAAATGTGTGGTGTTGTATCCGGATGCAGGCTGAAGCCTGCATCCGGATACAACACCACTCCAGCCAAACCACACCGTAACACCAACACGCATCGAACCAGAGCAATACAACCCATGAAATAACTAAACAAATAAGTCGCAAGCCCCTGAGAATGGATGTATTAACATCCGAAACATGTTGAACATTAAATAATGAAATAAAAAAGCAAGTGACATTAAGTTGGACTCTCTTTATTCAACTACCAGAATTCTTAGTTGTTTTCAAGTAAATGGTAAGAAGGAATTTAACTGAACATACTTGTCATATGGGCGTTCAAGACAAATTTTGAAGAAAAATTTAATAAAACTGTAGTCTCCGCCCTAAAAACGTCTCTTGGTAGAGAACTTAGGAATCGACGTTTACTACTGACACTCCTAAGTCATCCAGTCAAGCGTTATTCAGAAATTCAAGAGAGTTTATTCCACTGATCATAGTGAAAGCTGAAACTGTTAGGAGAGGAACATGTTCTGTAACGTACACGAGGTTTCGCTCTACAAGTGCATCTAACTACAAGCTAAGTACAGGATCCCATTTCAATAGCAAGAGGGCCCACTGCACCAGAAATTAAACCTGCGCTTACTGTGAAGCAGCTCCTCTCATACCAGTTAAGTACTGTAACTAGCCATGTATCAACCAATTAATTTACTTCAATTACAACTAAACAAAATTTTATAATGAGATCTCATCATGCAAGGTACATGGAAACAGTGAAAACCATAATGACAACAAAATTCAACAGTAGCCAACAGGTGCGAATATTGTAAACTTAGCGTGGCAATTTGTGAGATAAGCAGAAATGTTACATAAATGAGAACTTCTTTCATTAACCCTCTAGAGCATTAAACTACCTAAATTACATAAAAGTTCAGTTCCTCGCTGAAAACAAAGTTTCCATGACAAAAGGCCAATAATTAAATGCTGTTGAAGAAATAAAAGTTATTTTTCCGAAAATCGCACCAAACACTAAATGCGTAATGTGAGAAAAATCTGAAATTCATAAATATAAATGAGGTGGCAAACATGGATACCATTAGTGTTTAAAATGGTTTAACTGAATGCACCAGGTAATCTGGAATTTTTGCCAAATAGCACAGGAATCGGAGAAAAATCTGTGGAAGTAATGCATCGATAGGGTATACTTACCTCAATATTCGTAATGAGAGAGACAGAAAACTAGTAATTAAGTACTTCGAATTCAAACTATCCAAACATTTATGGCTTTAAAACAATGGACATTGGTAGCAGTGGGAACCACTGAATCTCCATAATTTACAGATCACATAAACGAATAAAATTTTCGAGATTGCTCATAATAACAATGAATTATATAAACAAACACCTGAATAAAACTCGGAAGGAATAAAGACGTAGAAAGACTGAAGTACACCAGAAAATTCGGAAAAGGCGTAACTAATCAGTGGTTGGCAGAAATGAGAGAGGTTTACAGATTTCAGAGTAGGCACGTCACAACAAAGTACAAACATAAGCTTATTTTTTTACTTTATTTGGGAGCTGAAACTTCTGGGCAACAAAAATCACAACACGAATAAATCGGTGCAAAATAACGATAACATGACTTCACAATTTTAAACGGGAAGTGTGTCACACATAATTTGTGAACACGTGGTACATAGTGGTTCTCAGACAAGGCCAAGTGGCTCGTCTACACATGTATTTAATTCAGTCAAATAAATCTGGAGATATTACAATAAACCAGATGAAGGTCGCGGACGCTTATCGTCGAGCCTACATCAAAAACACTTCACAAATCACGTAGGATTTCTAGTAGGATTTTATAATGTACAAAATTAGGAAGAAGCATTTAAAGAAATAATGAGCTTCATATAAATTCCCTAAAAACTTCCCAGTCTGCCAACATACACAAATTTGTTAGAGAACATAGAAAACACAACAAGGCCCGGTTTTGCTTCGATTAAACACATAAAGCACAGTGGATTATTACTTATATATAGCACATGATAGAACGTTACAAGAATCTGTATTTTCCCCACACACTGTATTTGTTAGCTCGTCTCCTTCAGTATGCAGAGACTGTAAAAATTAATGCAGATCGGAAGGCTTTCTCTCATTTTTTACTTTCCTTTAAAGGGCAACTACTTGGTCCGGAATTCGCATTGACCCAGCTCTGTTTTCTCAGCCAAGCAAACTGCTTATTGAATCAGTAATATAATCACAGAGGCCCTGAGCAGAAACAAAAGGACACACTTCCAAGGGAGGAAGAAATTTGCAGGGACATATAATCCTTTACAACAAATACGAACATTTAATTTGGCCTATAATTTGATAGCAGACGATACATACAATAAAGACTGTGTTTGAAGCGGTTAGTGCCGATAAGCTGATGAGTGTGCGGGATGGTCATTCCGAAAGAATGCACGAAAACCTAACATCAATCATGTTCGACTAACATGTTTGTTTTTGGTGCGACAGCCCCCAGTAGAAGATGGCCTCCTCATTCACGAAGTTTCTAGATCACACACAACTATGCACCACAGTCGGTAGTACTCCTCTGGATGAACGATCAGCTCGTCGCAGAGACCTCTACCTGACAGCACACACAACACTCACAACAGACAAATGTCCATGGCCACGGTGGGATTTCAACCCACGATCTCACCAGACCAAAGCCTTAGACCGCGCGGCCACTGGGACCGGCAATCCTAATAATATAAATGGAAGTATTTTCTGAAGCTGAAATTATCAAACCGTGCAACAATTATCGTTGTACAGTACCATAACAGCCACACAGGCCCTAGAATATAAAGCTGAGACACAAGTCATTATATTTTCACAAATTAGGTTCACATCTAAGAACAAACGACTCTAGCCCAGTTCCGACCAAATAAAATTACGAATACATATAACTTTATGATGTGATCAAACGATAAATTAAACGTTATGTGAGAGTAGAAAAAAGCTACAAAAATACAAGTAATGTATGTAATTACTTTAGATGTGAGGTCAGTTTCCTTATACAGTTACAAGTTCGGTTATTTCCACAGAAGTAGACTACAACATTTTTAGCCCCTTTATCACGTGATATAGAAATTATAATAACATCAATTTAGACCTTACATTTTGTACTCTGTAGACAGAAAACTATTCCATTTAATGAAGAGTCTTAGACAAAAAACAAAAGCTATAGGTACTGTTGCAAGTAACGTAATATCCGTAACGGACGCGCATTTTTAAGTTTTTAAGCCTATATTTATCACATACTAAATAGGGAACTGTAATTATAGGAAGTATGACAAATAAGCATGTACAAATTCAGTTTTAAATACTGTAGGCATCGAGTGTGTTTTGACACTGAGGAACCTGTGTATTTGACAGAAATTGATGACACAAAAATCTGGTCAAAAGCAGTCAGCAAAGCACAAACGTATTCCTAGTTTTTCAGTAAGGGTCTCAGACATTACGCAGCCGATAGTATGTTATGACAAGCTATTTTGTACGCCTGAAGTAGTCTTAAGTGAACCGAATACGCCATTTGATGTATCCAATTAAAGCACCAAAATATCCATCAGCACCATTCAGATTGATAATTTAGCAGCTATTTTTTATGGAATGAAATCACATTCATTCTCTCAGATTTAAATCTGCAGATAACAGTTTACACTTTGAAATAAAATTGCTCTTTTAAATGTAAAATGAAAAATGATAGTATTAATTAATAGTTATTGTTACAATAAACGCGATCAACCTAGACGGAACCACGGGCCGCGCGGTGTAATAATGGGGTCTGCGGTTGTTCGCTTGCTGGGATGACAGATTCAAACCCCGCCGGGGGCACGGATGTCTGTCTCCTGTGAGTGTTGTGTGTTGTAAGGTAGAGAGGTCTCTGTGCCGGGCTGCTCACTCGACCAGAGAAGTACTAATAAATGTGTTGCGTCTGAGTGTGATCGTGAAGCCTATATAATGAGGCCGTAGCTAAATGGGGCTGTTGTGTCATAAAAAAATATAAAATGACACACTGCTGTTCATATGACATTTGAGAGGAAATTATATAGTGGGACCATATCAATAAATTCGAAAAATTCTCACGTTTGACGCATTACGGTTGTATCCTGTTCTTATTCAGAAGTAAAAAAAAAAGTAAAGTGATTCCGTTAGAGGCCCGGTGTGGCCCAGAAGGTGAGTAGAGGTATAGCTCTACTCTTCCATGACCGCGGCACTAGAAGGGGGTGAGTGGTCAGCAGCACGCCCCGGGCGCACTTTACCCCCGGGAAAGACCCGGTACCCATTTTACAGGAGGCTGGGTGGGCCCCAGGCCCGGTCTGGACGGGCGGAAAATCTCGTCCCCACTGGAATTCGATCCCGGACCGTCCAGTCCGTAGTCAGTCGCTATACCAACTGAGCTACCCGGCCCACTCTTATTCAGAAGTAGTTTTGAAGAGACGGATCCTTAGGAATTTGAAACGAATCCATGAAAGATAGGGCGATTAATTCGAATGATTCACAAACACAAGAGTCTGCAACTAGTACTTGTGCAACTGTTTTGAACGACGTGTTAAAAGTTGGTAAACAGAACTGAAAACAGAAATACGTTATGAATTTACACGATGAAATGTGTGTACAGATTCTGAAATTCATAGCTACGACGAACAATTAAATTGTGCTGAATACAATTACGCGCCGCAGGTTCGGATCCATTATCATTTATGTGGGATATTTTAGGACGCTTTCAAATGCTAATATTACACAGCACAGATGATGCAAAAATGTATGAGAATGGGGTATTGGTGTGGAGTTATTACTGGGAAAACCTTAAATACTAGGACATAAACCTGTCCCAGGGTCAAATTTGCCACTACACACCCCACACGAATTGGACCGGGACTGAATCCGGACCTCCGCCATTTGGGGCCGGTGAATACCCGCCTGAACGAAGTCGCGGCAAACGTTCGGTATCACTGCACACACTAATGAAGAAGTTCGTTTTCCAAAATTGAGTTTGATTCGGAAATTACCCTCACACCCTCTATTTTAATGCTTGAGCAACCGCACGAACACAAACAAAATAAAAAATCAAACCACGATATGGAGAATAAAGGGTTTTTTATAACACCATGTCAAATGTACATACTCATACACACAGTTCCCTACTGTGCTTGAAGTAAATTTAGTTTGCTTTTTTAATTACCTCTGCTGGGTATCAGTAAAGCTAACCGCACACTGATAAAAATTCTGTCAATTCTGCATTTTACAGTGGAAATAGATTTAATCGGAAAGTTACATGTTGTAATTATGCCTCCATCAATTTTAAAATTCACAAGTAAACAGATTTGAGTCTTTCCAAATATCGGGCAGTGAAATAGTACAAAAATATGGAATTAAAATGTTAACATTTTGCGCTCGCAAGTCGACTTTTTGGTAGCTATGTATGACGATAATATAGCTGAAGAATGGATATTACAGCCAGTAGGACGCACTCAAAAGATGGTGTTTTTAAATGCATTGCAGTAATGTGTGAACCCTTGGGCGTTACACATTACAGCCCGCTATCAATTCTGGAAAAATGGCAGGCAGGCAGGCAGGCAGGTTCTTCCATTCAACAAGCTTATGTTTTACGTAATTCTATGCTACCACAAAGTTAAAGAGAGAGGATAAAGCACAATGAAATTGTTACTTAAATCCCAAGGAAAGTCGCTAACATACGGAGGGAAACGTCTTATTTTTAACTGTCAATCCCGCAAACAGGAAGACCTTTCACTTAGAACACAGTATGTCCTAAAATAAATTAGCTAGGAAAATTCAGAGTAAATTTAATTTATAATCATAAATCTACACTCTCGCTGACCTAAAACAACCATGCCTTCAACCTTTTTTTAGTTTCATATGTCGTTAATAATAGAAATAGATTTGTAAATCAAACACTTTTACAAGTCAGAAACGTAATTTACCCAGTAACCATTAGCTGTGTTACTTCAATATACTCAGCTCCATGTTGGTGGAATTAAGTGCAATCGTTTCTGTGCTACTTCATAAAATAGCAAATTAACGTAATTTAAATTTAATTGATCAGTTTTCAATAACCGTACGCAAACATGAACGCACAAAAATAACTGAAAGAACGGTAGAAAAATTTAGTACCGCCAAATTAATCCTACAGCAGATTTTGTACAAAAATGCCCGCAGATTAACATAGAAATAATCTCGCCCCATCATCCATACATGCTGTGTTGTTCTATGGGCGTAATATGAGGCAGAACTAAGAAACTGCAGTGGAGGAGATTTGTACTTTAAGCAATGGATAATGTTGTCGATGGTTTATTGCACAACTGTAGTTTACTGTAACAACTTAAAAAAGTGTGTAACTTCACATGAATGTCGGCTAACCAAGAAATTCTCGATTTTAGTCAGTCTTCGATTCAAACGTATAAAACAAAATTTTAATTCACCTGTACATCTCTAACATTTCAGCAAGCTACAAAACTTCACGGAAGTATCAGCCAGCTGCTGCTCTTGTTGTATTATCAGACAAAGTATGTAAAATATCAGCCGACTGCAACTCTTGTTGTGTTATCAGAAAAGTATGTAAGATTTATTACTTTGGTCATTACTTTAGCTTGCCTATGTTCTAAATACTCTCAAACGTTTCTTAAATTATCAGTTATATGCCGACTAAGGGCTAGAAATTAATGTACCTGAATCATAACATCCCTCCCTCGCTGACTCATTATTAGTAGTGGACAATATAATTACATAAGAGAAATCTGCTGATATACTTATGAACTGTTCGGATGTGGATTTCTGATTACGAAATTGCAGTCCATGTTTGCTGAGTCAATGGTGTGCCTCGAAATGGTTTAGCATTATCCTCACCCATGCTAATAGCAAACCACAACACCTTTGTTCCAACACAATAGGCGTCAATTACTTAATCGAATAGCACAGCCATTTACCTCATTCACAATTGCTCATGGGGACACTACTCAGTGCTAATGATGGTATCAATCAGATTACCTAACCTCTGTCTTGTGTATAAAATACAACTGATTGGCTACAGTGCCAATACCACTTAGTGTTCCCCCACATTTGCTTCATAATTCACTTCCTTTAAACTGGAGACATTAAAACTTTTATACTGAACTTAAACACGATATTCCTACCTCTCTCGATGTCAGGCCTTGTTAATTAAAGTAAATATTTACTTATCTTATTTAATTAATACACCAACATTTAATGATCTAAAATTCACATTAAAACACTTAAAACGCTCCCATATGTTTCGATCACACCATCATCCTCAGGAAGCATACATTGTTCCTTGCTAAAGTTACAGTTTAAAAACACTCAGTGATTTACATCGTCGTTGAGTGCTTTTAAACTATAACTTTAGCAAGGAACAATGTATGCTCCCTGAGGATGATCGTATGATCCAAACATGTAGGAGCGTTTTAAGTGTTTTAATGTGAATTTTAGATCATTAAATGAATATATGTGCATTTGTTGGTGTATTAATTAAATAAACTACAGAATGCACGGTGTAACGATAAAGATTTACGTATCTTACTATTAAGACGCGAATATTAACTACAACTAGGTAGAACTTAAATGATCTGAGAAAAAAATAATATATTCCAGGTGATTTTACGCTTTCCACGTACTGTTTCAGTTCTGTTGCCCGAATGCAGCTGGCTCTTCACGTGATTCCGCCCACCCATACCACTCCCCCCCAGTGGCTCCCTAACTTCATCGCCTACCTCTCTGCTTCCCTGTATCGGGTCTGGCAAATATATACCTGCAGGATGGCCATGTAATTCGTTGAGGACTCCTCTGAAGGTCGCACTTGTCTATACACGTCTAAAAAAGGGGGAAGTGAACCGACTAAAGGCCGATATTTACAAATAACAAGGTACGCTAAAAGTACGATTGATTGAAAATGTAGCAGGCTGCATTAAACTCGGTAAAACACAAAGAATGATTGGTTTGCTGTGGGCTGTCTCAAAAGCTGATAAGTTCTGTTTTATGAACATTTTCTGTGTTAAGATGCCATATCATGTTCCGTATGTTCATTAAACTGTATTACTGAAAATATTCAGATGACCGAGAGCCACATGTTGGGCACCCTTGCCATGATGCAAACAAACCTCTCAGCAACGCATTTTTTCGCCACATACCCTGAAGAAAGAAGCTGAAAACTACTCTGACACAAATGAGTCAATCGGGGGTCGTACCACAGAAGACTATAATGTGTAGGGAACAGATTATGCTGCTAAAATGAAAACGTAACTGCCGCCTAGACGACGACATGAAGCGCATAAATTTGTTTTCCACTTTGGTTCCGTTTCTGAAACGCCGTATTTTTCTCCGAGTAGTTATTTCAACAAAGGAGCGAAGAAACCACACCCTAGCAATAGCAAAGTGAAGTAGTCCAGACTGATGTGTTGTCTTTCTTCTGAGTCATAACAAACCTCAATTTACATTTTGCCAATTTACAACCTTGCAGTACAATATAGACCTACAACAACAAACTGTAGAACTCAGTGAAAGGTCAGTTAGTGTTCAGGCAACACGCAGTGAATGAGAATTATTTTTGCGGCTCATACACTTGTTCTTTCACATATTCCGTTCACTGCGAGATTTCTGGTTACCACTGCGGTGTCGCTGAGGCTTTCGTTCATCTGCACTGTCATGCTGCGTAGGATTTTAGCGGGTTACCGCCTTTTCGGTATCGATAGGTTGTCCCGAATAATAGCTAAATAACTGCCAACACACACTGCGTGAAGTTGTAACGTCCGAATACAGCAAACAGTTCTGTAACATAAATACTTGCATAACAGCGCGACGCGCATTGACAATAAGGCTCTTATCGTCTATCTTTTCAAATATCTGGTGCTGTTTAATGTTGCATGAGAAGATGAAAGATGCCCAACCTCTTCGACAGAAATGATCGGTTCTGTAGGAGAAGCAATTTGCTTCCGCGTTCGGTGAAAGTCAAATTCCAGATACTGTAGTGAATTTGAGTACTTACATCCAAAAAGTCAGCAAACTTTATTAAAAAGAAATTCACTAAGCCAAAGAAGGAAAATGGTTACGAATAGAATACAATACAAAGCCTAGTTGTTACTGCATTTTCCACCAGTTCAGCATTAAAAAATCCTACCTTCTGCCCACATTGTACACTGCACGGTTTTGAGAACAGAAAGCACTTAATTTCCTAAACAAAACTAAGTAACCGGATTTTACAACCGACATGGATTGGGTTTACTGTGCGGTACAAAACTACTTCCTTATCAGGTCGACATTGCCTTTCAAGGGGAAACTTTGATTTAAATAATTGTTTTTGCTTGACATGCTGTACATTAATTCATAAGAGTTCACAATTTAAAAAAATTCAGGAAAGGTAAACATATCTAATAATGTAATATAATAATAAGTGCTGCTCTGACCAACTGAGAATGTTATTCGGCACGGTTTGCAACCTTACATGAGAATGCTGGAACAGTGTAATGTACGACAAAGACACATACCATTTTGAAAGGTCACGATATGTACCATTTTAAGGCCAATCAATATGCAATTTATCTTCCACAGGAAAAAGTTCTGATATGGTATTATGGTCTAAATTACACGAGAAGGAAGAACTTATCGGGAAAAAAAGGAACACAGAAAGTAGAAGTTTTCCAATTTCCTTTGATCTGTTATAGTTTCCATATCAATTACGACCTCTGCACAACCAAAACACTTAGGCTTTGTATATTTAATACACCATAAGACTTATTTCTGCCTCTTTCTCTAAAACAGATCAGTCTTCTAATAAATCAGGAATTCAGCTACAAACAATGTGCTCCGAGCAAGCATGCCTATTCCATACGCTTGTAGTTTCAAATATGGTACCTACCTCTACTACTAATTTTATTTTAGTTTTGTAACCTATTACTTTTAAACAGGCACATATTCTTCGCACGTCAAATATCTCTGGCGATAGGCTGAATAAAATTTACCAAGCGCATAACTCAGTGATATTCTTCCGTCATGTCAAGCCAGTTTATCTGCAGTTATTTAGAGCTCACATCCATGATCATTTACCGTTCTTCTTGTACTCCAAAGGCGTGTAGTTCTCTGCTGTTCGATTGCAAAATCAGATTTTCCACAGCTGCCGATATAGTTTCAAGGGTTTGTTTAAACACATTATTTGTAATTTTACTCACACAGTAAAATACACAAAAGTACATAATTCATTTTGATATGGATAGGAAAATACCACTCATTCTGAGTGCAATGACATAGCGTTTACTGAATATATTAAAATATTATGACATTTACATGTAAAAATAAGAAGCTACACAACCCAGAGCAAAATTATAAGTTTCGTTCATATCAGCAACCAACAAGATGAAGCAAAATCTGTTATATTGATTCTTTTAAGCTTGCTTTACATGTTTCGGGCGACAGTTTCGCCCATCCTCAGGAGCACTTTGACTTCAAATACAGCTTTTTGGAAAAATGTACTGCAATGATAAAATTATAATCAATAGTACTTTGACCTGCCGGTCTCAGGGGCCACGCGGTCTAAGGCGTAGGTCTACGGCCGTTCTCCTGCTGAGATCGTGGGTTCGAATCCCACCGGGGACTTGGCTGTTTGTCTGTTTTGAGTGTTGTGTGTTGTCAGGTAGAGGTATCTGTGACGCGCTAATAACGCGTCCAGAGGAGTCCTACCGACTGTGATGCGTCGTTGTGTGTGATCTAGAAACCTCAAGAATGAGGAGACCATGGTGGGCGTTGGGCCGCAGCGCCACAGAAAAAAAAAGTACTTTGACCTGTGAGCCTTAATTATGATAAGTTTTAATTAAAATGTAGGCTGTATATACAGTCAAAGTGCTCCTGAGGATGGGCGCTTAAAAGAATCTATAAAACAAATGTTGCTGCATCTTGTTGGTTGCTGATATCATTGTATTGTACCAGTGATGCACGGTCACGCAAACGTCAAGTTTATAAGCTTCATAATTTGTTCAGTTTACTAACATTATAAGAACGTATACATCACGAAGACAAAGGTGGTGGGGGTACGCAGTATGCCTGGGGTACTTGAAAACTGTGTACGAATGAGATTATTAGGATACAGGTACTTATGTGCCAGATTAATATTAAACAGATATTATATGGATAATATGCGGACATTTAAGGTGAACTGCTCAGATCAAAGCTAAGGGCGCCTGGATGCTTTTCCGTACAACGGAAATTAACTGTGAGGTTCCACACTAGGAGAGATGCATATATACCACTTAGGTAACCATAAACTTTTCAAGAATATCCATATATATTACCAGGGAGTTAGTTAATTATTTAGTTCTAAGACGTCACGATTATTAAATTATTAGACAAGAACAAAGAACACACACAAACAAATAACGAACCAGAGTCCTAGACCAAAACTTAAAACAGATGGCTTTAGCGCCCTTATACAGAGGATTCCCACTGATTTAAAAGTTGAGTAACCTTATAATTCAAAGTAATGAGAGCCAACAGGTATGTCGGAATTGTTACAAGATAGAAGCTAAGTTGTTGTGGTTGTTGAAACATTTCTGAGTGGGGACAAAGAGTACTGTTAAATAGCAAGTTTTGTACGCTGTGAAAAACGTCGCGTTACGAAGTTCCAAACGCTCACCTTTAATACCATCCCACACAGCCTCCATTCATTGGATGTAGAAGAGGGTTCTGCACTGGTCGGACGCGCACACACACAAATGCTCGCACACCTACAGAAGAGACCTGAGGCCGTCTCCTATAGTGGCTCTGGGCTATTTTGTGTTCTCCAACACCACCACCACCCCTCCCCCCCCTTCGCCCTACCCGTATACAACCCTTGCTTGTCGATTCAATTGTGAACAGAGTGAAGTGGAAAGAGCCAGGAGTGTGGGGAAGGTATACGGAATTATATTTTATGTGAGGTTGCATGTTTAGAAGTGTGGCAGGGAGACAGATTCTCAATTGATGCTGGGCATTATGTCAAAAAGCCATCTCACTCAAAACCAAATGGATCATACGCCGGGGAAGAGTGGTTGAGAATGACATGTGGTAGGGGTTAGAGGTGGTGTAATGGCCTTACAACTACTATACACCTACAAACAGGACTACGTTATACAAATCACCTCCATTTCTACGACATACTCCATTATATAACATTGTGGCATCGTTTAATGTTGTACTAGAATGTATTTTTAGAAACATAACCCACATTGCTTCCATGGGTAAAAGGCGTCCGTAACGATGGTCGAAGAGTAATGTTAAAACCGAACATCTGTATTATTCTTAAGATGGTTTTTTTTGCCTAATTCTAGACAAAAATAAAGGACAGTTTAAAACTAAGCGCAGTTTAACGGAGGACACTAAGACTTCCCATAATTGATAATTTATTTTTCGTGGTACTTCCTCCAGTAATATGTATAACGTTAGGAGAAGTATAGCTGTTTCTCTTTGTATGAACCAGGCCATAAAAACCTACTAAGTGAAGAATTTTTAAACGTTTTACCTGAAGATACCGTCGAACAATGGTTAAGTAATACTGACAGAGAATAAATGTAAGTAATCCAAGAGTTATTTGTGTCCCTGATGATGAGTGCAGAAACCACACGAAACATGTAGAGCAGTTTACAGACAAAATAAACTGTGTATAGTTGCATCTTGTTGGACATTTATTGACATACTTGAAGAGGAACCTACGTCAGTGTCTCCCTGTCCACTACAAATCCCACTTGGACCAGCCTGGGACTGAACCCGGGCCGTCGTTAAGAACAGACTGCCTACTAATGGCCTAAGACGTAACAAAGCCTGAAGAAGCAAAGGTAAAGCTTCGTACATTTTTAACATCCGCTCTAGATTAAGTGAGTGGTCAGCCTCACACCCAGGCAGCTGGCTGCCAGGAAAAGAACTCCAGCTCAGATTAATCAAGATGTAGTGTTAGCCCCAAAGAAGGTCTGAGTGTGGGGGACGAATAGAAAAATCCCCACCCGTGGATGTAGAATAAATCCCGGTTTTCGTGTTTGTGGACAATCGCTTACTGAGGTTTACAGGACCATAATTTGTTTAACGTCCCATGGAGAACCCCCACACACAAATTTTATATCCCGACGAACCCCTACATATGAACGAAACAAAAGGAGAAGACAGTCACTAGCGCACGGAAATTACTCCAGTATTGCCAAGAGCTGGACAAAACTTCCAGCAATAGTGCGAGGGATATTTGAATTTTTTCTTATTTATTTATTTATTCCATGACTCTATCGAGGAGCCCCAAATGCTGCACCGCGGGACACTGCTTGGTGGACAGTGATAGAGAGCATAAAAGGAAGTGACAGATGTATGGTTAAAGATAAAGGTTTTCAGACATTAAGTACGTACCAGGGCACTTGGATATCATTACGGTCTGTTTGGATGAAGACAGTTAAAAATATTATTGTGCTATCATTGGGACCAGAAATAAGATTACTAGAAGATAATTTAAGTATATTTCGTTACTGAACTGTAGTACCGACGGCTCTGTGTGTTAGCAAGAAAAATGTAAGACAGCAAATCTTCTAAGTATTAACTGTATTTACTCTGCGAATTGAGAAGTGACACCCATTACTCGGTTTCCACGGAGAAATCAACGTCATAATTCTGAAACTAGTTATATAACGTGTAGGAATCCGCCTGCAAGACTGGGCGTCTCAGACAAGTGTTTCTCAATCCGATTAAGCCGAGACCCAGGTAAACCTTAGAGCTTTGTCCCCCGACCCAAGGAGTCAAAAATACAAATATGTGTAAAATTTAAAACAAATGATTCGGTATAACGAATGTGGGATTTCGATAACTGAAATACAGGAAGATAATCATAAGTATATGCATTTATATAGTTCTGAATAAGCTTGGGTTCAGTCGTGTGACTGCTCTTATGGCTCTTGTCTAGAGTTATATCTGCATGTTCTTGTAAATTTGAATTGTTCTGTTTTCCGTGAAGTATTTCGCAAATTCAAAAAAAAATTCTCCCAGTAATATGATAATTTCAGCCCCCCCCCCCCTTAAAAATATATTTTTGGTTGATTCGTTGAGAGGCTGGGAAACAACGCAGTCAGTATTCTGTGTCACAATTAGGTGTGTTCGCAAAATTGCGAAAAGCGACTATTATATTCGTCATGTCTGTCTGCATGGAACAAACTCTACTCCCACTGGACGAAATTTCATGAAATTTAGTATGAGAAGACTTTTCGAAAGTCTGTCGAAAAAATTCAAGCTTCATTAAAATCAGACAAGAATAGAGGGTACTTTTCATGAATAACTAAGTGCATGTATGATAATATCTCGCTCATTTCTTCTTAGAATGAAATATGCTTGAGAGAAAAGAAGAGAAAATAAAAAAACACCACCCAAATTTTTACCGAAAAAAACTTGCCGTGTATGTGATACGGTGGAAATATATAGTACAGCCAGACAGACCACATATGGCAATATAAAAGAGCGCACGCATTTTGTATGCCTGATAAATAAGGTCAGAATATACAAACATACTCAGAATATCGGGTACTGCTTTTCCATGGCAACAATGGTTGCGCTAACGCATTACGTTGTACGTATACTGCCTGTCTTGTTATAATATTAACTTTTAGCCCACATTACTACAATGTCAATAAAAGTGATCACATTCGTAAAAAGAATACCGATTTTAATACACCTCTCGGCGTAGAGTTAGTCAGTAATAAGCAGATTCAATGAATTGTTTCGCGACCTACATTTGTGCCGCGGCCCATAGGTTGAGAAACACCGACTTAATCCTACTACTTAAGAAAATGTTAAAACAGGCGTTACAGAACTTCTAATTTAGCACTATTCTAATGCGAATCCGATGCGCTAGCTCTGTGACATTGTGCTCAAAATGTATGAATTACTCTCTGTATGAGTACTAAAGCAAACGACGACTTAACATCTAAGAGCGGTGGAGCCTGTACGAAGCTCTGTCACGTTTCGCGTTTAGCACTAGCTGTCAGTCAGAACGTAAGGTATGTTCGGATATGTAAACGGATCCCTGGCATTCATTCTGACCTCGTTCCTAACGAATGGAATAGATTGTGTGAGATGCCTATAACGTCGAAAACAACAAATCAGTGGTATAGATCACAACCGAACGCCTTTTATCGTACTGCTCACATAATGTCACAAACGACCAGCAACTTCACAAATCATGACAGAGGTTAACAAAAAAGAAATCAAGAATAAAACGAACGTTACGCTCCATCATTCATTTAGTGTAAACGATTCTTTGTTTTTAATAAAATTACGAAAAACCCGGGAACTATCACAAACACAATCATCAAGTAAAACGAAGAACATGGCCTACTGCATGATGCCTTTAACGTTGTTTCTAATGGGCCAATTAAGTATGGTTCAAAGACTACATTAATTTTAAACGTGTACCTTCAGTCTCCTACCTAAAATAAAAGAAATTCTTATGCATCCCTCAAAAATGTTGGTTAAAAAACCTTGCGTTCAATTGTTCTCTACTACAACCGGAAGTACCGTATATTCTCAATCTAATCCGCACTCCAATTTAATCAGCAATAGTTTTTGTTGATTTCTTAAAAGAAAAAATATTAGCTCGCGGTTCTAATCCGCACCTTTCCTTCAACCGCCCCTTGCCTACCAGGCAGACTGATTGAATAATATTGGATATTACCAATGTTTTAACCGTTATCCGACTAACGCGCCGTGTGTGAAGTGGCCATTTAACTGCCAGCGGTACAAACGCACCACAGCTGATTAGCGTTGCGGCCATTTAAATGCTTCGTACATTCATGTAGATGACGGCGAGTCTGACGAATAATAAATTATAA
>Ga0123352_10002521_pt1 | contig 25602 bp, 15 predicted proteins | sample TergutLab28metaG_FD_89700 | JGI IMG/M metagenome (GOLD analysis project Ga0123352, IMG submission 89700) | Labiotermes labralis P1 segment gut microbial communities from Petit-Saut dam, French Guiana - Lab288 P1 | ecosystem: Host-associated > Arthropoda: Insects > Digestive system > Gut ...
AAGGAAACTGTGAAAAACGATCCCACACTCCTCTTGAACGTCATCACAGGCGATGAAAGCATCGTTTATGCTTACGACCCAGAGACAAAACTGCAGTCTTCGCAAAGGAAGAGTCCTGGGTCTCCAAGACCCAAAAAAGCACGTATGCAAAAAAGCAAATTGAAGATGATGCTCATTTGTTTCTTTGACCAAGAGGGGATCGTACACTAGGAATTTGTCCCGCCTGGAATGACGGTCAATGCAGACTTCTACTGTGATGTTCTAAGAAGGTTACGTGAAAATGTGCGGCGCAAGAGGCCACAGAAATGGCGAAACCAGAACCTCATTATCCACCACGACAAAGCCCCGGCTCACAGGTCCTTTAAAGTTTCGCAGTTTTTGGTCAAGAACGACATGACAGTGATCCCCCATCCCCCATACTCACCCGATCTGGCCCCCTGTGACTTTTTCCTCTTCCCTAATCTGAAGCTTCGGATGAAGGGTCGAACATTCGACACAATTGAAGAGATTCAAGAGGAATCACAGCGGGTACTTGATACAATTCCAAAAAGGGGCTTCCAGGGATGCTTCCAAGAATGGCAGAAACGCTGGGACCGATGTATTCGTGCAAAAGGGGAGTACTTTGAAGGTGATGGAGGAATTTAACATCCAAGGTAAGCAAACTTCTTTTTACAAGTACTGTCCTGGAACTTTTGGATACACCCTTGTATTGTGAGATCAGTGTTAAAATATTTGATATTTTAAAAAATTCTTTACATGAATCCCTGATTCCTACACCCAAGATAATTCTAATAATTCTTTTCTGTAGTTTGAAAATACTATTACTATATGAGGAATTTCTCTAGAAGATTATCCTATAATTAAATATAGAATGGAAGTAAGACTGGTAACCATCTTCAAGGTATCCTGCGTCACAAAAGTTTAATGGCTCTAACTACAAAACAAGCCAAACTTAATTTCGGTATAATTATTTCTACATTTATATATACCCAAAGATTAGTTATAACTCTAAGTACCTAATAAATAATTAAGAGATTGTGGAAGTGTATGAAGCCCTGGGGTTATGTGGAATTCAGCAAGGTAAGACACTTCAACATATCACAGCACTGTCTGGCATAAGGTCACTCAGCCATTTTGAACATTCAGCAGAAACATATATCTGCATGGACTGACTCAGTGCTGACTAAACCAAACAGATTTTCAATAATGAGTATGGCCTCGTAACCATCAGGGCATCACTTAATAAAAAAAGTAACATAAACTGACTGTATGAACCAGGACCAGACAATAGATGGAAGCCTGCACTTGCAAGAAGGTATTCCTGTAGGCTGGAAGGGTACAACAGGTTCAGATGCAAATGAATACATTTTACTGATCATAATGATATATTTTTGTTAACTGATTATGGGCAATAGCAATATTATTATTGCTCTTACAAGCTTTATGGTAATCTCAACTTCAGCTGTTATACATACATAAAAATCTGTTCTTTCGTCATTTTCCAATACATATCAGTAACAATTCAGCTGTTATTTTTCTTGGAATTTTGAGGGTGTTAAAATGCAATTGTGTTTTTGTTTATGACCACAGTGTCATAGAGAATGAAAATATGTAGACAGAAAATTCACATTTTGTGTTTCCTACTGTATGACACCTGACCATTTACGTTTCACGACACTGAAAACGTCACTCCCCAATGCAATGTAAGGTTAATCCCATTAGCTGTGCTGGTCATTAAACTGGCATTGTCTGCACTGTCATTAGCAGAGTAAAATGATGTTCTATAGATTATGAGGGAGTACAGACTCAGCATTTATTGCTTAAGGGAAACACCATCACAGCAACCAACAGTACAAGGTTTACCATTTTTCAGGGTTGTTTTATATCCACATTCTTTACCTGGGTTAGTTAGGTTATGTGAGTTTTGAGGATTTCCACAGCAGTTGAGGTTTCTGATTTGGGGCATGACACTGTGATGATGCATATCTTAGGTAGACACAAAATATTTTCCTTCATTTTTACCAGAATTTATGCCATTGTGATTTTATATATAATAAAAGTTCAGCTGTTGCCTAATTGATGACAGTCTTGAAATCTGATTGTTAAAAACAGTAAAATGAACCCAGCAATGCAAAGGGAGAGCCTAGAGTTGGTCTCTGATGGAAGCCTGGCCAAAATTATATGTCTTTGATGGTAGACCTTCAGAAAAATAGAGTCCAAATGTCTCTAATTCCGTTGACCTATGCCAAAAAGCATAACGCTTATCAGCAATTTGATGAACAGGAGTGCATGTATGAGGCAGAAAACCAGCTCCTGTACCAAGTGATAAAATACATTGTGAACTCAACTGAAACTCTCCACTTCACTCACATATATTGTAATGCTTTCTATGATTCTCAGCATAAAGACCTGTTATGTAATATTTCTCGACACATAATTAACTGACAGGAATTTTTAGTGGAGGCGGGGTGTGATTTCTGCAAAACTGTAACTGAAGTTTTGTTTAACAAGTATCAGTTAAATAACCTTCAGGTTGCTTCCACAGCGCACTTTATTTTCTCAACAATGATATTTAGACTATTAAGAAATTCCATGTTATGGAACCTGAGGGTTTAGGTTGCCGCCTCTTCCTCCTACCTCTTCTTTTGTCTTCCTCACGTATTAGGCTATGGAACATGTTACATCTGTGACTTACAACTCCACATTCTCTTTCTCGTCCCAATCCCCGCGAAGTAAAATCTTGAAAAGTTACCTTCAGTGCAACAATTCGACGTTCGTGGGACGTAACTAAGTTATTCGCGACGTGTATACGGGTTCGTTTCCGGAGGAAAGCTGCGGATTGCTGTCTAATTCTGAGCTGCCCGTGCATATACGCTGTAGGACTGTGAGAATGTACTTACATGAAGGCCTTGTAATTGGGCCCAATTTTCTGCACATGGATGTCATACTTGCTATCCACGTACGGCTCTGTTGTGCAGTACGTGTTGGATACAGCAACTACAGACGCCATGTCCTGGAAGTCGCTGTTTGTATCCACTTTGACTTTCCCCAGTCCTCCATGCGCATGCCCAATCTTGAAGACGACAGGGAAGCGAGCCGAACTCAGCTACGTAACAAGAGAAAAGATAATATTATTGCTACTTCAGTTTCGAGGTTTGTAGAGTAACAGTGGTAAATTAACTGCACTTGAGTGTCGAGTGTTGGTGAAATGATACTGACAAGGGAAAGCCTAAATACTCGAGGAATTTTCTATCCACCAATAATCCCACGGGATTGATTTGGAATCGAGCCCGGACTTTCGCTGGTAGAGACAATACTTGTGTATGTACGGTTTCTTTTGTATGATAATGCCACTGGTCATTCTACCATGATAGTAAAGCGCTTGCTGGCTCAACGCGGAATGGTTATCCGCAAACCATCTTACTCACCTGATTTTGCGCCAGCCGATTAATTTTATTCCCTAAGTGAAAACAGCCCTCAAAGGAAAAATATTTCAGGATTTCGAGATCATAAAGAAGAATATGGACGTCGAAAATAATGCCGTTTCGTTGTACGCATTGGATAACTGCTGCACAAAATTTTAGAAAAATTAGAAAGTGCGTTAGAAAAATCACTCTGAAGGAAAATAAAAGAAATTTCTTTTGCTTCCTACGTATCTCTTCTTACACACCAATAACCTAAACTTTTTATTTGACCTCGTATTTTTCCTCTCCTTTTTTGCATACCGTACAAATATCATTACGCCGTACAGTGCATGTTACGGCCTGCACTTTCCAGTTTCATTTACATCAGTACGCCTCTATGTGGAGAAAAATATTTGGAAAAAATTATACTAGCTTTAGCAAAAAGCTGAAACATGTCGCCCAGTATACAATAAGACACTGCAAAGTAGTAGTTCAGACCGACTGCTCCTCTTCCTACCTGTTTAATTTGTATATAACAACGGGGTATCACACATAAAGACAAAAACATAACTAGCTGTCACGAGGATTAAATTATGATGAATATGCCTAATACTAATGCAATGGCTGAGAAAAGGCCACAGGGAAGTTGGCACTGGTTGTTTGCCACTGACTTCTGTGGACGTGAATGTTTATAGACATCAGTGTTTAATTCACATGATTGCGAGATTGGCCCGAGACCAGCCGGTGACTCAGATTCTTCAAAACAAAGGTCTCTTTAACAGAAATTAATCACTGCCCCACTTCCAACTCTAACGCCTCTGTTGGTTTTTTTTTTGAAGGGGCCAAAAAATAAATAAATTACCCGTATAAACACGCTGTGAATAGAAACGTTAAGTGCGGTACGTGGGTTGCAATGTGATCTCACAAAGGTCAGAGGTTACGGCATCCGACCCGAAGAGATGCTGCGCTAATATTCACTGAATACCTCTGGGTAAGCCACATTTTCATCCAAACGCAGTGGACTGAATAAATCACCAGGACGCAGCGTTCAAAAGGCATGTTATCTGGATGTCAGAACGAACAGTGGCTGCTAGTCCCGCTCGGGCTCCATTGGTGGTAAGTGGGATGTGGTGAACAAATTCGTTTAGGAAACCCTTTTTATTTCAGTAAGCACTCCATCGCCTTCCACAATATGGATCTACTTGTATCAACAGACAGCATTTTCAATGGCCATCGTTGTAGAGGCCTGTTTCCTACTTTGCCGGAGCTCGGATTTCACAACGGAAGTTCTCTTGAGGTTTTCTTATTACCTCTGGCCACTGCTGGGATAAATACAAAAGGATACGGCCGTTTCCTCTGAGGTCATCCCCAAATCGTCATTCACGATTATTATCGACACAAGATTTTTGAAAAATTAGTACATGGGTAGAATAAAAACATTCAAAACAACGTGGTTTTTAATAGCAGTATCTGTTCCTTTCTGCACAAACCTGACATTAATATTCTGAGCCCATTCTCAGATAATGTTAATGCTGCTGGAGATCAGCTAAATTAGATTGTAGCGAATTTGACTCTAGTAGATGAAAAGGGAGAAAGAAAGAATGTGATATTAAGCCACACGCACTCAAATCTCAATCTCCGCACAGCTGTGTATGTATTTCTCTGATGATGACCATGTTTGTTAGAAACATGTAGCTAATCTGTGAACGAAAATTGTTGTTGTGTTTTGACCGGATTTATTATACATCTTTGATTAGGCCCACTCTTCTAAGAACACAACGTGTATGACTGGTCTACAAATGTTATATGTATTTGAAATAGGCGTACGGAGTTTCTCCAGATTTTCACTATGCGGGAAAATATTTTGCCTTTACAAAATACTGTTAGGTTTTCAAACAAGTATTAAGTCAAAACATAAATGTTATAGAAGTTAGGGGTTTGCTGCGAGGCGTACAAAAATGATATGCAGAGAAAGTTAAAACTGAATGGTTCTTACTTACCTATTTTGGATTAAAAAAGATTTTTTTTTTTAAATCTGACTTCACTGCTACTAGATTTGTGAATACAAAACAGTATTAAAACCACATAACACGTCAGATTTTATTCGATATAATAGAATGAAATCTTTTAAAACTACTCAAACACCCAACAGGCCTCAGCACACCTGTGTTAAGCTCTGGAGGCTGATTTGCTTTGAAAAGATGCTCTTGAAAGTTCAGCATTGTGTTATGGAATAAAATAAGTAGCACTGGTAGTCATCCCCACTCTTTCTTACGCATTTACCCCAAATTAATCCACACATTTAAAAAGGTAATATTGTGATATTTAAGTGAATATTGTGTGGACTTCAAAAATTTATTTTTTAATATTATTAAAGTGAGATTTTTTGGGCTGTTTTAGATTAAAGCCTAATTTAAGAACGAGAATAGTTGTCAACCTCACACAATTTTTTTCGTTAATTAAACATTAAGACATTAAAAACAGTTTCATATAAAGGGATAAGACAAAGATAATTATGGACAATCAATGAAAGTTATTACAAGTATTGTGTATTGCATTCGGTAATGTAGTGTTAAACTTCCAACAATTTTTCAACTATATGCACCTTTAATTATGACATAGTTGTGCTGAAACATGTCGCGTGTTTATATTTTCATATAACGTCAATTAGCCGTAAAAATTATTCCCTTCATTGTTGCGGATTCTCCGGATAATTATTTTAAAATAAACCAAGAAATATCTTTATGGTAGGCGGAGCACCTGTTATTTATGTGCTTCATTTTACTTTGTAAAATGAAGCACATAATGAATTCTTTAGTAACGCAATTTATCCACTAGCACTCCGGTGTCTGGAAGGGCTAATAGAGAAAAAACACAAATATAAAGCAAGATGCGGGTTCTTATGACCAAGATTTGTACCTCTCGACCCACCAGTATGAAGCGGGAGTATTAATTAACGAATCGCTGTGTCTGGTACGGCTCATGTAATTTAATCCGTTTCCAATAGACAGTGTCTCTATAATATTATAACAGACGAGTAGTTCTCAATTATGCCACATAAGGAGGGAATGAAGTCATTTTTATGTAGATCTTCTTGACACGATTTAGTTTGATTTTAACACAGATTTTCAGCAAAGATCATCAACAAGTAGCTTCAAATCCTCCATTGTTTCCTATGTTAATTTTGTTTCTACAGATGTGCAGACCCAAATGATGTAACTTGAGGCGCATCCAGAAAGTGAGAACTGATCGTGTACAGCGGAGGCGCAGGTAGCAGATTTTAGACGGACAGAAACTGACGAATACGTGTACATCAATACTGTGCAGCACCATACAATAGCTTTTGATACAATGATTGATTTGTGATTGATGGTTTATGAAACTGGTGAAAGTCACAGAATGATGCAGCAAATTTAAAAGAGGAAGCGATAAAATTCTAAGAAAGCTTTTATTCCTGAAAGAAGAGATTAAATTGGACAAATGCCTGCTTGTAGGAAATTCAGAATGTTTTATCTTTCCATCTTATACCTAAAATTCCAAATACTGATGTAAGGTACATGCCCGCACACTTACAATTTTACCTTCCTCTTAGGAAGTAGGGATACTGGTCTCTCATTCTGCAGGTAGAACGCTGTATTTACGAGAGAAGTTGGGTTCTTGTCTTCAGTGTTTTAATTTAAGTTAAATTAAATTTTAATAATAATAATAATAAGTAATAATAGGGCGACTGGGACAGTAATAATAGGGGCGACTGGGACAGTAATAATAGGGGCGACTGGGACTATTTCAAAGTCATTTAGAAAATACGTGAGTAACATACAAGGAAAACATGAAGTCAAGGAACTCCAGAAAACAACCATATTGAGCAATGCACACATACTTCGGAAAGTGCTAATGTAAAAGTACAATAGATTCAACACTAAAACTAAGGATATAAGCACCATGAATAGTAACAACAGAATAGCTGCAACATTGTATTCCCTAGGGACATAGTTTGTCTCAGGAATATAAGTAAAAATACCCTGCATAAAGGAGATGATGATGATGATAATAATAATAATAACCATCAAAAGTGCCAACAGGGTATAAACAATCCAGGATTGGCCTCGCTTCTTGAGTGTTGACCTCTCTATTTTTGCCTTAGTCGATCCATAATTCCTCTTCCGGTAGGAGTTCATAAACACACAACAATGGTAATGGGTTCACCCTTAATTCTAAATAAATACTGTGCCCACTTGCAGCTGTATTCCACAATAACTTTCTTTAAATTATACATATTTAGCTCTTCTCTTACTTTTTCGTTTCTTTATGGTCATATTATGTATATCCTGCAACCGGTCTCAGAAACTTTTATAACGTTGATGGCATACACGCTGCACTGAAGCAATGCTACGACAATTAAAACACTCTATGTTAATCTCACTTGTTGAAATGAATGGCCCTGCAGATGAAAGTGCTATGAACATTCCAAGTGTCAGTAACTATTTAGCTACTAACTGACGTGGTGTAACAGCCCAGAAGACTTTATTCCTCAGCACAGGGTAAATTCTGTAAGGCCGATTCTACTGAAAGGACCTTAAGTGTACTGGAAAATACACCTAAGATCCGTAAATAATAAGAAGTCCCACACGATTGCCATGTCAACAATTACGTGAACATGTGTTCCCTGAAGTGTACTACAGGCCAGCAATTGTCAACATTTATTTTTCTCGCAACCCGGAATAAGGCAGATAGTTTGGACCAGGACTGCACGATATAAATTATAGTCCCAGCTTTGTTAAAAACACTAGAAACACGAACAAACACACTTACAAGATTGAAAGTATTTAACCTCTGATATCTATAATTCGACTCTAATATACTTTATGAATGCAAATAATAATAATAATAATAATAGCAGCAGCAGTAACACCATCACTGAGGCTATTCAGAACTTAACAGACTTGAAGGAATAGCTAAACAGAAAACGGCAAAAGACAACGGTCTACATACCACAAGCATAGCAAAAGTCAGTGTCTTAGATCTAATTACATAGGTTTTAAATATTTTATGTTTTATATTTAAATGTATTATAATGGGACTGATACATAATGCCTACAACACAGTACAAAACTGATATATTCTATCCACATAAAAATTGGTATAAACATCAGAATGTACTGAAGGTTATTAAATGCCAGGATGCAATCCATTTTACTGTAAATTGTTTTAACCATAGTGTGCACACCTGAAAATGGCATTGCTATGCCGAAACATGTCGGAGTAAAGTGAAAGTAATGTCGTTTGTTGTTAAGTGCCTTTAGTTTGTACATTAAATGAACATACTGAAACATGTACCTTTACTTCGTGTATATGAAGAATGCCGAAAACAATGATCTCACTTTGCGTTTTCTACAGATCGAACAGCGGGACTGCGAACTTGATTTCCACTCCAGGTGTTTGTGTTTCTCTGTTTTGTCATGTAACATGCAGATAGCAGCAAGTAGCTCGCTCGTCATACAAGGTAATCCTACCGAATATGTATCAACAGAATTTATAAAATCAGAGGCCCCTGTTCTCATTGACCTGTAGCACCGTACCTGTAGACATGTAAAGACAGGGTATCGAGACATCAACACGGTAACTGTCCATACACATATATGTAAAAGTTCAACTTAGAACAGGCCACGAAGTCCTATTGGGGGAATGGCGGTATAACTCTTCTCTTTCTTTAACCTCGGCGTTAGATGGGGTGGGTGGTCAACGCCACGCCCAGACCGCTTTACCCCCGGGAAACGTCTGGTACCCATTGTATAGGAGGCTGGGTTGATCCCAGGGCAAGTCCGACCGGGTGCAGAATATCTCACCCCCACCGGGATTCGATCCCCGCACCGTCCAGCCTGTAGCGTAAATCTGCACTGTAGTGAAATGAATGGATGTTATGAAAGCCTCAGTAGGGTCGGATGAGGGAATCAAGACATTCTTACAAATTTCAAGGTGACACGACAAAACCACTAGGAAGAACAAGACCGAAATATAATATTAATATGGATCTTGCGGGAATAAGTAATGAAGGTGGTAGTTAGACTGAAGTGACTCATAAATGAGCCCAGCATAAAAATTCAGTTCCAATTGAAGAAAGTGCACAGTCTTCGCCCATTACAGCAAAATAGGCAGTGAAGTTACAACGTAATATTTTACGACATTCGTGTTCCATCGGCTATTCCTGGTGTCATTTCACTAGAAGAGAGCGCTTTTATAGTGATTTAATGTTGCCGACAACAATGAAACATATTTAGGTCTTCACGTAAAGCTAGTGTTATTTTTGCCCGATTTTAACCAAATTTAGCATTCCTAGACATATTTTCATAAAAGTACCCACTATCAGATTTTACCCGTAAATCCGTCCAGTGCGAGCGAGCTGATACATGCGAACAAACGGACGGATAGACAATCGGACGGACGGACGTGGCTCCTGTAATAGGCGCTTTTCGTCACTATGAGAACAAGTGATATTTATTGCGAGAATTATGCACAAGCCGTAATTACACGTTGAGGCTAAGCGTAGTTTCGTAATGATACAACAGACGCTATGTATAATTACTACAGGATAGTGAATGCTAATGAAGTACACGCAGAGTCCAGTGCGGAAGAGTACCTCACTTCAGTTCCTTCATGCAAGGTGACCACGTTTCGAAACACTGCCGCCGGTTATCATACTCTTTGTAACGGGATATAAGATGTGGGACAGACAGTAAATGTATTCTGCCCTAATCGCAGCCTCACAGCATCCCGTTTTAAGTAACGAGAATTTTGAAATCGAATCATTGCAGAATTACTGTTCTAAATAGAGGGAAATTAAAACGATTAATTACAGAAAGAGGGAGTAGTGGCTGTATGACGCTAATAGCATTGCTATTATTTAAGTTGTTAATTTATATATCAGAGAGCAACGGCTTTCGTGCTCTATTATTAAGCAAGGCTGCGTGTATCTTAATATCACAAAGTCTCTTCACTGAAAGTATCCACGCAACGTGTTTCGGCTATTTTCATTCATCGTCAGAATAACCACACTGTCCGTAGAATTTATAGAGTCACGTAAAACTCTTTACCATAAAAATATTGATATTTTTTAAAAAAAAATTTGAATAAAACTCCAATATTTTAAATTCTATCATGTTCATGTTATTGCTATGTGTATTATTGCAGGTCGACGTCTTCATTCTTATTCTACATCCGCTTCGTCATTTCAGATAAATTCAAAAGTTCTCGCATGGTTAGTTCTTTGCAGCATGACAGCAGCGAATAACAAACAAAGCCATAACACAGAACCACAATCCTTACTGAGACAGAAGGACTAAACTTTTTATGCTGTTGTTTCTAGATAAGTGTGTTACTTTACCGTATTTTATGATTACTTTACGGCTGTACAAATTTCATTTTATCGAAGAAGGATTTGACAGCACGCAGTTGATGGACCTATTTTCAAGGCGCTATACGAAAGCCATTCTGAGTGAGTAACTAACTAACTAACTAACTAACCAACCAACCACCCAACTAACTAACTAAATAACTAACTAACTAACCAACCAACTAACTAAATAACTAACTAACCAACCAACTAACCAACTAACTAACTAACCAACTAACTAACTAACTAACTAACTAACTAACCCAGAGCACCGAAACCTAAATCTCACGGAACTGAATTATTTCAGTAAGTGGATTACAGTTCGTTGGTTGCTCTAAATGTGACAAACAAACTTTAACATGTTAATAGTTAACACTGCCTCACCGTATTTGAGAAATCATCTGCTCATAACTAGTCCTGTTATAATAACTATCATGTTGTTCTTTTAGTAACTTCAGACAAATACCGAGATAGTAATTCAGAATTTCTGTTAAGTTTACAGCAGCAGGAGATTTTCAGAGCTCTACTTAATGTAAACACTTCGGACAGATTACCAGATAATCTGAATGAGGTTATTCCATGATTTTTCACCTTCCATCCACAAGAATGCTGGGATTTTAACTTTAAACAGTCCGCCAGTACGTGTTTACAAACTGTTCACCATTCAGATTGTCCTCCAGTTTTCAAATAATGCAATCAATCAAATGTTGTCCGAAAATTAACTAGACATCTACAGAATGCTCTCCTCTGCGACGTAACGCCGCGTTGTCTGGTAGAAGTGTACCATAGTCACAGAGAGACCAACTGACTCTAGTATCATAATCACCATAATCATCATCATCGGTAGCAGCAGCTGCAGCGACGGCGGTGGTGAAGGCAGTATGGCACATCTTGGAGATGTAGGCTGCTTGCTCTGAAACGTCCTTATATTTACACCGGCCTGAAAGGTGTCACACCCAAGAAGAGAGCAGTCTTCATAGTTTCCAATGTGAGAACCTCAAATCTCGACCATCAACGGAATTAGATTTTCAAGAAATAAACACAACAGCAGAGACATACGTGCAGTGGCCAAGAACCTGGTTGATTTTCTTCTTGTGTCTATACAATCTATCACTGTAATTAAGAACTAATCTGTCTCGATCTGTTTATAAATGATGGTGTAACTTATCACCATTATGCACCCAGAGGTTAGCTATCACTTCTATGTTCATTAAATAATCTCCCTCGCAAATTCAAAGTTATTCCATTATACGAAGGACATAATTTCATATTATACATTATAACAACAAAACTAATGTTTATCCACCCGATTAGTCCAAAATCTTAAAACCAGTGACGAAAAAGTCATGTAGAAGGGATAAGAGACCTTAAATGCTCATTGGCGGCGTCGGTATCGGTATTTTGCAAACCCTCAGCGCTACCAACCAAAGAAAAAAACTCTGAGAATAAAAAAATAAACTAAAAACGGAGGAGACAAGAAAATAAAATACCGTAGTTGGTTTAATGAATTAGTAATATCTGAGTAAAACAAGAAAAAACAGAAAAAATTATAAGCACAAAAACAATGAATGTTCAAGCAGGACATGTACCCTGTAACACATAATACATATACATGTAGTTGATAATAGAAGAAATAATGCAATATTATAACTAGTATTGTTACCTTTTAGTGGCGCTGCAACTTTATTTTTCACATAAATTCCTATGTAAACGGGAAAATAAGTTAAGAATATTTCATTTGTATAAAACATCTAACGGTTTGCACGAAAGTTTTCTAAACTCTTTTGATTTATTATTTTATTTCGCACATAACTATAGAAATAAGCTCTTATAATGAAACCAACTAGATGCATTAATTGGTATTAAGAAGAATATATGGTCCTAAATATGAAAACGGGGAATGGAAAAGTCGGACGAATCGAGGACTAGAAGATATGAGCAAAGAAGAAAATATAGTAAAATGGATAAAAGGGCAAAGGTTAAGCTGATTATGTCACATAGAGAGAATGGAGGAGGATAGGATGCCCAAAAAGATCTTCACTCAATAACTGGAAGGTACGAGAAGAAGGGGAAGACGCAGGAAAAGATGGAAAGAGGAAGCAGAAAGAGATCTTCAAGTGCTGTAAATGAGAAGATGGAAAGAGTTGGTGGTAGATAGGAGGAAATGGAAGAACATTGTTCGATAGGCCAAAGCCCACAGTGGGCTGTAGTGCCAATGGAAGAAGAAGAAGAAGAAGAAGAAGAAGAAGAAGCACTAATTCCTCAATTTATTTTGGAATAAAATTCTACGTGTTTCGGACAGTTCCTCTGTGCTGTGTATACAGTGAAAAACTCCTGATGATGGACAGAGGAACTGTCCGAAACACGTAGAGTTTTATTCCAAAAATAAATTTGAGAAATTAGTGCATCTAGTTGATTTTTATTGCAAGAGTTTATCACGATGCACGGTCACCTGAACGTCAAAATAGAAATAAGCATTCAGTATATGGGATTACATCTCCCATATATTTATACTTCACACACACACACACACACACACACACACACACACACACACACACGCGTCATTACATTTATGTTGTAAGCTAAAGATTTGGGCGTTCTAATAATTGTTAGATATGAGACACACGATTTTCTGTTCCTCTTAATGCAGTGGTGTTTTAAGCGTCTGAAAACCAGAAGGACTGCGAGAATGTCAGGATAGAGAATTTTATCGGAACAAGTGTTTACATATGGACGAACTTTCCGTCTGCTGTAAAACACTCGAGCGCAGATTTATCTTCAGTGCGACACAAGCGAAAGCTGTGCTCAATTTCAACGGCACTAAAAACTCAGTGAATTTTTATGTAGTGTACCTTGACAAATTTGTGGGCGTATAGTTTTGTGTATTTTTTCACTCATGCGGAAATTTTAAGAGAAGATCAAACGCATGTCGAAAGCAGACTTTAGCGCAGATGGCAGTGGTTTTGTATGATTTATTTGTCGTTCATTATATGTCTATTGCCAGCTAGACACATACATAGGCGCAACAGCCACACAGTCAGTCCCTGTCAGCGCAGTGCGGTGCGTCATCACGTTGCGGATGGTAGAGATGATTTCCAAATATGGAGAATAACTTTAAAGAATCTAAGTGAATAAGCAAATGCGGGAAGCCGGCAAGGGGTGGTCATCTTGCTCTGGAGCGGCGAACAACTTATCTATATAAAAACAAGAATGTAATTAAACAGAAAATAGTACTAGAATTGCAGTCATGATATACGATTTTGGCGTAGTTAGGCGCCGATACCAGTATAATACGGAACATATTTTTGGGAAGTAAGGTACAGAAATATACAATGGATTAAATAGAATAGAATGGGACAAAATTATGTTCTTTTTTAAATAAATATGGTGGTAAACCATCAAGATTTCAATACCTGTCGAGTTAGTAAGAAATTATTAAGGAAAAATTTCAATGAAGGACAGTTGTGAAATTTTTAGTAGGATAAGTTTTATTTTCATGTCTCCTTTTTGATCCAACGTTTCTGTTCCTATTCGTTGCCATTACATGCTACTTCCTAGAGAAGGACCGGACACAACAGCGAAGCCACCTAGCTGCTAACCTCACAGCATTGGTGTAGCAGTGCTGAGCGAGCCTGTCGTACGTTAACGAACATTTTGACATGTTTAGCTGTGAACACACTAGAGCCACATATTGCACAGTGCATCCGTACTTCATATTCGGGAGGTCTCAGGGTTCGAATCTCCGCCCGGAGGGTGAATACCCTTATAGAACTTGTCTCGCATTCCCTAGTCCATCCAATTATCAAGCGGTAGAGTAGTTCAGGCTGTACCGTGGCTAGGCAGTCAGTCACCAGCCTCTCATTACAGAGGCCCGGATTTAATGTTAGGCTGGTACGAGTGGGACTTGTGGTGATCAAAGTGACACTGGGGCAGGTTTTGTTTAGGGTATTTCGGTTCTCTCCAGCAAGTATCACTCCAGAAATGCTCCATTCTCATTCACTCATCTGTACACATTTTATATCTGACAGCGCCATTATGTAACACAGAGTGGAGCAAATCCTTAAAAGCACTCAACAACCGGCGTCTTTACCAAATCGTCATTCTTGATCCCCCGTTCATTTATTGTAATTTATATGGCGATTACAAATAATTCAACGTTTTGTTTTTCTATGAAAGTAACTAAGAATTCTAATTTTTCACAAAAATTATGTGAGTCAGGTCAGTGTATTAATCTCTGCGACATTAGCGGGAATGGAAACTTACATGCTATACTTCATTTTTTGAATCTAGATTCTGAAATATCGTACTGGCGGCATAACCTTGCAACGTGGTGTGGAGACAGTGTCAGTACATAAGTCAGGAACACAGATTTATGGCCATACTGCTTCTGTTGTACAGAAAATGCCACTGTTTGTTAAGAGACCAATAAAAACTAGGAGGTAAAAATATACGTTTTTATTAGGATTCGAGAAAAATTTAAATACTTTTAAATAACAACAACAAATGACATTAAAAATTAAGGTTTTTATTGAAGTGTATTTTACTGTTTTAAATTGTTCCTTTCCGCAGTGCGCTATTGAGATGCAGGCTAAACTAAACTCCGACTAATTAGTTGTGTTAGGAGGAGAATTGAGTGCAATTTAGTCTGAGGATATTTATATTTTTATTGTTTTCTTTGTTTACGTTGCCTATGCCTTTTTACTATTTTCTTTATTTACATTGCCTTGTTGTATTCTTTGCTAACCGTCTCCTCTGTTTGCTTTTTTTGTCTGGCATTTCTTAGACAGAAATTCTGAAGATCCATCCAGCTTTATTTGGGAAGAACAACAAGCTGCAGGTCCGAGCTTCCGGATATTACTGGCTACCTTGTGTCGGTCGAATGTACTGAGCAAACAGCTGGCACATGGAGAACTTGACAGCCGAGTGTCTGGAGCGCTCGGCGTCGTAGGTCTTCTCAGCGTAACAGAATTCAAACCTCAGGCTTTTTGTTTACCCAGCTTGAAGGCGGGGTCAATATTTAGGTAAACATTTAAATTTGAGAATATTAGAGTTGATACCATCGCAGGACTCAACCACAATACCTACGTGTTCTATAGAAGATTACAACAGGCGGATCCTTAATGCGGCGCATTACGACACCTTACTGACCTCGCCTTATGGTCCAACACCCTCTAGCAGGCCAACGTCTCCTCAGTATCGAGGCTTCACGCTCACACTCAGACAAACAAAACTCGGTAGGACTCCTCTGGGCGAGTGATCAGCCAGACGTAGAGACCGCTACCTGACAACACACAACACTCACAAGAGAAAGACTTCCATGCCCCGGGTGGGATTCGAAAACACAATCCCAGCAAGCGAACAGACGCAGACCCACGCCTTAGATCGCGCGGCTACTGGGATCAGCATATTACAGACCTACAGCCCGAGAATTAACTGACATGTTGTAAACGGTAGTAGACTTTGTGTAGTGAAGACATATTTTACAAACATTTTATACATAGCGCTCTTCGTCCTTCATAATTCCGATTACAATTAGTCTATTAAGATGAAACAGTGATTACACTGTAGTGTCATGCACCCTTGAGGTCACCGGCCAGTAAAAGCGGCAATTTTATTGTTGTGGTTAGCATTTCACACCGCAGCTAAGCATAGTAGAGAAACATGTAACCATGGTGTTTTTGAGGTGACTCTTGTAAGAACAGAGTTGGAGTGAGAGAGTATGGAAACAGATTCCGTTGAGGGTGCATGGTGAGGTTCACGAGCTTATATGGAGACGTGAAGCCGAAACGGCCATCCGATATGACTGGTTACTCTACTCTGTGTGTTAGCGACCAGCAGCGGGACCTCATGGCGTGAGTAGTGTTTTGTGTTTTGTCGAAAGGAGAAGAGGCCAAATGAGTCATGAAGAGAAACTAGTATATTGCGTGTGTAGGTTCCGGTGACCAGGGGTGACTGAAAGTGTCAGTAAACTCGTGTCAATTGGGTTGTTAGCTCAGAACTGCACTCTTCTGGGTTATCATGCAGCAAGTAATTGTAATTTATTACAGATGTTTTGGGTCAGCCTATCGGTCCCACCTTCAAGGATCAAGATTCCTTTTGGTTCTTGATTCTTGCAAAGAGCAGTTCTCATCTACGAAGCGGCAGAAGCCTAAAATCACGAGAGGTTAGCTAGTTAGATTCATTCAAAATTTATTTTCATTATATTCTTATCGTAACTAAATACTAGTTATAGGTTATCAGCTCTGTGATTGTGTCCATCAACAGTTAAGTGCATCGTCGGACTACAGAGAGCTTCCTTTGCCTTCCTAATCCCACGTCCTGGAGAGGGTTAAAACCAGCAGCCAATACTTTTAAATCAGACACATCCAGGGTCCACACGGGACTAGATCAAGATAACAATAAGACAGCAGGAAGAGTTCGTGGGAGTTAGCAGCTGTACCAACGACGTGCACAGCTCTCGCCCGACCCCGACTGGATAAAGAGACAGCCTGGAACTCCGGGAGGTTTGTGCAGGCCGTCAAAAATCTATCGGTCTTTTGAGGGATGTCGGTGTGAGAGCCACGCAAATAAGACGTAACACAAGTTTTGGTGAAATCAATCATATTTAATTATTCAAAATGACGCGCAATCAGTCGAGTACTTGTAGATAAAAAACACGTTTTTAAAAATAAAGATAAATGTCTAGACAGTCCTCTTGAAACATAGTAATTCCGATATCGGCCACTGAAAGTAATTCGTTGAACATTTTTTACAATGCCAGATAAGCATGGAACATGTTCCCATTTTGCATGTACGAGGTGCTACCCAAAAATTCGGGGAATTTGACCATAAAAAAAGTTTCTTACCGTAACTCCTAGTTTCCACCGTCTCCTTCGAAATAGTCCCCTTGGACATGTATACAGCGATCCCAGCGTGTTTCCCAAAATTTCATGCATCTCTGGAAGTTCTCAAATGTGAGTATGTCGATAACCTCTTGCGATTCTGCGTGGATCTCCTCACTCTTGTCAAAAAGACGCCCTTTCAGCCGTAATTTCATCTTGGGGAATTGGAAAAAGTCGCAGGTGGCGAGGTCAGGCGAATAGGGGTGTGGGGAATCACTATGATGTTTATGGAAGTCAGGAAATGTCGAAAAACGAGTGATGTGTGGGCGGGCGCCTTGTCATGGTGGAAAAACCAATTGTTGTTCTTCCACTTGTCTGGACGTTTGTGCGGAATGTCCTCCTTCAGTCGCTTCAAATCCTCACAGTAAAACTTGCCATTGGCGGTTTGACCAGAGGTACTTCCTTGTAGACAATGCCTTGGATGTCGAAAAAAAAACGATCAACATGGACTTAACATTGCTGCGAAAATGACGTGCGCTTTTTACGGCCGCGGTGAATTTGACGAATTCCACTGTGACGACTGCTGCTTAGTCTCAGGGGCTTAACCATACACCCATGTTTCATCACCGGTCATGATATTGGAGATGAATTTGGGGTCGTCTCTGGCTTGTTGTTTGAGTTCCCTGCAGACAGAAACGCGATGGGTCTTCTGGTCGTCGATCAGCAGTCTTGGGACAAATCTTGCAGAAATACGTCTCATGTTCAAATTTTCCGTCTAAATGCGTTGAACGGTCCCGTATGACAGTCCTACTATCTCACAAACATCGTGGATAGTTTGCCTACGATCTGCAAGGATAGCCTCGCGAGCTTTTGCTATGTTTTCCGGCGTTGTGCTTGTCGACGGTCGGCCAGAACGCTCATCGTCGTCGGCAGACGTTCGTCCGTCTTCGAAGCGTCTGTACCATAAAAGGTTTTGCTTTGGCTCATGGCATTATCTCCGAAGGCTTTCTGTAGCATTCGGTGGGTTTCTGCAGCAGTTTTTTTTAAAGATTGAAACAAAATTTGATGCAAATTGTTTGCTCCTTAAAATCCGCCATAACAGCTGTAAAAAATCGTCCAATCACTAAAACATAACATCACAAAAATGCACTGAGCTTAGTAACACGTCCTCTCAGCTTGACAACTGTTGGCACACTGATTCACAAAGCATACTGCTAACCACATCTAGCGGCGGAAGGGGATACGACAACTGGTTCGGGCGCACTGTTTAAATTCCCCGAATTTTTGGGTAGCACCTCGTATCTACTTCCAGTGCTACCGTCACAATCAAAGTCACCCAACAGGCCGCGACACTAGCAGCTTTGCAAAACATGCCACAAATAAAATTACTTTCGATAAATAAATGAAGACAGCAGTAAGCATGTAACATTGAACTGAGACTGCTTGTTACACACATGTGCCGGATAAGTTGCCAGTTCAGTCACTTTGAATAGAGAAAAACCCTCGCTAAATTTCGAATTTCATTCACGTATCCGCTGCTTCAGATTTCCATTGAAAGATGGGGTGGTTCCCGTACCAAGAAAGCCACATTATATTGGGCAGGATAAAGGTAAAATAAAAGTAAATTCCTACACGTCCAAGCCATGAAGTCGTGCAGCCTGCAAGCGCAGCTGCTTTATCACCGGGGCGGGGGGGGGGGCTGACACCCATTGAATAGGGTACGGGGTGAACGCCACATCCGGTCTGGACAGTTTTTTTAAAGAGAATGTCTCCACCGGGATTTGAATCCCGGACTCTACTGCCCGTAGACTAGTCTCTACACCTTTTACGCTATCCCGACTCCTTTATAGAGCAGGGAAATAATGAAATCCGATGATAATTTCCTAGTTTTCACCTTATTCTTGCGGTACGCTTTTCTGTACACTATTTTCTACTTACACTTCAAAGCAATCCTTCCGCTGTTTATCAGTCTATCTCCGGAACTAATGAAATCCGTAACATTATCCATAACTTTAAACGATCACACACTTTATCCATCCCTGAGGCCAATCTATACGTACATCTACTTTCTCTCACATGTCTTCCGGTATGCGACACCACATAATATGGAAGACATGTATCGACATTTGAGAGTAATACACTTTAACGTCGGGACGGAGCAGACGACGTGGAATTCCATGCCAGAAGACAGAGATATTCGTCGTAAACAGATATAGGATGGCGTATTTGCGAACGTATCAGTATTCTCGCCAAGAAAGTTTATTTCGATTTGAAATTGTAACTCATATCTGTAAATCCTATAGCTTCCGTTTGCAGTTCCTCTAGAGGGTCTGAGAAGATTAAGAGCATAGGCGACGTGTCTTTCAAGACTGGAAGCTGGAACTCTTCACAGTAATAATGAGACCTAACCACTACTTCACGACCATCGAATTTGTTTTTATGATCCTTATCAGTTTCAATTGAAGTGGGCTTATAAGGTTGACGGTCTCTTAAATTTTTTAGCGTCTTCTAAACGTATGGGTTATGTGAAAACTATCAGGAGGATGAATATGATGAATGAACTTGATAAGGATTCAGAAGGAAAAGTTCATTGTCTTTATTGAATTATTACAGAAGCATTAGCACAGAATGACTGAGAAAAATCACAGACAATGAAGTCGGACTGAATGACCCATGGTCAAGAATCAAACACGAGAACTTCTGATTACGAACTTGGAGTGCTGACTTGATATCAGATTATTTGATTATATGAATCAGATATTCGCTTCCAGGGAATTAGGAAAACCACGAGGAGTCCTCTGGATAGTTGGTGGGCCGAAACGCTGAGACATTCTAAGCCCAAGATGACACAAGTAACATGTACAGCATTCATACCAGTTCAGGCTGCCACCAGCAATGCGGAACCCAATAAGAAATAACATAGTGATATCTTCATTACCTACTTACCCAACCAACCAACCAACCAACCAAACCAACTAATTAACTAACTAGCTAAATAATTAAAGAGCCAACCAACTAAACTAACTGCCTGACTAACGGACTGACTGATTGACTGGCACCACGAAGCAGAATTCTTCTTCAGCAGCTAACAGGTCCTCAGCTAGTCAACAAATTCCCCTCATTTTATGAAACCCGAAGGTTCATTGCCACCTTTACAACAGACCGCCACCTGTCCCTATCCTGAACCAGATCAATCCAGTCCATGCTTCCATTCCAATTTTTAAAGATCCATTTTAATATTACCCTTCCATCCAGGCCGAGGTCCGCCAAGTGGTTTCTTTCCGTCAAGTTTTCCCACCACAAGCCTGTATGCACATCGCTTCTCTCCCATATGTGCTACATGCCACACCTATCTCATAATTCTTAATTTGAGAACCCGAATAATATTTGGTGAGGAGTAGAGATCATAAAACTCCCTGTTACGTAGTCTTTTCCACTCCTCTGTTGTCTCGTCCCTCTTATGTTTGATATCTTTATTGTTAAGTTCAATTACCATATTCAATACTGGGTTAAAATATAGAGGTTATAAATAAGATAATTTCTAAATTGTTTGGGAGTGCCCTAATGGTGTGCAAATGGATGACCTGCAGTGGCAGATTAAAGAGCGGAAAGACAGCTACCTCACTCGGTCTGCCGAAATGATCCGACGTGTATTCATTGTGGCAGGCGGTGATTTTACTCTGTATATGTAATTATAGTCTGCAGCTACCATGATACTACGTTCCGTCATACTACGAGTACAATGGACTTATGTAGTGTTCATTGAAACCTTCAGTCGGTCACGTGAAAACCGCGATCGAAAGGTACTTCACAAATTGCGTATGTTTAGAATAGAAGGCCCAGACACATAAAAAACGAGATTGATGTGACCTTGTTGGGTATCACAAGGCTCGACGACGAGAAAAAAAGTACAGACGCCAGAGACAAATGAAGTGTGTAATTTTAATTGTAAATATAAAAAGTCACAGAAGAAATGGCTACGACGCCTGAGCTGAAACCAGAATGTAAATGCATAAGAGAAAGATAGCCCGAGTACACAAAAGGAAACCTGAGGTCAAGAGATCATTTGGAGGACGTAAGTTTGCATAAGGTTGTTCCTGTGGACACCGTGAAGACACATATGGGCAGTGGATGCACACCTGCACTTATTCTTACCCTCGGCGCTATCAGCTTGTGTTTGTCCGTCTTTGTCACCCACGCCACTTTACCGCCCGGGAAAAGAAAACCAGTACGCATTGGACAGGAAGCTGGGTGGGCTCCAGAGTCGGTTAGGGCGATATGAAGAAGAGATATTTTAAATTCCTGTTGAGATTTTAACCCTGTGGCGTAGTCACAATCTCGACTAGTCTATCCCGGACCTAATTGTTGGTGAGGAAATAACGTTAAATTTACAGTACCTTAGAAAGTTACGGTGTGGATTTGTGGACTGAATAAATATGATTCAGTGTAGGGATAAGGGTCAGAATTTGTAAAGAACACATTGAATTAATTCACGACACTGAACCAAAAAAAAACGTATAAACGTGTCCTTTATTTTGTTTAGTGCCATGAATTTGTTATCGACAATGCACGGAATGGACAATTTAAAGTTTACCGCCATGAACATTTGGGTCTCTTTGGAAGCAATAAAATTTGTGGTTGTCTCACTGATTATCAGGTTTTTAAGATGGACTCTCACCTAGATATTTTGAATTACTTATGTGAAACAAATTTTAATTCAGGCAGTAGCTCATATTTCTTTCAGTTTGTGATCAATTTAAAAGTGCGAGTCGAGTTTCACGTAGCGTACTGCGTACCGTGAACATACAGCAGTGCGTGTGGCAGCCGAGTTCGCAACAGAACGGTCTATTGTCGAACATTAAATGCGAGGTATTTTTAAATTACATGGAAAAACGCAATTTTCTGGCATGCTTTGGGCTATAATGAAATAGCTTAAATTTCTATTGAGTGTTCTGTTGCAGTTTGCTTTATTCTCAGTCACTGAGCTTTTAGACGCATTGGCAAAATTGCTAAGAGCAGCTATTGGAGTCGTCGCGTCTGTGTGTCTTTCCGTCTGAATGGGACAACTCGGCTCCTATTGAATGGATGTTCGTGAAATTTTATATTTGAATATTTTTTTCGAAAATCTGTCGAGACAATTCGAGTTTAATTAAAATATGAAAATGTTAAAGAAGTATGGAAAGACATGAACTTTAACTTTTACTCTTAAAAAGTAACTGACCTGCCATAAATGTACATGTGGAAGTGAAGCTGATGTCAAGAACAAAAGTATCTGTACAAACGGTGGAATTAAGCTGCTCGGTATCGACGCGTACAGCACAATAAGGAAAATTAGAAGTAAAAACACATACCAAAAGAACTGAGATATTTACTTGGTACGTGCAAGAAATTTGCCCTGGAATACAAAAACAAAATATAGAGTCACAGAAGAATGATTGAGATGATGGTTATGAAGTCAGAATAATTCTGATCCATCTCTGAAGCACGAAGGAAGAATAAAGGTAATTCTAAGAAAAAACTGTTTGCAAAGGGAATTAAATTTCTTATAGCCTAGAAGGCTACAAAGGAAGTACGACTACTACAGCCCACGACGTTACAAAGACGGCGGTAAGGAACTCACAACAGAAGAAACTTTATGCCAATTCTACAGGCACAGGCACAGGTACAACATTTGCATACTCTAAACTTATCAATCCATTTTGCGCATGCGAAATAAGATTACATTTTAGGTATACTTCCAAGCAAACTGGCCAGATATAAAGGAATATTATAAACCTGAATAAACACTTTCATGTAAGGAGACACTTTTACTGTAGGTTCTCTTGAAATAATAACACACTGTTTATATTTATACTGTCATCACGTCATTACATTAGAAGGTAGCAAGTATACGCTTTCGGCGAGGAAACATAAACATAAACATGAGAGGAGAAAAATAAAATAAAAAGAGAGGCCCTAGAAAAGAAACAATAAAATGAAAATAATTTGAGGATAGAAAGTTTTGTGAAGAACGTAGAAAGGAAAGGAAAGAAGGGAAGTAAAAGCAGAAAGAAAGATAAATGGTAAATGTATATTATTCTTTGTGGGAGGTTAAACTTCAAAAATTGTTTTAGATTCAATCACAAAACAAGTTTCACATTTTAACTACTTGTAAAATGACATTTCCTAAGAAATTGCGTAAGTAAATAATAAAATATATGGATATCGCGAAATGTGTGAGCCACAAATGGGGAATTGAAATAAATGAAGAAGCAGATAAATTTAAAGTTCCATGCAGTGAAGGCAGGTCTTATCGCTTTTGTATTCGCACGAAAGTGAAAGCTGTATTCAGAAGAGCAAGAAGTTTGTAGAACTTTAGCAGCGGAAACGAAGTTTTTACGAAGTTTTAAGGATGTAAGAGATTAGGGAACCCTAAAATTGAATTTACATGGAAGAAGCCAAATATCTGAAAGGATACGCAGTACTGAGGAAAGAGCAGTTAAGAAATCTTCAATGATACGGACAGTGACAATGTTACAGAATGTGATTTTGAACAATAACAGGCAGCAAGCACATTACGGAGACATCATTAACAGAAGATGCAAAGTTGCAGCTGGTTGAGACTAATCGCACAGGTCAGAAGGAGAAGGATGAGGAAGGGATAAAGAATGAAGTGAGGAAGGAAGTAAGAGGTGGAATAAACGGAAGTAGAGGAGTGGTTTGTATAAAAATGGAACGATATTTATATCTTCTCAGGCAACATGACCGTAGATTCCAGAAGTACAGACTGCTTCAAGGAAAGGCGTTCTGTTTGTACAGCTCTGGCCGACAGTATCTTGGACCCGCGCGGAACCATTGGCGCAACGATACCAACATAAATGCGCACACTGCCACTTTTCACAACAAACTTCACATGAACTGGCCACGAATGAAACCCAATAATCTGCAGTGAGCGGTCTGACAGCAACCACATCAACCAGGGCACGGTGTCGAGACTAAAAGATTAATCTACGTTACGTACAACGATTCAGTTTGCACCTGGCAGAGAACGGGATGTGCTTCCACCAGTAAGACCAACACAGTAAAGGCAAAATCCCGAGTTTTTTAAATGCCGCAGTGGGTGATACGTGTACTGGCAACTAGGTTTTAAAGTGCCAAACCTGTATGTGACGGTGGAGATTCACATAACCAAATTAGCGTTGTCGGATGTCGTAGGGAGAGCTACAACTAACCGCATCTAGTCGAGTCGAACCAGTCTGACTCAGTAAGATGCTGCAAAACATAGGTCCATTTGTTTTACACACAGTGTACAAGTGGAGTGCAGTGAACACTGTGCGGGTATGTGCCAGTAGCCTCAGACAAAAACATCTGGCAGTCAAGTTGTATTTACCGTCAGAAAGAAAGAAAGAAAGAAAGAAAGAAAGAAAAGCCAAAGAATGTATGAAATAAATGCAGAAGAAATTAAAGACACAATGAAAATAAAATTATAAATTCTCGCAGTTAACAACATTACGATGCACCAAATAAATTTGGTATCCTTTGTGTATCTCAAACGTTTCAGATTCAGGAACCGGGAAAAACAGAAAAGGGCTTTGTGATGCTAGGTGGCCTTGTTATAAGCAGTAATATACTGTGTATTACAGTCTGCAAGAGCAAGCATTACCTGCACGCCGAAACGAAACTTACTGACGGTATTAACATTAAAATATAGTATTTTGTGACATTAATTTCGTCGAGACGTCACAGTCCGCTGCATCGTACACGCATAAGCGTGTATGGAATAATTTATCACAAATCTTCCATATTGTCGGGTCAGTAGAAAAATAGTAAAAACAGTGTAATTTTAGGCCTAAAAAGCAACAAACAAAAAGTAACAAACTTGTGCAAGACAAGTGGCAAGTTTTAACACACTACATTTTAGTCAACTCCCCCCCCCCCCCAACACAACAACAGCGAAGCAAAGACACCAATCCCCCAAACAAATCAACCCACAAAGCAAGACCCA
>Ga0123352_10002522_pt1 | contig 25599 bp, 13 predicted proteins | sample TergutLab28metaG_FD_89700 | JGI IMG/M metagenome (GOLD analysis project Ga0123352, IMG submission 89700) | Labiotermes labralis P1 segment gut microbial communities from Petit-Saut dam, French Guiana - Lab288 P1 | ecosystem: Host-associated > Arthropoda: Insects > Digestive system > Gut ...
CACACACACACACACACAAACAAATACACACACACACCACACACACACACACACACCCACACACACAAACACACACACACACACACACACAAACAAATACACACACACAAACACACACACAAATACATACACACAAACACACACACACACACATACACACACACACACGCAAGCACGCACGCACGCACGCACAAGCACGCGCGCGCGCGCACACACACACACACACACACAGAACAAGAGATTTAGTTACAGTTTTACACTGCGTATTTTGTCTTTAGATTATTAACTGGAATAGAGAAGGTACATTTTTACAATCAAAGTGATAGCGAACATTCCGAAAAATTATTTGTTGTCATTTTTATTGTGATTTAAAATTTTTACTGACATTCCATACATATTTGGATTTTGTCACTCTTTCTAAGCATTCATTAGTTGCCCATCTCTTAGGATTCTCTCCTTCATGTTTGTGACGAGATATGAACACGTACCTCGTCGGATGTGTGTTAAAACCGAGACCAAATTTCTTAAGAACATAAAATTGTTGTCTTTATTTTTAATGCATGCTTTGACCCTAATGCTCGAATGTGTCTGAATATAATTAGTCATATTATTAACGCAGTCTAGATGTTAAAGTCTAGACAATACCAACTCCACCTTATTTTTTGAGCTTCTTAATAATTTGAAGATAAAATTAATGTATATATATATATATATTGTTTTTAAAAATCCGATTTCTGCCCCACAAAGAGAGTAGTACGTTTTTATTAGAAATTGAACTAAGTAATGTTGTGTAGGGAGGAATTGCTGATTGTTAGTCACAAGAAAAATTTAAAATTTCTGTAACAACAAAATGAAGAGTTTTGAGTACTAAGCCTGGCGGTTCTTATGTCAATGGTTAAGGTCATAATTCTTAACCGAAGTTAAGAATTTAAGTCGACAAACATGTTCCACTTTCGGATAATTGGGAGAGGAAAGGCATGGAAACAAACTTTTTTTTGATGAAATATAGATTTCTTTTAAAGTAGTGAGGCTGTAAATTTCTCAGAGTATAATGCCGAGGGTATATGAATGAATTATGAGTAGAGATTATTTGTAGAATAATGCTATCAGGGAAAGAAAAGTACTCGGATGAAACCCTCTCCTAATGCCAAATTGTCCACCATAAATCCCACATACACACTGGCCTGGTATCGAATCGAAGCGTCCCATACAAGATGCCCGTGGCCAACTGCTGAACCATGATCAGGTCTTCTACATTTAGATATTTATTCATCAAACTGAAAGGCTGATGTTTGAGCCTCCAAATGTAAAATCCTTATTGAGATAAAAAGTCAGGACAGCCCTGACATGTGGCATTCACGTATTCCTTAGATTTTGTGACAGTTTGCACGAAACTTAACTTTACTCTTCCCTTACGTGTGCAGATAAGAAATTTCCTTCTCCATTCGATGAGAAGAAGTAAAGGAGAAGGAAATGTGGGAATAAAAGCAAATGAAAATGAGAAGGAAGACGCAAGAAAGAATAATGGGGACGACGATTCGTGGAAATTGTAAAAGATCGTAGATATAGAAGTAAGGGGCCGGAGGGTGAAGAGAAGAGTTTTTCTTCGAGCGTGGGGAGAGAGTTGTAGGGATTGGTGGAATATTAGGAGCGAGGAGACCAGAAGGGAGTGAGCAATGGTATTGGGATGGAGCATATAACACAAGTGATATTACAGAAATAGCAGAAATTTTGAAGAGTGAGACGTACTTTCTATCTCCCTACAGGATATGGTAACCTAAGATAAGAAATAGATTAAGTTTTATGAGAAACCGAATAAAGTAGTACTTGTAGCAACCGGCAGGACGTGCTATCGGCCTTCACTACTTAGAGGTCTTAGAACTGAATTCTTGTTACTATTCATTCTTTCATAGAATTCATGTGTACATGAATTGAAACTAAATTTGTTGGCATGAAGATATATGTAATCAGCGTCCCTAATATACTGTTGGCTCAAATATGTACTTTCCACACTTTCCCGTTGACCTATGCTTAAATATACATTAATTTTGCTAAATGTCTGCTGCTCCAAACTCTGTCTTTCAAAACTCAGATTTTTATCTGGGATGGATTGGGAGGCGGATAACAGCCTGAGTGGTGGACACGAAAGAAAGCAGAGGATGAAAAGGGATTGTGGTGGGAAGAGGTTTTGAGTGAGAAGGAAGGAAGGAAGTAAGCAAGGTAAGAAAATGGACAGAGATTTTGAAAAGGGGGTTAGTGGGAATCGAATCTCCTCGTGAAGGATAGAAGATTTGACCTGAAAGATTTAGAAGGCAGAGACACACACTTAGTTGTTCACCTTAAATTTCTATCACGTGCGGACATGTGACTTGAGTATTTCTCGTGTCATCCCCTGTTATTTATCATGCTGTGAAGCTAGTTTTTCAACATGCAATCGCGCTCACAAAACGGGCATGAAAATGCATGTATCCGAACCACCCAGTTCCTAGGGCATAACATATAATTGAAGCCTTGTGTTTGAGTATTAGGAAAAGAACTAGTCCTCTATTCCCAAATCTTATATGTTTTATAGGACATATTTGGTAATTAGAAAAAAATGTTCAAATTATGATTTGTATTTATCTTCCCTATATTCAGTACAAGAATGAAGTCATTATTGAAAGCCATGTCTGTCCGTATGTTATCGTGTTTCATCTGTCGAAGCCTTTTGTGGGTCTCATGGTCATTTTATGTACGACTTAGGTTTCCATGACAGCGGTAAATTTTCATATTGTGGTCTCCCTGTTGCAGTATCACGTCGCCTGATAGACGGCTAGTACTTTCAGGGAGGCACTCTGTTCCTCCTAAAAATTTCCACTTACCTATAAGACTGCACAGCTCCATAACACAGAAATCCGCTGCATGAATGATATCATGTCAACGTAATAAATATAAGTCTGGACATGGCAACAAATTTTTCAGTAATATTAACAGTTTTATTTAAAGTAGAAGTAGAACTGGAATAGAAGCATGTTTATAGGTACGGTGTGCGAACATGCGTAGAAACAAATTTCTAGCACACTTAAGGTAAACAAAACGCCTAATTGCTAAGTTAATGCTCACATTTTATTTGGTGCTAGGCAACATCCAAAGCTGATACAGCAGCGAATCAAATGAGTTTATTAAATTGCATAAGCTTGAAAATCTGACAAACGAATTTGCAGCAACGAACATAACACATAAAGGAGGGTTGATGGGTGATTTAAGATTGTGGTCTCTTGTGTTGCGTCAACGAGCAGTTTGGTCAGTTGTCAATTTGGAGGAATATGCTACGTCTGTCTACACTCCCATTCTGCAGCTGCAGGAAGAATGTTGCTTCTCAGATTTAGTAACCCCTTAACAGATTGGGGGCATCACAAAGCAGATTCGTAATCTCGATTACCGTCATAACTTCGAATCTCGTGAAAATCAATGCTTGATTGGCATAAGTTTGGGACTATACGCAGGATAGTAATGAAATACTGTCACACTGTCTGGAAAGGGGTTTCTAATTAGTGGGGTTGGTTTATAAATGGAAAGGTGTACTGTAATATTAGTACAGATTTTAAAGTTTTTCTTCAAAGTTCGACAGCTTATATCGCTTGAATTATCTGCACGTCGTAAGTTGTAAGACGGAGTGTAAAGGTATATGATATGTTATAAAATATATTTAATGGCGTGAAACTTTTATTTATTAAACTTTCTCGGATTTGTTACAATTACTTTCTGTACAATTATAAGAGAACTGAATTTTTTTAAAGTCCGTTTCTACAATTTAAAGTTTTATTTATTACAATTAGATAGCGCAGTATAATTGCAGATTTTAACATCCTCAGTTCCTATCTCACCTAATATATTATTTAAATAACTTTATTTTTTGGGTCGTTTATAAACTCCGTAACCATCTGATGTGGTGCTACACAATCACAGTGCAAGTCGCATCATACGTTACGACACGGTGTATAATAGTTCTTCACCGACTTGATTTTTTTCTCAGTACCATCCACAACCCTTCCCAACTTTACAAGAAACTACAAGAAGACAAGTAAATTTAAAATTTGAATTTTAGCAATGAGGTTGCCATATTCTGCCCTTTAGTACGAGGGCATAAAGCAATTTCAGGGTGTCCGGGAAAAGAGTTGTAGGATTAATTTTGTACCTAAAGGAGATGAGAGAACAGGAAGTGGAAAAACTACAGAATAATTGGTGTCTTGTAATATGCAGCTAATATTACGGCGATGAAGCGAGTAATGAAGAATTGAGCGAGGTTTGTAAAACGCATGAAAAAATAAGAATAAATATATATTTTGAATGGTAAAGAAAAGACCATCTGAAGACTTAAGAATGAACGGTAGACTAGTGTCAAAATAATATTTAGATAAATCCGTTTTGAAGTTCTGAAGTGAAATGACGGTGCAAGCAATAGTCTGATGAATGCAATCTGTGATGCTGTTTTACTTTCCTTGACAGAGAATTTCTAAGTGGCCAGGCTCATGAGACGTGTTAGGCAGGTTCCGTTTTCAAAATTCGGTAGAGTCACAGACCATTCAGATAGAATGTTTACGGTTTTCATCAGTCCCTTCATGTTAATAAGGTAAATGATGGGATTACATTAAATTACATTTCGATCGCTTGCCACCATATATTTCGTTAAGTCATTATTCACACATCCAGTGGCGGAGAGGGAACAGAAATATTTGTTTGTAGGAATTAAAAATTAATTTGCAACAAACTGTGGAATTAATGTATCTTAAGTTGGCATGACTTGTGTAAATCTTTTTTAGTTTGACGCTACACACTCCGATTTACAAAAAGCACAATGAAATTATCTACAAATAGACATAAAAACTTGCTGATCAGGTAAACAACTGGTAATTTTTTAACAAGTCTGTGCCGTGGGTTATTACCGAACATGTTAATGCTGATTTCTTCAAATGAAAACTTACACAAGTGTAATAAGTCGTCATTAAACCAAACCATTAATATTTATAAGATCCATAATCTGTGCATTAATTAATTCTATGCAGTAGTAGTAGTACCAATTTATGTATATTGAACTATATATTTTGTGACTGTAATTATATATATTGGTTCTGATATTACAGCAATTCAATTATAGGTCTAATTTTCAATGTACTCATCCTGTTTATTCTACCGCCTTGAAGATGACCACGAGGTTGATAGACACATGCAGGAGGTTGTTGTGTGTGCACATTAATATTAATATACTTGTGTGCATTTTGTTGGCACTACTGCTCTAAGAAACATTAATCTTTATTCAGAACTGGAAACTTTTCATGTTACGATTTTGACTGCCCTCCATGATGCTAATGACTGGGGAATAATAACAGATACGCTACATACTAATGATAAAGATTGCAGTTCATTTTAAGGAAAGCAGAAAACTCTGCAGGTTTCATAACGAGCTTATGCAAATTGCGACTTACCTGCAACCTTACCGCAACGTGTTACAGGTGCAAGCATAACAGGTACAAGTCAGCGCTCTGCTTCACGCACAAACAACTTAAATCACATAATGTTGTACAGGTTCGTTTCAGTATAAAGCCTCCTACTTTAAGCAGAGCTTTTGTCTACAAATTAATTTGCTAGCTGCTGGATTTAGAGAAATAGGGTAGGGCAAATAAGATGAGATTTGTAATCGTTATTCCGTACCATGTTCGGAACCCTGCTTGAATTCTGTGAACGTGTATACATATTAAAAAATTTGCAATGCTGTTCAGGGGAAAGAATGATGGCCCTTAATCTTAAAAGAACGTTTCCTTGACTTTTAGACACGCAATCGGGATTTCCTTGTGCTATGTACACCTCACTCAGGAATAGCAGAACTGAGAGCCCTGTGACCTTTAGCCCGAAATAAAAGTTAGCTAACATATATAACAACTGCTTGGGAAAGCATTTTATTCTAGTCTTAAATGTCACTAGCCGTGGTGTCTAGTGTATTTCCCCTTTAATTCATTTAAGTACAGATGCTAGTAATAAAACCGCTATAGACACCCAGTCTATAGGTAATACAGCAACTTGTTTCTCATGTAATGTTACAAAATTACTGCGCGTCAGATATGATATATCGAATTGAAGATATGCAGGAAGGATATACGAAAATTCTCTATATTTCAAGATAACAGAGATTATTCTTCACGTGTTTAGGAGATATTCGCCGGAAGTGCAGACTGCTTTCAATAATTTTGTCCTTTGATATCAAGAGCTTTTTAAACTAATTGCGGTTCAGAGTCTACATAAGCTGCAGGGAGTAATACGCAAATGAGATTAAGGTTTGAAAGGATGGCAGAAAGCATATAACCATAGAAATTCGAATTCTTTGTCGGTTATTTTCTAGTTGGGTTTATGAGCAAGTCAGGTGATCTTGTTCCTTGATTCTCCTGGAGGATATGTTTCCATTCCTTGACCGGGTGATAGTCTTTTCCCTGTCTGAGGAAATGCTTATTATAAGCCATGGCAAGTCTTCTGAATTCATCTTTGACGAATGGCATGTCTAGATCATTGTGGAGTGATTGGTTGGTTACGTAACAGGAAAGGTTAACAAGCTTTCCTAGCGTCTTGGGTTGAATGCGTTGAATAAATGACACTTCCTCAGATTTTTATACTCTTCGTACATGTTGGTTTATTGATGATTTTGTAGAGGGTAAATTTGTTTCTTTTGACAGAGGGGATTCGAGTCCCAGCAACCAGTTTTCGAAGTTAAAGATCCAGCTGTTGCCTGTGCATCTTTATGTGCTTTTGCCATTTTCGTTGTAGTGGAAATCAAATGCACCGTTTAAACAAGTAGGCCTAAAGTATTTTCATGTTTTTGACACGGAAGAAATGCGAGTTTCCTCAAATTGTTTTTGTATACTTGAGAAATATAAAAATACGGCAATGCGAATTATGTCAGTACATGTAGGAATCTGGCACATCAAACTGATACCTCTTCATACATTAAATCATTATTAGTATGAAAGTAAGGGAATTGTAAGAAAATTTTTTTCTTGCGTGAAAAATTTTCAATAACTGTTGTAGTATTTGTGGTCGGATTTATGTTGGACGAGTCTTATAAAATTTACTTCTGAAAGCCTACTAATGGAAAGTATACGGAATATCAGTCAAAGGAATTTTATATTTTTTTGATGCCTCGACAACACTTGTGGGCCTTGTCCTCCTCTGTGAGTTTCCGCAATCCTACTTAGAAACACCTCACTCGGTAGGAATCCTCTGGACGAGTGACTGGCCCGTCGCAGAGACCTCTACCCGACACCACACAACACTTAACAAGAGAGAGAGAGAGAGAGACACCCATGCCCCCGGCCGGATTCGAACCCGCATTCCTAGCAAACGGCCGGCCTTAGGCCCACGCTTTAGACCGTTCAGCCACCGGGATTGGCAAATTGCATATTTACTGCTGTATATTATTCCATCAAGATAGGACATTTGTCATTCTTTTAATGTAAGATATGAACTGTTTTTTACCTTAACTAAGTGATCTTAGTGCTTTTGTTAGTGAGGATATAGATATTCTGCATTCGCCCTGATGACCTCCTTTAGTATACACCCAATAAAGTAAAGCCCATGGACTGTTACAACAGTGGTAGTAATATTAACACAATAAGACCTCAGTTAGGTGAACCATTTTCGCTGTGTTTGTTTAAACAGGTTGCAGTGTATTGGGTTACTATATTGCATATACAGTAACATTTTTCAGGGACGGAAAAGAGAAAATTAGGAGTTTCGATATCGGAAAATTTTTTCAGCTCGATAAGACGGCATATATATATATATATATATGTGTGTGTGTGTGTGTGTGTGTGTGTGTTTGCGTGTGCGCGCGCGTGTATGTGTGTGTGTAATAGGCTGAAGCAGTAATTACAAAAAAATTTACTTCAAAAGAGAATAATATTTATAGCGTCTTGTTCATATGTTTTATTTTCTTACTGCCCTTTCTGTAAGTAAGCCGAGATGGAAAATTGCTATCATAGAAGAAGAGTGAATTAGAATTTGAACCCAACCCTCTGTAAACTATGTGCGGAAATTTGACGACATGTCGGAAATACTGAAGGAGAAAGGAAGGACGAAAAGAAGAAAGTATAGGCATTATTTATAAGGGTGTTGTGGTCCAGTATCTTCGGTTACGAAATATCTTCAACGTAAATGATAGCCAAAGTCATTACTACGTATTCTGTACCCTATTGCAGGACTCAAATCTCTTTACGGGCCTTGATCTTCTATTCATTTTGCGATAATGCAAGTTTCATCATACCTTCTGCGATCGAAAGAGAAAAACTTCCTTCCCAGTAACCCGCGAACCACCAAAATCTCTTTTCAAGTTAGTTAAAGCCCAAAGGTTGGATACTTCTCTCTCTCTCTCTCTTCTCTGTCCGTAACAGACTTCTGCACCCAACCCCTTCGATTTCTACGCCTTTACTATCCATTCCTCCATTATAGGAAGTTGCGACAACCAGAAGTTGGAATTGTTGCTTCAGGTGATGTACCGTCTGTCGAGAGCACAGTTCCACCAGCGTGTTCTGCTTCATCTTCACGTTTACCTTCTGCAAGTGCAATGTGATTATAGCCTACCCGCTAATTATATACGCATGTGTGTGTGTGCAATTAATTAAAATTTATTCCTCTCTTCAAGTAACAAGCATGCAGCCAAGTAAGTGGAGTAGATACAGACTATTAGCAGCCTCTCGCTTGTGCAAACTCATTCTTATTCCGTTATCTTTTCGCTGTCATTATCATTACCATCGTAACCATAATCATCATAATCATCCGACAAGAGTTGAGACCCTAATAGACCTGATGTTTTGCTGAACATGCACCAACTTGATCCACCTCTAGGTGTGATAAAACCAGAGGCTGTATAATATAATTTTGATCTCCTGATAATGAGCACATAGTGCTCGAAACATGTAGAGGCATGAAATAAACTTATTTTAAAAGAAAAATTTTGTGCATCAAATTGGCTAATTACTAAGATAAAAAAAACTTAAGAAATCTGTTTCGGCCTCGTTTAATTGTCTCTTCCAAGGTCTTTACAGTTGTCTTCTTCCATCTGACATATCAATCAGCATTATTTATTTTCCTCTTAGTTGTTTTAGCTGCGAATATTGTGTTGCATGGGATACTGTGTGGTGGGACCATTACAGTTCATCATCGCTGTAAACCACGAGGAATAGCATTTTTCTAACCGCTTTAAATATCGTTGCACAATTTAAAAAAATTATGATATTGAAGGTGGTTTTCTGTACTACGAGCATGTGCGGTATCGCTGCTGTTGGCGATGGGAAAGAAGGGGACTGGAGTAACAGCAAAAAGGTAATAAAAGTCCATGTCAGTACTGAGCATTAAAAAAACATTTTTCTATATTGTAATCAATTTTTATGCTTCATTGCTAAATATATTTTATAATTGTGTAATTTTTGTTCATTACCTACCTTGGTTTTGGTAATTGAGCCTTTGGCAACGAACTAAATTCTGCAATAATTTGCCAAATGTTATTTGAGGAATTCCAGATATACCCAGTAATATCCCAGTTACCTTGTTGTTAAATACAAATAACGAATCACATCGCCAAACGACCAGTTTCGATCCATGTCTATGGTGTCTTAATTTTTCTGTGCTCCAAAATGGGAATGTATGGGCAAAAAGGGAAAAATGTTGTATATTTTTTTGTGCAGGAACATTGTTATTGAATACTATGACATTAGTCTCGTTTGTACCATTTTTTATTTTTGGAGTGGGGTGAAAGTGAATTTCTTGACACTGTCGTGGTTAATGAGACTTTTATACTAACAAATACGATATATGAGTAAATAATATTGATGAACTGATAACCGGGACGGGTAAACGGAATTACTCGGAAGAAAAATTGTTGCCATTTAATCCACCATAAATTCCACTCGGGTTCAACCGGAATTGAACTCATTCCTCCGCAATGAGAATCAGGCATATAATCTACTGACTGGGGGATGAGCTTCTAGCATTCTTACTACAAGACACTCTCCTGACTGTTACCCTATTGTAGATCTCTCTGAATTTCTTCTGGATTTCCTCCTGATAGTTATCAATTCTAGATATCACATTTCAACATTCATGAGCGACGAAATGAAATACTAAATACTTTTTCAGGATATATGGGTATTCCGTGGTCACTACCCATTGTATGGAGTGGAGATTTTATTTACAACGTTTGGAGCCGCCTATTTTGTCGTTTTCAGGCGTTTCTTTGCTCTGCAAACTGCTCAAGAAATGAAAGTGGCGCTCTCATGTAAGAACACTTTTACAATTCCTTTGGGCAAACAAATGCCAATTTCAACTTTCAGTTTTGTTTATTGCTAAATATAGAGAAGACCGTCACAGGCTTCTATCCTGATATAGACATATGCAGATCACATCTTAATAGACTATTTATTTAAGGGATCCCATTCAATATTTTTCTGCCCAACTACGCGAATGTCAAGTTTTCTGCAGTATTTTATTTCCTAGAGTTGTCCCCGACTAGCTCCGTGTCCACTTCTCACGTCATTCATGCGTGCTGTTGTCCTATTCAACTATTCTTCCTCCATTTGATAACGTTAGTAATGCCTGAAGAAAAGTAAATTTACTAAGCTCCTCAGTTTGTGTTTGTCTGTTAGACGCACGATGGATAAGCGCTATGAAATAAATTAAGAAAAAAGTTTCAATTCCATGACATTTAAGTTTCTTGCAGAAAAGAGTTCAAATACTTTCATATAGGCAGCAATATCTAATGTAGTGTCACACGTGTGTTGTTTGTTTAGAGTGTAGGCTGGATTCTGTTTAGACTGCCCCAGTCACGCTTGAGTAGGAGAAGTTGCACAACAATTCGATTCGCTCCGTTAGAGACCAGGCTACCATTCGTTCCACAGCTTAAAAGCCCCTCGAGGATTCCTACAGGGATATTGAAGACGAGTGAGTGATCTGTCCGAGAAAGAACCATTCTGTCCTTTCCTGACTCGGACTTAGAGGAGAGCCATAGCATATACACTGAAATAAAATTAAACTATCCTGACACTCGGTAGAGTAGCTTTCCCTATGTCAATGGATGAATAAACTATGCAGAAATTTTTAAGTTTGAATGGTCGTTTTAGACACGTTATGGTCTTATCTAGGGATTATGTACCGTTCAGTTGGTAAATGTTTCGAAAAGCTGCCTACAATTTCAGGGAGACAATTTTTTTGGGGTGGATCCTAATGTGACGAGAAGGATATTGGCAAAAACATTTTTGATAGCTTGGGTCCAATTACAGCTAAAGAGGACGGAAAAAGGTGGTAGAATTGTGATTTAAAAAATAGTTCTTTATCGGGCTTCTGCAGTGAGGAACGTGAAAAACTTGTGGACTCTGATTTTTGTCCAAGCTCTCCGTGCAAATAACTCTGAAAAAGGAGGCATTACCTTCATTGGGGTCGTCGGAACATTTAACCACTATACGACGCAGAACACCAAAAGAGAACATAATCTTTACTACATCGAATTTGTGTTAAATACAAACAAAATGAACCTTACCCTATAAATATAAGAACACAGACATATTTTAAAGCGAAGTAGGTTGACGGGACAGAGATGAAGCCCCGGTTGAAGATAGCGTTTTTGCTAAGTGTGCTGAATAACAGGCCTTCCTGAAAGCCTCGTGAGTGTTCACAAATTTATAGACCTATAGGTCATTTTTGGTTTGAGAAGAAAAACTATTAGCCTTCTCAACTTCACATCTCACATGGAATATCCTGATACTGAACCCGGTCCTCTGAGGTAAGAAGCTGATAACTAGCAGTTAGAATATGACTTTCAGTACCAAAGCTGGACTGCACAACCCTGGTGTTTGTGAGATATTCATTTTACGAACAAAATGCTTATGAGTGCTTGTGGAGTGGAAGAGGCACAAATAGGAAAGTCTGTCCTGCGGCTTACGGACACGAGAAATTACTGTTCGTAGCCTGAGAAAGTGTTAAGTTTAAGTAACTCCATCACATCTTACAAATTCTTTGGAGAAGGAATGCAACAGAACTTCTAAAAAGCCACGTTTTCGAGTTTGTGATTCTAAGTTTAGTGACATTTCATAAGAACACGTAGATCAACGTTGTTGTTTCAGGCTTAGGTCAAACTTAATCTTTCATACTAAAGTATGAATAGAGTGCATTCAGTGACAGGGTGCAGAGGGAAGAATTTTAAACTAAGACAGATAGGAGTGAAAGGGAAGAAGATAAACAGAAGTTGATAAAATTCATTAGTAGTGCTCTTCACCCAATATGATTAGCATGATTAATTTCGGGAAAATGAATTGGACTGTGCACGTGTTACTCACAGAAGACATAAAAATATATTTTTTAAATGGAGTCAGTCTTGGAAAGAAATGTATTTTTTAAATTAATGTTAAATAACAGGATATGGCGATGTGAACTAGTCTCACTGACTCAGGAAATGAACATGTCTCAGAATCTTGTGAATACTGTAATGAGCATTCGAATTCCACAAAAGTCGATGCAGCATTTGGAAAGATGATTATGAACTTCTTAGGAAGGACTATGCTTAATGGATTTAATTAGGTTTTTAGTGTAGACCTACAGTGCACTTAATCTTCCGTTTTTACTATTATCAAAATTAGCAACAATCCCGAATTCCAAAATAAAACCTGTCATTTTTTTATAGTCTTGAAAATAATTCATGTATCTCAAATGGATGTTGTGGTCCTTTACAGTGAGATAACATTTGCGAATTTAAAAAAAAAATATAAAGCCTATGCATGGAGTGTTATTTTTCATCTACTTCGACAACGCCCATGTTTATACCTGTTATTTCAAGAGCACATGTTAACTGTGTCTGCAGGGATGGAGAAGTAAGTAGACATTTTCTCCAGCATAATGACTAAGCCACGCCGTCGACAGAGAATTCGGGTGAGGTGCAAATGTTTTGTCCTTGCCACAGCGTCATGGCAGATTCTGGTGCTCACCCAGTGTCATATTCCAAGGGTAGCAGAGGTAAAGTGGCCGAAGTTTAAAGTGACAAATCCTTCTAGAGAAGCGGTTATGAATGCTGGCAGCTATACTTTCATTTCCCCATACTTTATAGACTGGCGCACGGGGACATGTTTACCTCTTTCCAGGCTAGGTTTTAGAGGGACTGTCACTGGTATACCCTCCCTATTCTTATATTTTATGAGTATAAATATAAGTCATATTTATTTTACACTGCGAGAACAAATGGAATTCTGGAAGAGCCAGCGAACACCGTGGTGTGCTTCAAATGTGTCTGTGGAAGACGCCTCGTTATTCGCTTCCGCACTGTGGAGGGGTTGGCTATTAAATAGACATGTTCCAAGCGGATGACGAGTGCCCGGTGGAACTTGGTGTCAGCTGCAGTACATTCCCAGTCATAACTCTGGCGACTGCCCTGTGACCCGGAACTTCATGACACAAGGTTGAGACTAACTGGGGCAGAGTGACAAAGAGAAGGAAAAACTGCTGACAGACATTGAGAAGATGTGGAGAGGCGTGTTTTAGATTACTTAATGAGCCTGTTACTACTGCACACGTAACATCACGTCGATAGGATAATTAACATACATGGAGTTTAGGGAAGGATTTGTGATGTAGTTCAGGACACGCACTAGCCTGTTACATTTCAGGACAAAGAAACACTCAAGCCTTCGTCACAGATCGCAGTTATACGACTGATGTTTAAATGGGTGCGTAAGGTCAGTGGCTTTTCATACTTCATATACTTGTTCTGCCTACCACCTATATTATCGAACTCTTTCCACCGCCTCTCTGTATACTGATGATTTAGGCTATGACTAAGGACTGGATTACCGAAATTTGAGTCTCGGCGCGGAAAAAAATCACATTCAGTCTGTTTTATTGACACAGCCTCAAACTAAGTAGATAAATATACAGTTTTCTCTGTTCTTAATACGCAAATTGCCATGCAGATGTGGAGGGTAGGTTATACCACTACTATTCCTAACTCCGGCACCAGGTGGAGGTAAGATCTTAAGAGTCACGACCCGGTCGCTTAATTCGTGAGGAAAATTTCCCTCTACTAGCTGGATGAGGGGTTGGAAAGGAATTCTAATTTCCTGTCCAATGGGCATCCGTCTTAAAGTAGCCAAAAAACGGAGTGGACTACTCACCAACCCAGGGCTCTTCCATGTGTTTTTCTGAAGAGGTACAATTGCAACATATACGTGTAGTAGATTTTAGTATCTGTCTATTGCTTGTCTCTGTATCTGAAGAATGCCGACTTCTGGATATAAAGCTATGTGTTCTGGATGATATGTAGTAAGGCTTCAACGAAACCTAATTCCTCCACGTTCAGGGCAGAAAGTGTAGTATAACTTATCATCTTAAAGAGTCGTCTTATCATATTTTGCACTAGTTCAACCTTTGATTATTAGGGCATATCCTCTAGTTGACGAGATTCATACTTTATACATTGCTTATTTAGTTATGTCTTGAGTACCTCACTGCAGGATTTTGCGTTCAGTAATAGAACGACTAGAGAAGAGTTAATTGGAAGGAATGTGGAACAAGGGGATATTTTCCTTATTTATGATACTAAACCTGAAATATCCTGGAGGAATCGAGGAAAACAACCAGATTTTTATGTAAGTATAGCTAGATTTTTATCCATGGTTTTAACTCAGAAACTTCGGAATAGGTTGCTGCAGTGTTAACAACTAAACTGCGTTGATCATTTTCTGAGAAGAATGCAGTATGTTTGCTTTCGTATTTACCAGTATGAAGCAGGCTGCATCAAGAAATTTTATTGCCAAGCATCCTGACGAAAATGTAACGTACTTCCTTACCGCGATGAAAGTTTGCCTTGTTCTGCAAGTATCAGTCACAAGCCCGTCAGTAGGGCTACTTGAGAGTAAGAAAAGGAAATATTACTTTAACCTTCTCACCACGCTCGGAAGATGTGGCTGGAAAGACGGGTTGTAATGAAACACATTGACGTGTTTCATCTTGGAAACAAATTTAATCTCCTACATGGAAAGAGAAACTTTACCATTGACGAAGTTAGCGGTAGGTACTACCAAAGGTAAATAACGGGAAAGGATTTTCCGAAGCAATATTATGTTATTAATTATCGGGTTGTATATGTGGAACATAATTTAAATATTTGTTACATTTATATTAAGACTGTAATGACGCTTAAATTTTGTATAAAAAGTCTGCTTAAAAACTTCTAAACAAACAGTGAAAGTTCGAAAAATTTTAAATGCAATGGTACTGAATGCAAAGAGAGGGCACTGGCTCATGTTTTGTTTTTTTTTTTACTTTCCCAACAGAGAAAGCCACTCATCAATGAATCTATCTCACTTTAAACTTTAAGTTTTGAGTTTCTAGGCCATACATCTAGTGTAGCACTCATGAATACATTGGGTGTACTGAACATTTTAAAATAAAAGTTGTAAGAAATTAAAGATTTTATAATTAAAATATACCGTACTACATTTAATAGACTATACATAAATTCCTATATTGCAATATAGAGTAAGATTACACTAAGGGCTTAAATTGGAACTTGCCCCCATACTTTTCAAGATATGCTGTCAATTAAGCTATTCAGCGTTCAAATATGAAGAGTTAAAGGTAAACTTGTTCTTGTGCGTATAGAAGAAGACCAAACAGAACGAAAGAGAGGTCGGAAGAGACCAAGAAAGAAGGAAACTCTAAAGGATAGAAAATCACAAAGAACTCCCTTTTTTACAGCTGGAAGTGAATTAATGAAATTACGTGTTTTCATTTTTAAATCTGTACAGGACTCTTCTCTGCGGTCCATGAAAATGATATGTCGACTGAGTTCTGACAAATAACAGTTTTTTTTCTAACAATATAATATTATGCATCAAGCAATGTATTGTAGCAGTAACACAAGTGACTCACAGTCGCAGTGTATTCGATTTTTACCCTGCGCAGGTCAAGTTATCTTGAGACTTGATGCTATTCCTCACAATCCCCGAAGGAATTGCAGGAAAGACAATTTATTTACTCCATTAAGAATAAATCGACCCCGCAAGATATTCTCCGCCTTGGAAGTTTTGAGATTCTCACAGAGGTTCTCTTCATTATCCATTTTTACTTCATTCTCCCAGTGTCATAATTAATCTCTTCGCTTGGCATTTTACCCAAATGTTGTAAGCATCTCTGATGTCCCTGCTTGGTCCATGACGACGTTTCAAAGTAAGACATGAGCTAAATTTCACTCCTGCCCTCATTTCACTGTAAAATACCGTGATGCAATATCTCACTGGATGATATGTTTACTCACACTTTATGTAGTGCTGTGAAAAGGACTAAACAAACAACGCGTAAATAATAAGTTTCTGGTTAGTTGATGAAGAGAATAAATGTTTTAATGGAAACTTCAGAGTCTAATAATTAGGAAGGATAAATAAGGCAGCTTATTTCATGTAGCAATGATTTTGGAGTAAGTGGAAAAATTACGGTTTCAACATGATTTACCCTGATTTAATAAGGCTGTATTTTATTCCATCTTATTTTGAACAGTGAAAAAACAGTGATATATTTAAAGAGTCTGTTCCACAGAGTACATCAAATAAGAGCAAAAATCTTTGATCAGGTTAGTGCATCGACTTTGACACAGGATTAGGTAGATCGTTACTGCAATATCTCTATGAGTCAGATAAAATTTTATTCTGGGTAGAAGCATTCAGAGTCGGGGAGACGAGTTTTGCTGCTGTTGTACTGTACATTTCGAATGGCTATTGACCACAGTACTTTTTGAGGATACGGTGCAGGTCGATCAGCGTATCCGGGTCAAAAGAAGAGACCATCTTTTATAAAAATGACCTGAAATGAGTGTCATCAATGGAAAACATGTGGAACAACGGGAAATATTTTTCTGTGATGGAATTTGGAAAGTTGTGTATCGTTGGGCTAATTCGGCTGATGAACAGGGCCATAATAAAATTAAGATACAATGAACTCTTCGGGATCACTATAATTCATAAATTATAATAAAATTTCCTGGAATGTTTCTGAATTACTTTAAAGTAAGAATTAAAATTTCTTTATACGCATTTCAGCCTTAATATAACTAATTCATTTGTGGTAGAAGCGCGGTCGATTGGTCTCCACGGAAGAAACTTGTTGAGTGGGATGTACTGAGGATAACTTCAAGAAACTTGAAATAATAGTCTTTATTCTTGCTGTTTCAACGTGTGCGGCATGGGGAAAATGGCAGAGGGTAGAAGACAGTTGAGAGTTGGGGACAGGTTCAAGGGAATCCCGGAAACTTTGCCACTTATATAGAAACTTCCGATGATGCCGTCTTCTCCGAACTTACAGCCCACCTAACTTAGATTATTATTACTTCTATTAAATCTTATGGTTTATGGCACTTCTTTGTTCGCTTTGGAAACGTGGATTTGAAGAGGAAAGGAAAGGTGGGAGAAACAGGAGCGAGTTCTCTTCAATTGAAAACTTCACCAGGGGTTTTCATTCGCCGAGTTCCTCCAGTGATAAATGAATCCAACCAATGACTGATGCAGTCCTATTGCTTCTGCTGATCTTGGGAGAAAATTTAAGCGTTTTTCTGTATTTTTGTCTGTGAGTTTTTTTTAAAAAAAATTGAAAAATGGAAACATTTTTAAGAAACCCGTACCTGAAATGGTACACATTTATCTTAGATAAAAGCAATAAATTCTTAGTGCTTGAAATTTTCTTTTCTAGTTTTTAAAGTGTTAGAATAAATACATTTTTATGACAGTGCTAGAAGCTGAGATGTTCATAGCAATTAATCACAAATTTTGTAAAACAAGGTTAATATTTTTGTGGATGAAAGACCATAGTGTTTCTCGTAGGGGGGTTTTTTTTGCGTAAGCAATATTCGTATTTCCAGAAAACACCAACTTAACAGATTTGATAAATTTAATCATTATTCCAAACGCCAAGACACTGCTCAACGGATGATCTTCGAAAACTCGCTGTGAAGTTCCTCCTGCCACGGTGGCAATGCAACAATGAAAGACTAGCAACACAGCGCGTGGTGACGAAACACCACAGCTGATAACCCTGGCAGCACGAAGGTAGTGGCAAAAGACCCTTGGGCGTTGTGTGCAGTGGTTGTTTTTGTGTACATACTGTAGCATGTGGAATGTGTTCAGCGGAGTTGTAACTTTTCGAACGCTCTGTTTTTCCATCTCAATCTTTCGCACCGACAACTTTAATATACAGCATGGGATATCAAAACTGAGATAGGTGACATTTCATGGCATGGAAATTATATCGAGTCCTATGAAAATTTTCAATCAAAGAACTTCATGAAATAAAATCCTTGATAAGAAGCCGACAGTCTTTTTAAGTTATAAGTAGATACTCGCCTATTATAAAACGCGATGTCAGTGTCGTCTTCCAAAAAACTTATTTTGGGGCCTCTTGTATTTTCAGGCTACACCCTAACGTGTTCTCTTATTCAGGTTATTTAACCAATATTTTCGACGCATTTGTCCTCTCTGCAGTAAGCGGCAAATTTCACTACCGACCCGTCTCCCTCGGTCTGATATCCTTCACTATGTGCGTTGCAGAGCATAAATTATGAATTTCGCGACTACGAGATTTCGTCCTTGAACCTGGTTTTTAGTCCTCCATAATTCCAAATATTCTTCTCAGAACTTTATTACAAACACCGACAATTTACTTTCTTGCCTTAGAGCGAAATACCGTTAGGCAGATATAATTTAACGCGACGCTGATATGTGCCCACAAGCAGACGTGAAGTGCCAATTAATAATAAAGGCACAGTATTTTGAGAAATTCAGCTCACAGTTTAATGAGACACATTTTTTGGATTACCTGTGCAAATACTTCAACCATTTTGAAGTTTATTAGCTATTAATGCCATAAGCACGAAGGTGCGAAATTCTCGTACCTGAGAAGCTCTGCCAACTCCTTATTGTGTAAAGGAATTTGCGATTAAGCAGTCTTTGCCGAGCCTGTGACAGTTCAGTAGAGTGACGGTAGCGGTTTAGAAAGCACGGACACCTTTTACTTGGTATTATTTCCTTTCTCTTCACCGCCATGCTTATTACTCACGTCCAACTGCGCAGGGGATATAACAGAAAGAGAATACTGTTAACGGATGCTGTAGCATAGTTTTAAGCTTGTTATTTAACGATTACTTAGCGTCTGTGGTACACGAAAGAATGAGCATGGAGCACTGGCGGAATGAAGAAGTGGGAATATCAAAATACTCAAGAGAACAGCCTGTTCCGGGAACAATTCCCCCTCCCCCCCACCACAAAAAACTCGCATGGTGTGCCCGGCGGTGGGACCAGGACTTCGAAATGACTGACCGATGATATGCTGTCTGAGCTGAAGCAGGTTTGCATCTAATGCAGTTTTGAAGTCTAAGTGTACGTTTACTTTTGACCTCTACATGTCTTAAAACCACGGTTCTTTAAAAAGGGATCAATTTTGTGTGTACGCCAATACTGGCTGTCCGAAATTTGGCGCTGTCAAAGTTCTTGAAAACGGCTACACTTTTGTACATATATACAGAGGGCAAGAAGAACCCAGAAAGGCAATGTGCTTATAAGGTAACATTGAGGGTCGTTCGCGTAAGAATTGTTGACGCGGAAAACAATAATATTACATATTCTGTTTATGTGTATTTGTGGCTTAATTATTCAGCATGACAAGCGCATACGCCATGTTGTTTTGTCGTCTGTAGCCTCTACCGATCTACAATATTCTTGCACATTATCCCATAAACAGCACGATTTTTGGAAAAAATTGTTGAACATGAAATATATTTTGATTTTCCCTACAAATTTTGTCTGACAGATTTCTCATGATAGATATTATCGTAAATTCTTATGTATTCATGTAAAGTACACCTTATTCTTCCCAGATTTTAACAAAATTTGGATATATACATAGATTCTATCACAGTATTCTAAGCAGGTTTTTGAAGACATAATTCTGAATTTTATGTTGTTCACCTTCATATCAGTCACACAACAGCAATTAAATTTTAAAGGGATTGAATTATAGTGTATATGTATGTAAACTTACAGTTTTTTATGTCCCCTAAGAAACTGAGGTCTCTTTCCCATTTTATTGGATATTTTTGTCGCAATCCTGGATTTTCTTAAATTATTCATTGTTAGGAACTTTTATTTTAAAGTGTTAACTTTGTTGAATAAGACTAATTGCTTTTTTTTAAACCTAATTTGGGTAAAGTTAAACTTGCGAAAATGGGGTTGTCAGTCTTGGAGAGCGTGTCGAACTTCAAACCAAACCGCATACGTTTGTTGTTCTCCCGTTTCCACATTGAATGATAAAAAAACCTAATAATTTATTACGAAACTCTGAAATTTATTTAGTATGTGTGAAATATTCGCCAAATATAGTCTTTTTATGTGAAATTTGAGAGTTTTTGAAGCATATTATTTCTTTGTATACAATACTGTCAGGTAGTAGTAAGTTTTTCCTATCGGGCCGTCATAGTAAAACTATCAGCCAAATTCTCAGAAATCTTCCAAAATAAATAATACAAATTCATATGTGTGAATATTCATAACCTCGATCTATGTTTATGGAGGGCCATTCACTTGTTACGGCGAAGCTTTTAAAACGTCAACTCCTATCATTAACCTCTAATATTATGGAAACTGCTATTCTCATGTAGCTTGAAAATATTGAATTACCTATTTACCGTCGCTCATAAATGAGATACAAGCTCTAAATGTGTATTAATGCATTAAATGAATTTAGAAACCTCGACGGTTGCAGATACCGTTTAATGAAATAACTGCTTGACACTAAAGGAGCATGGGTCATTCACAGAGAAGAACTTAGAGCGGCAAAGCACAAGTTTCACCAGTTTTCCTTCCTCTGTATCCTTAATAACAGTTTATTTGAGATAAAAATCTTCAATTAAAGATAAATTAATGACGAGGTTTTTGCGGTATATGAGGTCACAAATTATATTAAGACAAAATATAATGAACTACACAGATACTGCTAGTCGAAACAGGAATTCTTACTGGCATTACACACATTTTAGGAACGTCGTGTATGCGATTTTGAACTCACGTTGATTTTGACATTCATTTGCTGCAAGTACATACCGGTTAATCGAGAATTATAACGAATAGACGATGGGGTCCCCATGGCTCAAGACAGTTCTATATTTTATACAACATGCATACAGATTATATGTCTGTCATGTTCGAATTAACTTATGTTTGTAAGAATTAAATCAACAAAAATTATGTTCTTGAAAGAAGGCATCACGAAGTGCTAGAATAAATATATAATGATTACAATCATGTATGTCAGCACTACTTATTTATTAAAACATAGGGTACATGTTTCGACCCAAAATTGGGTCATCCTCAGGCCTGCGGCAGACAAGTAATAGGTGCTGTGTGTATATTTGGATCCCAATATGTTTGACAGTCGTAAGAATGCATAAAGTCTGGTAACTATATATTTTTGGCTGGATAAAATGCGTAGCTACGCATTTTATCCAGTCAAAAATACTAACCAGATATTATGTATTCTTACGACTGTCAAACATATTGGGATCCAAATATACACACAGCACCAATGACTTGTCTGCCGCAGGCCTGAGGATGACCTAATGTTGGGTCGAAACATGTACCCTATGTTTTAATAAATAAGTAGTGCTGACGTATATGATTGTATTTATTATACAATTACGTTCATTCACGACAGATTTCTTCGGAGGGTGTCCTATGGGATTTAACTTACAGTTCTGATTTTCAGGCATTTAAACGTCACGGCTTCGCACAGCGACACAAACGACAGTCTCATCTCCACTTCCCCGCCGTAATCTTCCGATTTTAATGCGAAATTCTTGTAATATGGTAGCTTTTGACGCAGGCTCTTTTGTAGGCCTGTTGCGACACAGGTGCCAGTAAGACTGTGTGCGCGCGCAAGCGTCATTTCCTTTATGTTTTCTAGGGCTTGGAATCATAACAAACATGCCTTTAAAGTAGTAGGGGAATTCTAGCGGAACTAGTTACTAGAAGGTACCTTACAAGTTTCACGTAGGACTACTGTCTACTGTATAATTTTTTCGGTAATACGCAAAAATGAGAAGTACTTACTGATGGAATCTTTGACGAAGTGAAGATTTTCTTTTTACATTAAAATATTTTAATGTAATGTGTAATTATGAAAGTATTTAAGTATTTAATTTTCATGTAATGAAGGCAGTTAGTATTTTGGAAACCTTTGTAAAACAGTCCTGAAAATTCGACAGTTATCTTCGTCCTTTTTCTGCATCCGTCCGCATGAAAGAACCCTAATCTCAAAGGACGGGATTTACTGTAATTCTGCATTGGGGTTTTCCAAATCGGTTGAAATAATCCAATTTCATTTAACACTGAACAAATATAACCGGCGCTCTACTTGAGGACCCAGGTACGTTTCTGAAAACATCTCGTAATAACTGATTTTTGTAATCGAGGTAGATTGTGTTCTCTGAGAGGCACAATTTCTGGTCTAAGAAATGGCTGAGTCTAAGAATCAAGGATGAACGACTGTAAATCTCTTGCTAAGAAAAAGAGAAAAGTTTGATGTGTAATATAAAACTTAGAAAGGCACATGTAAAATGCATTAACAACAGAGAGAAAGCACCAGAAGTGTTAAGCTGTGCGGACATTACTTGTTAATTAAAGAGTTTCAGGGCTCATTTCTCCATACACTCATCTGATTTTCAGGCGACGTGCACAGGTAAACTGAAACTTGTATTCGAAAGACACCCGGCTGAAGAACTTTATATTTCTAGATAAAAGGTGGGACCGTATCTTGCAACAGGATATCACATCTTCCTTATTATTAAATTACCACTCCCACTCTCCTCTATTATATAATTTAAACTGCTAAATGTCCGATACAACTGGAAGAGTTTCGTTACATAATACGAATTCAGATCTTAAAATAAGAAACTTTTAGATACTCAGTTACTTTACTGACTGCCACAATTTGCAGCCGCAAAATCATGTCGGTACATTTACATTGATCTTTCATTCTGATGGAATTAATCCTGCCTAATTTGAAGGATAACATATTTTGGTAGTACTAATTGCGAAAAGAAATCCTGCTTTTCTTGCGCCAGTTGTAATGCATCCATACACGGACAAGCTTTTATCTTTCATTCCGCTATTTGTGGTAAATGTTGTATAAATTTCTAAAATCAACAGCAAGTTTATTTAAATAACACATATTTATTTATTCTCCTGTTTCTTGAATTGTATTTTGCTTATGTAATGCATATCATGCAAGAATTTTAAGTTCTTCATATTTCAATTCTTATTTAAAGTTTTTTTGTTGTTGAAATCTAATTCTCAAACTCAAGTAAGAAGGATGTCCCGAGTAATATTTTCTGATAACTTTTTGGAATATGCGTCGAATTATTCAACACAAGCGTTGTAATATTTGTGCCTTGTTATATACACGAAAGTATTTTGTATATATGTAGCTCAGTCGGTATAGCGACTGACTACGGGCCGGACGGTCTGGGATCGAATCCCGGTGGGGACGAGATTTTCCGCCCGTCCAGACCGGCCTTGGAGCCCACCCAGCCTCCTGTAAAATGGGTACCTTGTCTTTCCCGGGGGTAAAGTGCGGCCGGGGCGTGCTGCTGACCACTCACCCCCTTCTAGTGCCGCGGTCATGGAAGAGTAGAGCTATACCTCTACCCTCCCTCTGGCCCACACCGAGCCTGTAACGGGATCACTTTACCTTATTTTGTATATATGTTCTATCTCGAATAGCCTTTTCCTTTTTACACCCTCAGCAGAGTAAGTTGCGGGTTGAGTGAAGAGAAATATGTGAATGCATGTCATGCCCCTAATACTGTTTATTGCAACCAGGTCGCCAGTAAAACTTAGATGGAGTATAAAGATCCTCAGCACGTCAGCGTAATGGATACGAAAGGGGTTACAATCATGAAGTCACGTGTAATCCTTGGTGTGACCGAGCGTCGTGGTGCTATACTGGCAAGATAACCGTCAGCTTACATTTTATTCTGTTCTTACTAAGGGTTTACGTAAGATGGAAGATAGCGAATTCTGTGTTCTTCTATGACCGAAATTTACACTAAATATCCGTAATCGTTTTCTTCGTCTCCATCCATAGCATCAGATTGTTACATCACGGCGCTTGCAGGAGTAATAGGTTTATTTGTAACAAAACATATCCTACAAATTTCTATGGACTACTTAGCTGAGACAAAGCAATGAGTCCAGTTGCTTTTAACGCTTTGGTGCATGCGTTATACTCGGGACATTAATTATTTGCAAGAAACACTAGAATTAGATTGGAGAGCAAAATTTATGATTGAGGTACCACTGTTTTTAAATAATTCCGCTAATTAAGAAATGAAATTATTTTAAAGCAGGAAAATGAACTGTAATAAGACTATTAAGTTTAAGTATCTGAAGTAAACGCATTGGTTTTAAAATTTATGCAGGTGTACTGGTGTTCCCGCAGCTTAGAAAACACTTCAGGGAACCCCCACACATTTTATTGCTTCTGCGTTTGCGCGTGTGAAAAGGGGACAATTTTATCTTTCTTCATTATTCAGAATTCTGGAATATTTAATTTTATATTATCTCTTTTTTATCCAAAGCCTTGAAGCCAATTTGGCATAAACTTGCGGTACACATTTTGGGAGTCCCTGGTCTGAGTGAAGGGAGGCTTAAGTCTAATTCACTCTGTGGACATGCTTTGTCTGCGTTTAACTGCATCTTTTCCTACAAGCGGTCACGCACATATCACGGGGAAAGCACGTGAGCGCGCGTGCACTTCGAAAGAACGTTCGGCCCCAAAGTAATGCAGTTACCGCCAAGTCCTAGTCTCTTAAGATTTATAACGTGTTCAAAACAAAATAAACTGCGCATGAGCGTCAAAGAAGAGTTCACTGGGAACACCCTGCCTAATTTCCTGAAGGCGATTTTACCTTGAGCTTCGCGTGGATACCCACAGTAAAGTGCAAGCTTTGTTACGATTCATGAAGGCAGAAATTAATGCATTTGCGAAAAAATTATTGACATTAATGATGTATAGTATAGGCCAATATGTAAAAATCTGATATAAAATTCCTAATCTGAAGTAAGGAAAAATAGTAATTAACGCCTATAAAACAAGTAGAAAAAAGCGTATTGGATATGGCATTTAAAACACGTTTAAGTCATTCCAGGCAAAGAGAAAAGAAGTAATCGTTACTTTAACTGGGATTACTGTTTGTACTTGAGTCAGTAGCAGTGATTCAAATACAAATGAATTGCCCCGTACCATTACATGGCTTATACATACATACATACATACACACACTCACACTCACACACACACACACGCACGCACACGCACACTCACACACTCACACACACACACACCCACACACATTCACACCCACACACCCACACACTCACAAACTCACACTCACACACACTCACACCCACACACACACTGACACTGACACTCACGCACACACACACACACACACACACACACACACATATATATATATATATATATATAAAATCATAC
>Ga0123352_10002524_pt1 | contig 25592 bp, 17 predicted proteins | sample TergutLab28metaG_FD_89700 | JGI IMG/M metagenome (GOLD analysis project Ga0123352, IMG submission 89700) | Labiotermes labralis P1 segment gut microbial communities from Petit-Saut dam, French Guiana - Lab288 P1 | ecosystem: Host-associated > Arthropoda: Insects > Digestive system > Gut ...
GCTGAGTGGACCCCGTTCCAGACCCACTACTGCTCAGAAAATCTGGTAGCGCCGGGGATCGAACCCGGGACCTCTGTATCTGTAGCCAGAAACTCTGACCACTAGACCACAGAGGCGGTCATACATACATATATATATATATATATGTGTGTGTGTGTGTGTGTGAATTTACAAATACATAGAAAACGTAGGCCTACGTACCGAGTACCCCAAAAATCAGTTAACCGAAAATATTGCCTCGTATAACAGCAACGTTCAGTGTTAAGACTGCTGCCTTACGTCTGTCAATTCACGACAAAACAGACTTTTGAATGACAAAATAAACATGAAGGACGTCATTTCTAAAATTAATTTAAACTAAATAATTAAGTAATAAGGAATTTACAAATATAAATCAGTGTATATCTCTATATCCACGTATTCTGTAGAGCCTCAAAAACAAATATGAGTAAAAGCATAGGAGGAAAAAGTCGCGATCTATTCAAAAACTTACTTAGAATTTCTAAGAGTTAATACTTATCTGAATTATATGCACATTTTCGATTTTTACCTCGCTGAGAACACAATTCGTGTCCGTTATAAATGCCAATATGTAAAGATGTTTAGGGAAAAACTGCTGTCTGTTTTGGGACAAAAACGTGCGCCTAAACACCTTGTGTACCAAAATTAAGTTTCTTCATTTTGAAACGTGTGAGAGATATATTAGAACAGCAGTTACAGTGGGTTTTAAAGGTTCGTCAGGGATTAGGAAACAGAGGAAACGCAGCACACTCCCTCTTTTGGCTGGAAATACGCCTAAATAAGTCCCTAGGAGGCTGTTGCAGGTGACCGTGCGGTCTAAGGCGTGGGTCTGCAACTAACTGCTTGACTGTTGGAATTGCAGGTTCGAATCCTACTGAAAGCATGAATATTCTTCCATTGTGTTTGTTGTGAGTTATGAAGCGGCCTCTGCGACGAGCTGGTCACTGTTTTCGAGGAGTGCTACCGGGTGTGTTTCGTAACTGCCTGTGATACTGAAACCTCAAAATGAGGCGTCCTAGGCCCAATTTGGGCTGTGGCGCCAGAGAAAGAAAAGTTTCTCAGAGCATACACAAAAAAAAAAAAAAAACACACACACACACAGGTTGCCCTTAATATGAAGTTCATAGGGGTGAATAAATGAATACTTCTATTGAATAAAAGTAGAAAAACCTGATGAAAGAAATACTTCTGTAATACTTAGGAGTACATGAACTAAAAATGCTTCAGTGGATTCTTGATGAAGGGGATATGATGACAAAAACTGACAGTATCTCGCACAGGGTAGGACAAAAGTTGGGAATTTTTGAATATGGTAATAAGTTTCAGGCCGGTCCCAGTGACAGCGCGGTCTAAGGCGTAGGTCTTCTGCCGCTCGCCTGCTGAGAATATGGGTTTGAATCCCGCGTGGGACATGGATGTCTGTCTATTGTGAGTGTTTTGTTTAGTCAGGTATAGGTCTCTGCGACGAGCTGATCGCTCGTCTAGAGGATGCTTACCTAGTGTTTTGCGTGATCTAGAAACCTCGTAACTGAGGAAGCAATAGCCCGCGTTGAGCCACATTGCCAAAATAAATGAGTTACAGTTTCTGTAACACGCAGAATATTTCTTCACTATTTGAGTTACCTTTCTCAAGAGTGTTTTTGCTCCATGGATTTAGTTAAAATGCGTATAGTTAGGTTTACGATGCAAGCTTTAAAGAACAGAAATACTAAAAAATTTTTAGGATACTGAGAACGTATATACAACGAATATTACTTCGAAGTTGTGGTTTTTATTTTGTTTCTACTGTAATTTATATAAAAAAAATAAAAACTCGTCCGTGTAAAGTCGCAGCTGCCAGTCTTCGCATAACTTAGTTATTTGCAAAAATACTGTTAAATTGTGCGAAATACGACCAACAAGTGCATATACAGATATGAATATTTATTGTATTATACACAGCTTATCCTCTTACATGTTTCGGCCACCTATTGTGACCATCTTCAGGGAGATGATTTTGAATGATGTATTACATAGAACGTCAAACAATATAAAAATATAACATGTTAGGTTTAAAAGAAAAGGTTTAATAGCGATGTTAAAATATAAAACATTGATAAAAGTATTTGAGATCATTGAATATTCATATGTTGTGTATATGCTGACAATGTCCAAGCACAATTGGTGGCCATGTTGTGTCTGCTGGTCTCGCTGTAAAGACCACAGAAGAAAATTTTGATATCATTTTCGCTCAATTGCCTTCTACGAAAAGTAGAAATTCGGTAGCTTCATATCCGTCTGTCCGTTTGCGTGCTTGTCTCTTTCCCAGGTATGACGCATAAGAAGACAGAGTAATTTTTGAATGAAGACATCACGAAGTGCTTGGATACTTACTGTAATACTAAATTCTACGTCAGCACAACTGTTTTTATTACACAAGGTAATATGTAGGCTACATGTTTCGACTAATAAATAGTCATCTTAAGGCCTATTCATTACAGGTTAAGTCAGAGGATGCTGTGCACGCATTGGGATCCCAATGCTTACACAGCATCCTGTGACTTAACCTGTAAAGAATAGGCCTGAAGATGACTATTTATTAGTCGAAACATGTAGCCTACATATTACCTTGCATAATAAAAACAGTTGTACTGACGTACAAATTAGTATTACAAGATAGAGTAAAGCTAATTCTGTGTTCAACCTTTTATTTAACGGCTAAGAATATTAAATTAATTTCTAATGATAATGCAACAAATATAAATCACAATCAGGTAAAGAGTTTCTTAAAATTATGCGAGATATGAGACCCTCATTTCGATGACAAGAAGACTCTTATCCTCTGGGATTTGGCGCTATATAATTTAAGAGGAACGTACAAATATTTCGCAGAAACTTTTCGTTGTTTCTTCAGGGTGAGAAGATAGCAATATTTCGAAGGAAATTTTGTTTTTCCGATGGAAAGAACAGATCGCTCCAAAAATTTCGAGTGCACATATAAAATTGAATGCTGTCATTTTCTACGACCCGAAAGCCTAAGCACATTTTAAATAAATGGAATTATAGACAGCTATATGAACAACACAAATCATTTTATTGCCCAACACACCTTCTGTGTTTATAGAAATGATTGAAATATAAATTATTAATATTTTTAATAAAATTGTATACAGTACGTTTTAAATATTTTATATTGTTGGCCTCAAGATGATGATTTTGTGTCTAAATGCGTTGCCTGCGTAACGTATATAATATATATCAGCTCATCTTGACGGTAATTAATTCCTTCATTGAAGAATGAATACTGGGGATCATGGGCCTAAAAGGGACAAGGTAGCAGGAAAATAGAGGAGATTTCATAATGAGGAACTTCACGATCTTCACCACCCCCCCCCCCACCAAATTTTTCGAGTGATCAAATCAACAAGCATAAGATGGGCAGAGCATGTAGTACGTATGAAAGAAAAGAAAGTACAAAAAGGGATTTGGAGAGGAAACTTGAGGGAAGGAGAACAATTGGAAGACCGTGGTGTAAGGATATAATATTAAAATGGGTCTTCAAGAAATAGGACGGCGAAGTGTTGCTGAATTTATCCCTCCTTCTGCAACACATCTTGTGGGGTGAAAATTCATGTGCCTTATGATACAGGTGAGTCGGCAACACAAATAGTCACCTGTTTCCTGCAGGTACAAAACTCTAGCCGGGAAGATCCAGGCCGTAATACCTGTTGTATGCGACAATAAAACTGAATTAAAGTTTGTTGAAAGTTGAAGGCAATAATGCTCGAAACTGATGTACGTATTACAGGGCAGCAATAAGTGCAGGTATTAGTCAATAACACAACAATTTATATTCTAAAGATGTTTAAAAGAAGGATGATAGTTACTACATGTTCCTGCCTATTCCGGCCATCATCAGGTATTCATCCGAAAGTACGGTGGTAGTGCTTCATATGATTGTTGTGGTTATGTCACGATGGTGAGATCTCATCATCTGTGATATTTTTTATTGTTAAGAGATGTGGCGGAGGGGATTGGGTTCAGTGATGTGCGCTAGCTTGGAGTGCAAAGCTCGAGTAAGTGTTTACTCGCTGCTGTTCTGTGTGGGTCTCCAGCTGTTGTCTGTCCTTTTTCGATGTCTAATGCTGAAGAGCATTGGCTATGGCTTCTGTGGATTGGAGAAAAAGAACTATCATCCTTTATTAAACATCTTTAGAAAATAATTTGTTGTGTTTTTGACTAATACCTGCACCTATTGTTTATATACACACAAAGGGGGTGGCTCATTTTAGAATTACAGGGCGGATTCAGTAAAAGTAGAATATTTAGATTGAAATTTTGTTTTATTTTATTGCTTGTAACTTTAAAATCGTAGGACAGAAATCTAAACTTTTACGGTGATTTTGCAATACAGTTACTCAAGTTTCCAAGTCTTGACACCAGAGGTATGAAAAATACGTGTGGAACTTGGCGCCTCAAGTTCAGTAATTTTAGATCGTGCTCTGGTATTGTAACCGAATTATATGGAATTTCACATGACGATTTTACAAGAAGAAGTACATAATGGCATGCTATTTCAGCAGGAAAAGCCACCGTCTCGAATTTCCTACATTGTAGAACAGGACTTCTTGTTTTCATAAGGGCCCTATGATTTGGTTACCTCGTTTCCTAATTTTACACCCTGTGATTTCTTCTTCACGAGGCAAAAAAAGGAGGCTGTTTACATTTTTCCATTGTCCTAACATATGCCGAAACTTGCTGCCAAGGTAAGACTAGTTGCTGCTACACATACACCTTCCAGGATAACAAATGTATGGCACTAGATATATCAGAAGTACAGAACTAATCATGGCACCCACATCCAATGTCTTAAACCTGTGAAGTGCAGGTCGGAAATCTTTGATTATATAACCAGTAGAAATATGTCACTTTTCAATTCAGTTCCTCTTATTGCTTGAGAAATATTACATTAAAACCACACTGCAAATCATGTGTCCGTATTGTATATAACAAGACAGGCAATGTAGGAATAACGTAACATTGAGACGACTTCGTGCAGACATTGTTGCTTTTGAAAATGAGTAAGTATTACATATTGTGAGTGCGTGTCTGTAGATTTAGTTATCCAGCGTGGAATGCGCATGCGCCACATTGGCATCAGCGGCCTGTCCGGCTCGACAATATTTATCCACATTATCTCCCTAGACATGGGCTTCGAAAGAATGTCATTGAACATAAAGTTTGTTTTGATTTTCTCTACAAAGTTGTCCGAAATATTTCTCATTCTAAGAAGAACTGAGAGAGATAAGATCAAAAATGCATATTTTTCTTCATTAATTATTATTATTATTATTATTATTGTCCTATTTTTTTTAATAAAACTTGAAATTTCTCGACAGATTTTCGAAAAATTTAAATCAACAAATTTCATGAAAATCTGTCGTGTGGGGGCCCAGTTGTCCTATGCGGACTCACAAAAACACGCAGATAGCAAAATAACGAGGCTAAAAGTAGCTTTTTGCAATTACGCAAAAGCGCCTAAAAATGAAAATTTTTTCTTAAATAAGTTTACTTTTTTGTTATAAAAACCAAATGAGGTGTTTCAGAATATGGATTGTCAAATGACTTGCTGATAATTAATATGTTAGAAAGTAGTGGAAGGAGACGTCGATGCTTACTCTAAACTATTAATCTACAAAGTGTTGGAAGACCTACAGAACACCACTAATTGCCTCAATCAGGGCAGGCGGTGTCCCTACTGCAATTCTAGCCATGTACTCCCTCCCTAAGTATTTCAGATATATTATCGCTTGAATCCACATTCTTGGGTTTTATGTAACTTCCGCCAATTTATACGTTACCAACTGTGTTTTCACGCGTCATATATTTGGTACTTACTACCGTCCGTAATGGACGAGGGTAGCTTTAACTTCGGCAATGTGTTCAGGTTCTCAAATCTACGTGCTAAAGTTGCAGACAAAACATGTAGATCCTTATAAAAGCGTGTCTGTATCACTGCATCTATTGCTTCCCACCTGTCGCCATTTGGTTGGTGACCAGTTTCTAAAAACCAAAAGTGAAAATTGGACCAAATATCACCAGAAAAAAAAAACCTGTACACATAAAACATAATTATATTTCGGCCCAATATATTTTAACTGGGTGGGCCGGGATAGCTCGGTCGGTACGGTGACTTTTTATGGGCTGGAGAGTACGGAGATCGAACCCCGAAGAAGGCGAGTTTTCTGCACCCGTCCAGACCCGCCCTGGGGCCCACCCATCCTCCTATACAAAGGATGCAGGTTCTCATTCCCGGGGGGTAAAGCGACCGTGGTTGTGGCGTTGATCACCTACTCCAACTAGCGCCGAGGTTAAAGAAAGAGTAGAGCCCTTTCGTGGCCTGTTTTAGGGCGAACTTCACTTTCACTTTACTTCACATTTTAACTGCAAAACTTAGGCCACTGATCACACATAAAAAGTTTTTACTTACTCAGACTATCCACTTCAAAGTTCAAAGCTGTTCTCTTGTGGTGGTAACAGGTTGTGCTACACAAAAGACATTGAAGAGTATTACCCTGGCGTATGTCTTTTCAGGTACTAAGTTGTTGTGCACATTCATAATTTTAAATGGCTTCGTCTCAATTGGTTGACACACAGGTAAGTGAAGAAGTTAACTAAAGGCGGTATGTAGCGTCTAAGATTTAGAGGTACAAATAACTAACTGTACAAAGTTCGATACAGTGTTCAATACATTTATGTAGAAGTATCGCTTCTCCATGTAAGAAGAACCAGCAGAGAAACTTAAGAAAACTGGAGATATATTTTTCCTTGTCTGGAAGTTCGACTCCTCCTATTCCCCTTTTTATTGTTCTTCTTGCTTTATCTGGATTCGACTGTGGTCCACTCTGTTTTAAAGATTTTTAGTTACGATTAAGGCAACAATTGGAAAATCCACACGGATCAGGATATATGAATAAAGAGAGACAATCTTCATGTCACTTGCTTCTTTATTTCATTATTTAACGCTCAACATGTTTCAGATGTTAATACATCCATCCTCAGGAGCTTGCGACTTATTTGTTGAGTTATTTCTTGGGTTGTATTGTTCTGGTTCGATGTGTGTTGGTGTTACTTTGTGGTTTGGCTGGGGTGGTGTGGTATCCGGATGCAGGCTGAAGCAATAGTTCAGCCTGCATACTGCTTCACCCCAGCCAAACCACACCGTAACACCAACACACATCGAGCCAGAGCAATACAACCCAAGAAATAACCCAACAAATAAGTCGCAAGCTCCTGAGGATGGATGTATTAACATCTGAAACATGTTGAGCATTAAACAATGAAATAAAGAAGCAAGTGGCGTCAAGCTGGTCTCTCTTTATTCAAATATCAAGATGATGCACGGTCCAGTACACATAAGGATCAGGATATATTTAGCCTTGAAAATATAAGAGAATACAGGCACCATTATATTCCCGAGAGGGATTGAAGTCAGCAATCTCTTTGTAAGAATGACAGAAAATATGCACGTCCTTCATCGAGCACCCAGCCAGATCAACATTCGAATATCAAGATTTTAAAGTACATAGTCTGCAACACGAAATAATCTTCCGTGGGAAATAATTCAGAACTTAATGCTAAAAGCGCGCAGTTTACTAGCATAATCTTAGTTCGAAAATAAAATTTCGAAGTTTAAAATATTGGTATAAGCTGGTATAATGTAAACTAATTTGGAACACCCGTGTAGTGTAGACATTGCATTCCCGTAGTTGCCTTTCAGACAGACAAATGGGTTAAACCTGGCGACATCCTCTGTTCTGTGAAGACAGGCGTAGGACGGAGAGTCAACACATTTCCGAGAAAACTCTATAGGGTTCTATGACAACAGAAACCCTCTGGGTTTACAAGTCACAAAAGACTTCAAGGTATAAAAGCAAACAAAAAGAAAATCCCATTAACACGTTCAAAGAAACATAGGCTCTACTAGTGTTCCATCATCAAGATGAAACAACAGAAGTCGTTTGGTTGGGATTTGCGTGGAATTAGTTCGACAGCTTTGTGTTCTCCCAGAATTTAATTGGATAAATTTTATCATTCAATTAATATTTAATACAATTTACTATGAAACAAGTTTACAGCATTCAAAACATACTGACAAACTCAGTTTTACGTGTCCTTAAATGTTTCCTTAAACAAAATGTAAATATTAAATCCCAGCATAAGTGGGAGAGATTTTATATCCATTTTCCATTGTCAGAATCTTTTAAATTAAAGCAAGAATAAAAATATCTGTAAGATCCGCGACACATTTTGGACAAAATCGCAGATAAGTTACAGTCAAAAAATGTGATTAATTATAAACTAAATTATGTATAACTTTTGATATTGTACTACAGTTACATGGAATAAAGTCTTTCGTTTTTTTTCGCCTTCTGTCATTGATCAAAATGTCCGTTGCTGGATGGAAGCAAATTATGACAGTGAAGTGAAAATTTACTGTCTGGACATTAATATATTTTGATATTGATTTACGAAGACTTAGTTATTGGGGAAGTAAGTGATATTAATTAAGGGCTACAATTTTCTTCGTAAGAAAAGCTATAGATTATGATAGAAAAGAAAACAAAATGTGGCTAAATTACGTGAACTCAGCTTATTTCAAAGGAATGTCCTATGCAGCAGTACGCAAAGTTGCATAGTCAGGAATAAGAAGGAAGCAATTTTAAAAATACAGGACGAAAACTCTATGAGTGACATCCTAAGCTAAGGGCATTGCTGCAGTATGCAATATGCAATAAAAAGCAATGTAAGCATAGAAGGGGGCAGTTAAATCTGGACTACATATTTCTCCCTTCTTTGTGTAAAATATTGTAGCTTTGAAAATTGTAATTTTTAGTAAGATTATTTTGTCATTTACGCGTACATTACGATAGACTATCACTCTTTAAAACCATAACACTTATTGGACTCATGAAATTAAAATATTAGTTTCTTTGCAAAATTAATATAACTAATTCCTACAATCGCAAAAAAAAAATCATTTGGCTGGAAAATGCATTCTCGGAAAATACGGAGACTTTTATTTTAATTCATAGGAACAGGCTTACAATGACCGAAACAAGTGACACTCAGACTGAACTTAAATAATGTGACATATACAAATGACACTGAGAAGGAAATGAACTAACCTCAGCAAATGATACTCAAAATTAAACGAAATAAATTACCCAAACTTATGATACCGAGAAATAAATGAAATTAACTGACCTAAACAACTGATACTCAGATAGAACTGACATAAACCGACCCAAGTGACTGATAATCACACCAAACTGAAATAAAATGACCTCAAAAAATTGATATTTTTGCTGAACTTAAATAAACTAACCTAAATTGACGCACCGTGATGAAATATTGAAAACATGTCGCAGACTTGTTCTGATATGTGACTTTAGTATTATAATACCATTATCAAAATTATCGTCTTTTTTGACATAGGAATTTATCATCTTTTCTCCATCTATTTCTTCAGAATCTTCTTATTTCTTCACACATGTACTTACGTCGGTTTTAAGTTTAGGTATCCTTATGCATCACTTAAAAGAACTTTATCAATCGGAACATGATGGCTAAAATTATGAAAGGTTTCGGTCCAGGATATAGGCCTTACCTTTCCTGCAGGTCAACAATTTATGAATTTTAAATGTGGTACTGCTAATGATATCAGGTTTGCGGCCATTGATATGTATCATTCAATTAGTAAATATGTAAACCCTTGGAGAATAACAAGTCACAGAAACTTTCTTATGGTAATTGTGATTTCGTTCGTAGTTTTCTCTGTTTTACACCACAAAGCAAATCTAGACCTAGGGCTGTTCTCTGTTTTTCTATGCTGACGATCCTTGACAGCTCAACAAAATTTCGTCGCGTGTGGTAGTCCTGAACATTTACTTTCATTAGTATCCTTCCTTGTACATGGAACACGTCTCTCTGTATTTCCGCTGTAATATCGACAATATCAGTACCTCAGATAAGAAGGCGTCAAAATCGTCCTGTCATAGCTCAGGCGTCAGTAGTCGGGTTCTTACCGCAGAGGTTATTCGATTTAGGATTTGTGGAGAATGGAGTGGTAACAGAAAAATTTACTCCAATTATCCAACTTTTGCGTTGTCAAAATTGTCGTTTCACCAATCCTCCATACTTACTTATCTCATCATAATCATGTTCCTGAAGGGTTAGGCGTGTTTCCTGTTCCATGATCCTCAAGATGAAGTTGGTCCCTCCATCTCTTCCTCCTTCGTCCTATGTTCCTTCGTCCTTTTGGTTTATATTGTAGTGCTTTTTTTTGATAGTCTGTTTGTGTCCATCCTCTGTGCATGTTGTAGCCACTTATTCATCTGTCTTCCTAAATGGTAAAAGGGGCAACTTAGTTCCGCATTTTGGTAAGCCCACTCTCCGCAATCAACGAAATTAATTAAAATATACCAACGATATCCAAGTCGATACTGCGAACAGTGAATGTGAAAGAGAACTGTCAGGGTCTGAATTCAGGTACTATCTGTTTTCGAGAGAGGTAGAATGAGGAAAATAAAACTACCACGATATCCAGTTTGTGGGCCAAAATCCGAAACTCTTACTCCAAAATGACGAAAGTGTGCTAAACACCAAGAGGGAGAGATGAAATAAAATCTTGTGGGATCTGAGGATCTCTCAGACTGGTATATGGACACCTACATACCAGTCAGTACGGCTTATTGTCCAAGACAACTGGAATCTTCACCAGACAATATCTTGTTTCCTTCAGTTTGCATAATTTATCTTCATTAAATATTTATTAGCGACATAGGGATTAGTGAGTCTTAATTAATTACGAATTACTAGGGATGAGAGGGGTAACGTCTGCTGAGGTATATCAGCATCTGTCTTGAAAAGCAGTGTAAACAGCAGCATTCTGTTAGGTACCCCGCACTATCCGCAATGTCAGAAAACACGAGCATAATAGTAAATGCTATGGTACAGGGTGTCCTCAGCATTCCTGGTGTTAACTGTAGTATACAGAGAACATGACACTTTTTGCTATTAGTATAGCTGATCGCGAACTGTAATTAACTCCGTAGAGCAAAATTATAACCAGGATTTCTCTCCATCTTTTACAAATACGAAAGATCATTGCTGTGCCCTATACTGAACCCAATGAATCCAGTCTATATTTTCATGTCATTTCTTTCAGCCTATTGCAGTAATAATTTTGCTGTATTTATTACATCCATTCTGTACGCTAAAATTTCTTCCCATGTAGTAATTTGTTATTTGATCGTCTTTAAAAATGGAGCGAAATTTAAAACTATAAAATTATTTCCTTACGTTGACGATTCCTCCTTCTTGAAATAAGGAAAATTATATAATTTATATATATGAATAGGACTTTCGACCCTGACGAAATTAACGGATTCACTTAAACATATATTCTTAGCTGTATAGTAAGAGAGTAGGATAGTTTCAAAACAATATAATTGCCACATTGTCAGCAATATTGTTAGCAAGAAATAATGTTATGGAAGAATAATATTTATGGTTTAGTTGTTTGTTCGCTGATTTTTACTCACAGTTTTTGTAGACGACGACCTTTAAAATCCCAATAGTTTTGAGAATCGCAATTAAAATTAGCCTACTCGTAATTTTCCAGGGTTACTTGTGGCACTTACTTTATTACCTTCGACAGGTTACCGTTCTAAATTCTAACTTGCCACTTGCCATGAACTCCTAAACGTCTGCGGTGCTCCCTAACCGCGAAGCGTGAAGTTCTTTGATAGAAATGGGCAAGAATCCATTTGTTATTAAATATTACTTTGTAAATTTAATACTAGTGTACTTATGTTTAAAAAATTCAAAAATATAATTATATATGTTATATAAAAGACACGGCGTGAATGAATACTTTATCAAGTAGTATAAAAATGTGCATATTTAAAAAAATTAGTTTCTTTACTGCGTTCTTCACTGATGAGCTCCAAATTTCAAACATTTTGTGTACATATTCCTTTCAAAGAATTAGCAACAGCCACTTCAAAAATATAATACGCACTCTTTCGTGTTTCTGATATCACGTAAACCTAATTTACATCAATGGCCTCGAACGGCTTGGAGAGTATCCCGGGGGGATTTAAACTTGTGGAGCTTGGCTGCTAAGTCTGATACGTGTATGTTAAACATTCACACGTACATAAATACGGAAAGGCACTTGGTAATCCTGTTACCTTCTCATGAGTGATCTAATCCAGCTTACAAAACTCCACACTAACCTATGCCTGTGAAGGTTCTGTATGAGATAGCAAATTGTAGATCTCAAACAGAAACCCCTGCATAGTGCCAATAGCTAAAAGCGCTGATAGTGTTGTAGATATAGAGTGGTGAAAATAAAATAAAAATCCTGAACGCTACGAAGGCGAGCTTAGAGAGTACAGTTTGTGCAAACGGTGGGGAAAAAAGGAGGCTTATTCTACATAACATTCTTGTTACTGTATTCTCAATTTGCAACACTACATGCATTCAGGAGGCACCGGCATTAGTTCTCGACAATAATACTGAATAAATAATATATTCAGCATTCATAATCATCTTTTCAACTCAATCAACGTGACATGATCCATTAAATGAAAGCATCACAATAATGTATGTACAATTGCATCACCATTAATTTCTTCGGTTTTTAGCAGCAGTCTCTGCAAACCACGAGTTCTAAGGGTGTTTTCTTTAAATGACCATATTTTGAATTTAACTGACTAAAATATCCCGTTGTGGAGTCTAATATTCTTTATTAAGTGTCTCCCATTTAAACGTGAAAAGTCTGTTCGTCTACAGACTGCAGAATGTCTTGCAAAAAATTAAACCATGGAATACAATATAACTGTAAACACTCATATAATTTTTTTCAGTGTTATTTTACCATACAGTCTGTTCGGTGGCTAACATAGATTAGGAAAAAACATAAGGTCTCCAAATTCAGGTGTATGTCCACCGCAATCTTTGTAAATTGTAACATACTGTGTGGGGTAAGTATCTTTGATCTCCGTCCATAATCATGGATAGCGATTTTTATGTTTTCATCAGTTAGACTTTACAATTGTCTACCTTCGATTTGAAAAACTTCAACCGAATGTACGTCATAAACGCATTTAATACAAACACAGTTAAAACTCGATTACACACGTGTGCATCAGTTACAGTGACACTCAACATACTATTTTACAAAAGGGCAATTGCGGTACCTAGCGGGGCAAGGCTGAATTACACTCCGCGTGGCCACTCTCGAAAATTAAGCTCACACCTCGTATAGGGATACATAAATGACTTACACTGCGATTGTATCCTTCTAAACAACTGTCATTTTCAACTTCAGTGCCTAAACGTATCATCCTTTCACACTTTACAGCAGACAGCATCATCTAATATTCGTCGATGTACGACAGACAGGCGACAATAATTTTTAACACAAAACAAATCTAGAGAAAAAAAATAAGGCTGTGAAACAGAAATAACTCTAAAATAAATGCACGAATTAAGGACAAATTAACTATAAAGAATCAGAAAGAATAAAAGAAAGTAATACAGAAAAGAGGCAATGAGATTATAAATCGGCTTAGTATCTCACATTCGTAAAACTTAAAACGTCTTTTCAGTACTAAACCAGAAAGTGAATTGTCCTAAACTTTTGAATTAGGTTTATGATTAGTATTTATTTATAAAACGTGACGAATATTGCCATAAAATGGCATAAATTTAAATTTCTCTTCGTGAGTACTACGTATTTAGAAAACTTACAGTTAATCAACACATCATGCTATGAAAAATAAAGTATCTCGCTTTGTTAGTACATTTTCGGACTAAATGACCATGGTACTGGTAATTTAGCATACGGCGGAGATTTTCCTGCTTCACAAAAAAGTGCACTTTCTTGCAATAGTAACTGAATTTAATAGAAAGTGTTCCGTTTCAAAACAATAAAAAGTATTAAATTACACACAGTTTCTTCTACCACCTGCAACAACATTTACCTGATGGGATTACGTTTAATGGAGCGCGCGTGTGTGCGTAGAAGATCAGAGTCGTTTTCTAACGCAACGGTGGGAACATGTTCTCATTTCCATTTAATCCTAGGGATTTCTCTCTCGTTACAAATCTTCCAGGATTGAAACACAGTGTAATTGTGCTGAATACCTTTGGTAGTGATATTATATTTTCTAATATTTGTCTGGATTCAGGCTCATGGCCGCGAGCAGTGAAACTGAAAACAACACACCATAACAACTTTCATCGGTACGCAAATATATATAAAACACAAAGTAAATTTGAAAGCGAAATGTTTCATATTTTCTTCTTTTTATTCCAACTAAATGCACATATTATGTTAAATACATTTATTTATCATCTATTACCTCCTAAATGTTTCGGTGTTCGTTACACCATCTTCAGGGAGACCATTGCTTTATTTGTTTAAGAACTATGCTTTTTGCAATGTTGTTTCATAGGCTGTGGTATAAATTATAAAGTAAAACCTGGTTTTACAATAGCTGTTACAATGTTAAAACAATATTTATTTCGTTCTTCTGTACGTTACGAATCTTTATATTTTATAGCACAACCTATTTAACAACATAGCAAAAAGCTTATAATTCTTGAGCAAATAATTCAATGATCCCCCTGAAGATGGTGTAACAAACACCGAAACACGTAGCAGGTAACTGGCGATAAATATATGTATTTAGAATAAAATGGGCATTTAGTTGGAATAAAAAGAAGAAACGGACTGCAAGAATGAAGATAGCTGAAACTTTAAAAATTGTTTGATTGATATGTGTTAATATATCGTATTTTTTATTTGAATACATCAACGTTTTCTGTATGGATGTTAATTTCACTTCTGTCATTCTGTCTTCTCTTCATTTAAAGTATTCGGGTGTAATGTAAGAAGAAATTTATGTTTTTTCTTTATTTTTTCATCGTATTGTATCATTACCGAAAACGTAAGAAAGAAATTCCTGCTCTAAAAATATTTTTTAAACCTGTATTTATAGATACCACCCCTTTAAATAGCACAGTACAGAAATGCATTCGTACACGCACGTGGAGTGACGTTGTGTTACTTCCATGACTGAGAACACTCCAAAATACACGCCATTTTTATTGGCGTAACACCGAAAATGTCACCGAGGAAAATATCATCATGATCGTCATATTTATTTAGTATTTACTGCATTAATAAGCAACATATAATTGTAACAGCAGGAAATAACGCAGGCAGTAGAGTGTTATAATGTTAACTGAACAGCTGGGATTCCATCCCCGATGTAGGTAAGATTTCTTGTTTGTAAAGAATTTTATATTGAATATGTGGTCTATCAAGCTTATTGCTTAAGACAGAATTTTGAATGTTATTCCATCGTTATTTAGTCCCGCCCTTACTGCGTGGAATTTTAATGCTACTCCCCCAGTAATTTTTCGTTTTCTGATACTTAGACACTCCTTATAGAGTTCCTTAATAATGAAATAGAGAGCGTCTCCGAAAAACATTAAGGCCAAGAACATCTTCCACAGAAGTTAGAGCGACGTGCTGTTAGTACCGAACAACTTCCTGCATGTTACATTATATGTATGAAAGTTGGAAATTACTGTAATCTGGAATGTGACTCCGTATATTCTGGTGGAAGCAGCTGAAGTCCTAGAGGGGCTTGTTATTTCTTAAGCTAGTACCTGATGATGTATGCAGCAGACTGCTTCGAAATGTTGTTAAATAATCAAGATATTAAAAGACATCACGTTTCAGGAGACGATGACGTTCACAAGTACCGTCTTGTAACGCAGGTGCACGGAAGGTTGTTTTGGACATGCTACAACCTTGAAAAATGTGTCATTATTTCCCATTATTTTTCAAAACAGATGAATATATATTATTATTATATATTGTATGTATTACGTATCGGAAGAAATTAAGAGCAGATTGAGGTCAGGAAATGCTTGCTATCATTCGGTGCAGAATGTTTTGTCTTCCAGGTTGCTATCCAAAAATTTAAAGGTTAAGATATATAGAACTATAATTTTGCCTGTTGTTTTATAAGGGTGTGAAACTTGGTCACTGACATTGCGGGAGGAAAGGAAGCTGAGGGTGTTTGAGAACATGGTGTTGAGGAGAATATTTGGACCTAGGATGGACGATGTAACGGGGGAATGGAGGATATTGCATAACGAAGAGCTAAATGATTTGTACACCTCACCCAATATTGTGCGGATGATAAAATCGAGAAGGATGAGATGGGCTGGGCATGTGGCTAGTATGGGTGAGGAGAGGGGGTGTATAGGGTCTTGGTGGGGAAACCGGAGGGAGAGTGACCACTGGAAAGACCTAGGCGTAGATGGGAGGATAATATTAGAACGGATCTCCAGGACGTGGGATGTGGGTATATGGACTGGATTGGGCTGGCCCAGGATAGAGACAGGTGGCGGACTCTTGTGAGCGCGGTAATGAGCCTTCGGGTTCCGTGAAATGCGGGGAATTTCTTGACTAACTGCAAACCAGTTAGCTTCTCAAGAAGGACTCTGCACCATGGAGTAAGTAAGTATGTTTTACATATATATCATAAGCAGCAATAAATGTACTTATTTCAGAATTTTATACACGTATAGTCCCTACATTAATATTAAAAATATTTAAAACTTCTTTAACCAGGTTCGTTCTAAACAGCGCACGACTCACACACAAAAACACGACATGCTGCCACAGCACCAAAGTTAACAGAACGAAGTAATTCACTGAATGTTTTTAATTATAACTTTAGCAATGAAAAATATAAGCTTCCTGAAGATGATAGTGTAATCGAAATATGTACGAGCGTTTTAAACGTTTTAATGTAAATTTTAGACTTCTTAAATAATATATATGTGCGTGTGTTGGTTTGTGTAATTAAATTATAATACGGAGTTCCATTTTGGCTCCAATAAGGCAGTATCTCTGGAAAGAAAAATACCAAGAAAACTTTATCGAGTTAGGTGTTGGCAGGTCATTTCTGCTGAAGGCCACGCGCGTAGCTGTTGCCTAGAAACAAAAATTTAGGAAATTCTTCTTACACATATCATTGAAACGAAAATGTGCAAATTTTTGGTTCAGGTTCCATAATATTTTAAACGGGGAAGATAAACAAAATTCGAAGGAAGTATCTGAAACAGCATTATATTTCTCCAGTTCTGCATTATAAATCAGAATAAATTATATCTTAATATCTTACAAACATATATCCAATCTCAATCAATATGTTCGAAGTTTGCGACAAACTGGTTTATCAAAAAGTTGTCGCGTATTTTTAAAAGTATTCTGAAATATTACGCTATGTCGCCGGACAATATTCCGGTACGTTTCGAAGGACTGTGGTACCTTCACCTTCTGTTCATATCAGACCATAAACGTCTAGATCCTTTTGGAATTCTGGGCGCTGAAAATGAAAGGAATACGATACTTGAAACGTCAGAAAATCCTCAGCGAATAACAGAGCATAACAACCCAGAGGACATGCATCGTGGCTCGGATTTATGTAGCCGACCCACTGAATTCCGTCCACGAACAACTGCTTTCATCCTTCAATGTTCAATTAATAAAATAATGTCCTACTTAATAGGGTTCACATCGTTACGGATATGCGAAACAATGTTTAGCTTTTCAATTTATGTATTAGACCAAAAATTGCATAATATTAATAATATAATAATACGAATAATATATGATAAAGAAAATTTAACCACTGCATTTGTTGGCCTACTACATAAATTCAAATGTATCTTACCTTTAATGCAGGTATATGGAACATTTAATTTTATTAATACCCAACAGGCAAAATTATTTCATCTGTACAGGAATAAAGGTAAAGGTAAAGTGATCCTGTTACAGGCCAGGTGTGGCCCAGTGGGTGGGTAGAGCTATAGCTCTACTCTTCCATGACCGCGACACTAGAAGGGGGTGAGTGGTCAGCAACACGGCCCGGCTTCACTGTACCCCCGGGAAAGACCCGGTACCCATTTTACAGGAGGCTGGGTGGGCCCCAGGGCCGGTCTGGACGGGCGGGAATAAAAAAATTAATAATATACGATAAATCGTATTTTAACAGTGCATATGTGGTCTACTACATAAATTGAAACATTCCTTTAACGCAGTATATGGAACATATTACGTTAATGTTTGCTGGAAAAGGTATGTAGTCTAACACAACTATGTTAATTAAGATGTTTTAATGACTATACTACACAACTACATGTTTCGGTCCCTAAAGGCCGTCTTCAGGTTGTCTTCAAGACGGCCAGTAGGGGCCGAAACATGTAGTTGTCTAGTATAGTCATTAAAACTTCTTAATTGACGTAGCTGTGTTTGACTACATACGCTTCCAATTTTTCACACAAACACACAACTTGAATGACACACTTCCAAGATTTATGTTAACGTTTATTCTGTTTCATTAACTGAGTGTACTTGCGAGTGCCTTCATAAATTTGTAAAACTAAGGAATGTCTCAATAAAAAGTCACTACATTTTCGCTGCAAAACAACACATGAAAGAAAATAATCTAAAATTGCATCAACAAAAAAATATTCTATTCTAATGTAGTCCGGAACAGGTTAATCACATCTCTGAAATCGCCCTGACCACTTTACGTCATATAACATTTTTCTTCTATTTTCTACTCTTTGAAACCAGGCGGTTCCCTTCGCCAGAAATACCTTCTTCTGTATTACTTTTACAGAACAGTGAATGCCACCACTGCCGAATGCTCATGACTCACTTCGTCCTTATAATTTACTATATTATACAACATTTTTTGTATTAGTATTTTGTTTCAGTGTATATACACTTGTATATCTGCCTTTAACTTTATGATATCTTTCTTGCAAACAGAAGTACTCCGAAGCTCATAAAAAGGGAGCTTCTGTTATCTCAGAAAGATGTTTGACTTCCAGACAAGCAAACAGGCCTTACTAAACAGACGACAAGAAAAACGATCAGAAGGTACAAAAAGTAAGTAGCTCTATATAAAAATTGCAACTATTTACTACGAGTTTGAATATTAAATGAAAATTTGTGATGCAAGGAATTTGCTCTCACACGTAAAAGAAAATAAAGCAAATATTAATTCTTAGCTAGTTACATATTAGCCTCTGTCCTTACTAAAGGAACTTACAATACCATTAAGTCGACTTAGTCCTTTCTTTCAAGTACAGTATACTAAACAGTATGTTCCCTCATGAAGACAATGCACAATCTTGCTCAAGTGCTACACACCAGTAGCACTCAATTGTTCGTTGCACGATATCATTGTTGAACTTCCATTTCCTGTACTATGAAATGCAGATTACGCGAAAAAGTCAAGGACTACTGCGAAATTTTGTTATTCATATCGCATTTTTTGTAAATTAACCAGCTTTCATCTTTCAGTGTATTGTGTTAAAAGTTGCAATGGGTTATTCCACATTTAACCTCCCACTTTGAATGAGTTTTATCATGTGTTTCCATACAGCAACTTGGGCAATAAATTTTAACACGTGCAATAAGCATTTTGCTTAGCACTAGGCACCATACAAACAAGAAAGAATACCTGTTCTTCTTTTGGGTAGCGTAATGGAAAACAAATAACTTTCTTCATTAATACATATTACGAATATAAACGTAATTTGTGCAGGAGTTAAGAAAGAGCTGATTATTTTTTTGGTTATATTTATGCGGTGTTTTTATGTAATATATTTAGCTCTGCTACACAGTGCTGCAGAACGGGCTGTCGGAAGTATCTAGAATTTAAAAAAATAAAACAAAAAAAATTAAAACAAAACAAACGTATATTCAGAATTTCGAAAAGTTGTGACAGCGTTCAATGCTTGATCCCTTTTTCCTGCACGTAACGAAGTGTAGCAAGAAGACATAATTTATCTCTTTCAATATGGATAGAAGTAACTAGATATCACAGGTGTGCCAGGTTCGTAATTTCTGTGTTGTGTTTTTTAAAGTGTTGAGACGGGTGGAAATTATCCAAAGGTGCGGTATTTTTGGAGTTATAATGAAAGTGAATATTTACCCGATCGTTTACAGAATTCCTATGAATGAGATTCTGTTAAAAACGTATGCGAAATTCACGAAATTTCATAAACATTTTTAGAAACCTGAAATAAAGTGAAAATGTCAACTTGATGCAACTGGGCAATTTTATTGATGTATTCTTAGCTGGAAATGTTTCGGGTACATGCGCCCATCATCAGGATCAATGGATGTTGAGTTGCAGCATACGGTTTTCTGCACCGAGTTTTGGGTGCGTGGTGGTCTTGAGAGCCGCTGCGTAGGTCGTGTGTACGGTGCGTATGGTGCCGAACGAGCTAAGAATACATCAATAAAATTACCTAGTTGCAACAAGTTGGCATTTCACTTTATTTCATGAGGAAGGTGCACGGTCAAACAATCCTCAAATTTTAGAAATTTGTATTTTCTTTCTTTTCGAGTACCCAATTCATTAACTGAACTCTATCATTTTTATTGGGGGAGGGGCTTATTAAACAAGAGTAGCTATGACGCTGGCTAGTTGATTTTATATGAAATTAAAATTACTATGATTAGCATAAATGATTAAGCTTACTCAAAAGAAAATATCCTAGCGGAATTACGGACAGCGATTAGTGACATCCGAGAGATATCCGCTTAAATCCAGACCAGGTATGGGATACGCTCAATAAGATATTCGTTATCTTCAGTGTCAGAGGGACGGTATGTCTACCACAGCAAGCTACGATAGCTTCATCCGATGTCTGGACCGAGGAATAATTCCAGTTTACGTAACCATACAACAGTAGGCTTTGTATTACATTTGCACTTGGCACGCACACTAAAACAACCGAACGACACCTACGAACGAACGAGTCAAAATAGTGAACATATGCTTATGTTGTAAGGAGGCAAGGAATATTTAGTGGTGGCTTATTTGAAGTTACTATTCTGGCTTTCCGGGACACAGTGGTGCAGTTGCTTCAGCTACTACTCTACCAGCCGGAAGGTGGAGGGTTCGATTTCCAGTGGGGTAATTGCTGTTCCTCATTGACTTAATCCTTCCGTCTGGATTATGGCCCCGGAGTCGAGTAAGCCTCTAACAGAAACGACTACCAAGGGTATATTGTGGGAGGTAAAGGAGGCCGGTGCATAGGGCTGACATCCTTGTCACCTTCATGTGCTTCAAGTTGCGGGAGCCCTACGGGTCTGGCCAGGCCTCTATTGGGATTGCATGTACAAGAACTGAAGAAAGTTTTGAAGTAATCGCAGTGGATGTAACCGGTTCAATACTTTACGATACCTAACATACATATATATTTATATTTATATATATTCTTATTCATACTCATATTTATGTGTTCGTATATACACATACATATTTTGTGTTACTTGAAATGTTAACAGTCGCTTGGCTTCGCAACATATTTCCTGCTTGTAGGAAAACAAGCGCTTGGTACATCGTCTTCATAAAATTCAGCCATTTTGTTCAGTCTTCAGACAGGTAAAACCAACTTACTTCGTCGTGTATTCTTTTCCCGTTTGTCCATTTCAATATTACTATAGCGCTTAATTTATAATAATAAAATAATAATAATAATTATTATTATTATTATTATCGAATTTCTCACTTCTCAGCTTTGGCTGGAAATTATTCACCTATCCTGGGATGTAGTAATCAACAGGATTAGACTCGATGGTCTTATTTGTAGTTTAAGAAGTTTCTTACAACTGAACCTGTGACAAGAATTACAGATTTTTTTCACTTGTATATATGTATTGGGGTGCAGGTTAAGTCTTGATAGACTTTGTGATAGTGACTTTGGAATTACTCCCGTAGATGATATTACTAACGGGATCACTTGTGCTGCCTTTTGCTTCCACATTGCACATATTTCATTCGCCAGTTCTTGGTACTTATTTTGTTTTTCATTTATTGTTTTGGCGAGATTATGTTTATTTGGGACAGCTATGTCTATCAAAAAGTTGTTCTTTATTTTCTTATTCATAAAAGTTGTCAGGTCGATTAAAATGTTTATTATTATTATCATTATTATTATTGGTTTTCCTACCAATATTTTATACGCATTTCTTATTACCCTTGCGTGCTGTGTGACCGCCCACTTCGTCTTTATTGGATGAAACACGGGAACAGTAGTACCAACAAACAAAGAAATTCTTCTCGAATAATTGCCTCGATCTTCCCGTCTTTTTGCCTTTTTTTTCTAACCAGATATTCTGATTCCTACCAGAACTTTTTTGTAATGTATATAAACTGTATTAACACAAGGCATTAAAAGTTATTGGACAAGGTGTACTTTAATGTGTGAATAGGTTCGAGGGACTGCCGAAGTCAAAGGAAAATAAACTCTTACAGGAACTGTGGGCAGTCAAAGCCATGGAAAGGAAAGAGGGGGAAAATTTCAGTGTATAAAGATCCGTTTTGATGGAACGCGTGTATATTTGATAGTAGATAACTGATGTTTCTCGTTTGGCAGTTGAGGAAACGAAAATAAAGAAACATGCTCTAAGACATGCAAGACATGGCAAAACACTGAGCGTAGAAAGAAGCATTCTGCAAGATGGCTTCTTCATGTATCAAAATGAAAGTAACTGTCGGGATAAAAAGAAAGATAGATTGGCAGCACAGTAGAAAGTAACTCTAAAGTTAGATGACGCCATAATAGAAGAGAGTATTTTACTTTATAATTGATAACGTTGCAGCAACTTCGACTTTGGCAGACGACACAAAACGAAAAACACTCTAAGCCGATATATGAAAGGGTGAACGGCAACAAAAAGCCGGAAGAAACCGATAAAAAGGTGATGTCTGTTAAGGTCACTTAAAGTTAATGAATTAAAATTAAGAAGGAATATAAATAAATAAACATAAGATTCTTCAAATACGTTAAATTTTAGGCGGGTTGGAAAAATTGTGAAAACAACTATTGGCTTCGTTATGTCTGTCTATCTGTCTGTCCGTACGCACGGAATAACTCCGCTCCCACTGGACGCATTGTCACGAAATTTGATATTTCAGTACTTTTGCAAACTCTGTCAACAAAATTCAACTTTCATTAAAATCTGACGAGCATAAAGGGTACTTTACATGAAGACCAATACACATTTATTATCATATCTCGCTCACTTTTCCTTAAAATTAGAAATGTTTCAAATAAAACTTGTAGAGAAAATCAAAACACATATTTTACATTTAATGAGTTTTTTAAATCGTGCCCCTGTGATACAGCCGGACAGGCCACAGTTGACAATATTGCCCATCCACATTACTTACTGGACAACTAGGGGTAGAAACACGCACTCAGGTTACGTAACAATTTTTGTCTTTGCACTGCAAAAATGGTTGCACGATAGAGCATTAATGTTACCTAATACAAAGATTACTCTTCTTGTTTTATTGTAACTTTATAAGTTGATTAAATCTGTAGCGATTTACAGGGTCGTGTCGAGCCCCCAAAACGACAGCCATCTTCCTACAGTGGAGGATGATGACCATATGTCGAAGGCATGTAGAGGAGGAGGAGGAGGAGGAAGAAGAAGAAGAAGAAAAGAAATTGATGTTTTCAGTTAGATATGGTACCAAAAAATAGATAAAACTGGTGATTCCACTTTCCGTTTAGTGTCCTGGAAAATAAAGCAATTCAAATTATAGTTGTATGTTGAATATCAAGTACATTTCTTCGGATATTCTTAACACCAGGATTTTGCCAGTCAATAACTACCAATATAAATTATTCCATTAATGAATTACTTCCATTTACTTCGCTTCCGGTCCTTCTTCTTCTGAAAGCTGCGCGGATTTTCTACTGGTTATTCCCATTTATATTTCATTGAAGCTACCAGTAGTATATTACTAAGAAGGATGTTACATGTATACCGAAATACATGACATCGTATTCAAAAACAACCGGGATAGATGGTGGTAATTATCAAAATTATATTAGACTGCAAGAAAGAAAACCGTAGACATCCCTTTAACTGGTTAGGATTTAAAAAAATCCAAAAAGAGTGTATTGCTGGAAGTCACCGGCGTAGCAATAATAACGTTAAAAGGTATCAGTGGCGGGTCGTGGGAATTTCTTATGATACAGCCGGAACGAACTTTATTAAATGGTTAATGAAAAGACCCAATACGGTATTTCTTTAGCACAGTTACTCATCCACCTAGGTTTAGAGTATATAGCAAGGTTAAATTTTTCACACACAAATAAGTGTTCTGCTTGACTATATCTGAGAAATAACTAGGAAAAGGTACGTAGTCAAACACAACTGTGTCACTGAGGTGTATTTAATGACTATATGATGGAACAACTATATGTTTCGGCCTGTATTGGCCATCGTCAGGTTGTCTCGGAGAACTTAAGAACTAGCTATTACATGCATATAGCTAGTTCTTAAGTTCCCCAAGACAACCTGACGATGGCCAATACAGGCCGAAACTTGTAGTTGTTCCTTCATATAATCATTAAATACACCTCAGTGACACAGTTGTGTTTCACTGCATAGCTTTACCTAGTTTCATACACACAACGGGGAAGACACACTTCCTGGATGAGAAATAACTAAGTCAGTTGTTGCACGACTTAAATTCTTAATCTCAGTCTTCTAGGTGAGTGTTAATAGTAAAAAATTAAAGCCCTCTCAGTAATTCACCGTCACGTTTTTCTTAGAATTGCAACTATTTAAACTAATCATTAACTATTATAGATTTAAAATGTCTCGGTAAAATATCAGCTTTGGAAATGTTAGGAAAGGTAAACACACGTATGAAGTCACCCATGCAACATCTCTGTTTTGTGTGACCGCAGCCCGCCAGAGGACTAAACTGGTTAAATCCCCACGACTAGGCTTAGCTGTGCTGAAGACAACGCGCAACGTGTGGGTAGGGTACAGCTCAGTTTATCTCTGTAGCGCGTAGAGTCCCTTATGTTTATCTGTATTTAAAATTATTTCATTCGTATTATTTTAAAGAATGTAAATATTTCCTGAAGGAGACGTTTATTTAGATATTTAATTTTTCTAAATATTTTTTTGGGAACGCAGCCGCCCCTACGGGACACGCAAAAATCAAAACAGATAAGTTGTTCAACCCTACGTCATACTTCTTACAGTGTCTGCAGTTAAGAAAAGCATATCCAAAAAACTGGATGACTGATAGCGATGTGTGTAGAGATCGAGGCAATTTCCTGGAGGGACTGAAGAGAACTGCCACAAACCAGTCAGGACAGCCAGTCTCCAGTCTGAACTCGAGTTCCAAACCTCTCAAAAAGAAACAGGAGCGCAACAACTGTACCTTGAATCTTGGTCTGTCACTCATTCGCGAAATACAAAAACAATAAAATATGATATGAAGAGGTCCCGAGGGCAGCGTAGCCCTGTAAATTACGGAGATTTTGTTTTATTCTGTAATACGGGAAGGTTTGTGTATCGGATGCTTCAACTAGACATGTGATAGGGACACAGAATACTGCAAAACTAACAGAAACTACAGAACAGGAACGAAAACGAA
>Ga0123352_10002525_pt1 | contig 25582 bp, 19 predicted proteins | sample TergutLab28metaG_FD_89700 | JGI IMG/M metagenome (GOLD analysis project Ga0123352, IMG submission 89700) | Labiotermes labralis P1 segment gut microbial communities from Petit-Saut dam, French Guiana - Lab288 P1 | ecosystem: Host-associated > Arthropoda: Insects > Digestive system > Gut ...
CCAATATCTCCGTAACCATTGAACTTTGGATATAGGTGTTTTGGGTTATATCGTTATAGTTTGACCTAAGGAACACTCTCCCGAAGTTAGGTCCTTTCCTCCTGGGACACCCTGTATATGTGTTTGTGTGTGTGTGTGTGTGTACTGGAAAATGCTTGGCTGTGCCGCAAGTAATGAAAATGGTGTGAAACAAGAGGACGCCTTTGTCCCACTGATTTCTAGACGCGTTCGCAACATTTCGAAGAGCGACCATTAACTTTGTGATGGCCGTCCGTCCGTCCGCATGGAAGAACTCGGCTCCCACTGGACGGATTTTCATGAAATTCGATATCTGAGTATGTTTTTTGAAAATCTGTCAAGGAAATGTAAGTTTCACTAAAATTTTACAAGGAAACGGGCACTTTACACGAACACGTATGCACGGTTATGACAGTATCTCGCTCAGTTCTTCTTAGAATGAGAAATGTTTCAAGTAAAATGTGTGGATAAAAAACACACATTTTATTTTCAGAAACTTTTCCCCGAAGATCGTGCTATTTAAGAGACAATGTGGAAACTTATGCCACCAATGGGGGACTCCCCGAATACAACACAGGGGTTTACTAAATGCACCATTAACTATGGCAAGGCATGTAAAACCATATTCCAACATTCGCTTGCAGGAAATGGGGAAACCCATTACACACGACCTGCAACAAATGATTCCACGTGAATGCCTTAAAAATACGAAGCAGGGTCATTTTATGCGCTGCGACACAAGTATAGATATTCAAACTTCGTGTTTTTTTTGTACCGTGTAACGTACACCAACAAAACGCAAATTTCAAATTAATGTTTCAATTCAACTTTTGGTGCCTTCTACATGTTTCGAACATCGTGTATTAATCATCATTTGTACAAGCAGTTTTTTATGGTATGTTTTTCATGCATTTACATAAGCAGTAAAGCAGGTGGAAGGAAATGCAATGAATTGAATTCAAACATTAATTTGAAAAGTGTGCATTTTGTTGGTTTACGTTACATAATTACATAATATAGATATTCAATTGTGATTCTACGACAGTTTCCTTTCTGTGGCCTCGCTGTTGAAGTTTATACGTCACACACAATTATACGAACACAAACCAGGTAGGACTCCTCTGAACGAGTGATCGGCTCGTAACAAAGACTGCTACATACACAACACACACAAGACCCGAACATCCATGCCCTCAGCGGGATTCGAACCAACGATACCAGCAATAACGCAGCTGCAGACCCACGCCTTTAGACCGCACGGCCGCCGGGATCGTGCCACAACTCAGTAACAGCACTGAGGTATCTGCTACACATGAGTTGGCATATAAATATGTTCGACTTGCAGCCTGTTACTTTCTCCCACAAAAGTTCTTCTAAATGTGCAAGTAGTGAAAGTGCGGTTTGCTCTGCGTCAGTCTCTCTCAAACAAGCAACGCCTTCTTCTGTATGCTTGTTTAGACGCATACGTGGATGTTACAAGATATATCTTAGTGTAAAAGTTTCAAATACAGTGGTACTCGCCTATACAGGAACCGCAAAGGACCAAAATTTTTTCCGTTGCAGCCGCATTCCGTTTCATGCAGACGCTGAAAGTTTTGATCCTTGCGACTGTACTCGTTTACTGCCACAGTAAGTTTTCCGTTATGGCCAAGTTCGGTTTAAGAGAGACTCACGGTAGACTTTGTGATGATGCTTCACGAATGAACATAGCTGTACTACAGCACACGGAGTCGTTATTGTTTGTTCACGAACCTAACCTAAGCATAGATAACAAACTAACGAACTACATGCAGTAGAGTCCTTCCTGAGAAGCTAACAGATCCTGTCACGAAATTCACCGCATTTTATGGAACCCGAAAGTTCATTACCGCATGCACAAGAGCCTTCTACCTGTCAGTATTCTGAGCCAGATAAATAAAGTCCATGCCTCCCCTCCCGATCCCACTTCTCGAAGATCCATTTTACTATTATCCTCCCACCCCCGCCTAGGGCCGAACCCTAGTGACGCGCGGTCTAAGGAGTAAGTATGCGACCTTTGGCTTGTTGGAAATGCGGGTTCGAATCCCGCCGCGGCCATGAATGTCTCTTGTGCTTGTTGTGTGTTGTCAGGTAGCGGTCTGTACGACGGGTTGCTCGTCTACAGGAGTCCTACCGAGTGTGGTGTGTCTGAGTGTGATCGTGAAGCCTTGGTACTGTGGAGGCCCTGGCTCACTAGGGGCTTCTGCGCCTTGAGAAAAATTTACGCCTAGGTCTTCCAAGTGGTCCCTTACCCTCAGATCTACCCACTAGAACCATGTATGCACCTCTCCTGTCCCCCATACGTGCTACATGCAGCACCCATATCATTCTTCTTCATTTGGTATAGAGCAGCACAGATCACACAGCTCCTCGTTATGTAGTCTTCTCCACTCCCCTGTTACATCATCCCTCTTAGACCCTAATATCTTCCTCAGCACCTTTTATCGAACACCCCCAGAAAACGTTCCACTCTCATTGTGAGAGACCAAATTTCACACCCATACAGTACAGATAAGCAATAACAATGTTAGTCCAGCACAACTTGTATGTATCTAGAAACGTCGGATGTATATTCCGGCTTGTCACATAAGCCAACATCAGGCTCCACAGCCATTTAAAGACTCGATATACACGTGTCATGTGAACGTAAAGTGTGAGACAGCGGACTGTTACAGATTTTTATAGCCATGATACATTAAAACCGCTGATCGTGACGTAATAATACCGGCAGATGCGACGACTGTACATCTTGTAAGGAACGACCGTTGACAAATTACTAAAATTAAAATTGATCGTAGGCAGTAGTATATCGGACTCGTGACATAATCGTTGGGTCGTATTGGTCATGCGTTGGTGCTGTGATCAGAATGTCAGCTTTTGGTGTTACATAGTCGTGTTAAGTACGGTTTGTATCTGTAAATATTACTTAATGTAACTGCAGTGTTACAGATTAAAAAACTTACATAACATCACAGGCAATGAACGTAAAACGTAATATTGTGACTCGTTCGTGAAATCAATGTTGCAGTGGAAAAGCGTCACTACCACTAACACCTTCTAGCTAACATGCAGTTAGGCCACCTGTTGACCCGTTCCGGTCCCACACTTCCAAAATCTGTTTAATGGTCTCCCCCGGTTTCTTCTGCCTGTTGGTCTGTAGTTTTTTTCAGTATTCTCGGTAATCTGTCACGAGACATTCTGTGTTCATACTGCAAACCGGATTCTACTGTATTCATATATTTTGTCCAAACTGGGGTTTTATTTAGTTCTTCTGCAATTGCTGTGTTTGTTTGTAATCTGTCCAGATGTATCCTGCTGTTTTTCTCATATATTTCACCTCTGCCGCTGTTATTTTGCTTGTGTCTCTTAACTTAATGACCCAGTTTTGACTACCATATAACAAATGTGTAAGGGCCAGTGTACTGTACAATTTTAATCTTGTTTTCTTTAAAGTTTTCTGTGGTCTGAACATATTGTTTATAATGACTGTCATTTTCAAGTAGTTACTAAATTTATTATCAATGTCCACTTTTTAAATAAAATATCAAATATACTAAGAAGTTAAAGGAATTTACTTGTTATATAATTGTGTAACCTGTTACAGTTTTACTTCTAACTGGATCTCCTCCTGTAAATGCCACCAGCTTTGTTTTCTGTACAGATATAGTTAAACCGTTCTATTATTATTTGATTTAATTTATATACAGCTTTCTGCAAGTTATCTTCTGTGTTAGATATCATAACATTTCGAATGCAATTTTTTAGGCGTATGTTATTTAAAAATTTTAGTAATCTCAGTTTGAAACTTTCTGGTGCGCACTTGTATAACTCTGAATTAATGTTAACTTCTCCTGGGATTTTACGATTTTTCATTAATTTTAAGGCTTTTTCTAATTCATCTGATGTTATTAATGTATCTGTTTGTACTACTTAGGTATACATGTGTGTATTAAATATTACAAGCATGCGACTAACTTAGTTATCCAGCATGCAATGCGCAGGCTCTACATTGTCATCTCTGACCTGCCCTACTCTACAATACTTTTTCCACATTATATCATAAACGAAAAGATTTTCGAAAAAAAAAGTCACTTAACATAAAATGCTTGTTTTGATTTTCCCTACAGATTTTGTCTGCAACATTCTGTGGCGGGAACTTGTGAATGTGGTAATTAACCTTTGGGTTCCATAAAATGCGGGGAATTTCTTGACTAGTTGAAGACCGGTTAGCCTCTCAGGAAGAACTCTGTTCCATGTAATTACTTACGTATCATGACAATAAGACCCTGTGACACTCTGATATCTCCTACATCTATGAACACATGACGTATAATGAATATCTAAGTTCCTTCACTGATGATGGCGTACTTGACAAGGCGGGATATACAGCCGACGTGTTGAGAGACATGCAAGTTTTGCTGGACTGTTGCTCTTTTTGTTAACGTACGAAATACACAACGGGATAAGCAACATAAAGACAGTAAAGAGAAGTTACTACGTTTCAGTAACGCACGTATTATTTACTCTTATCAATAAAAGCACACCATGAAGAAAAATGTCTGAACAATAAGTTACGAAAGCCGTAATAAAGCTTGTATCTGCCACCATTTTGGTGGTCTGCAATGAACAAAACCAGCAATAGAACAGAGCAAAATGTTTAGGTGAAAACGACGACACTCAGTGCCACAGAAATCTGTTGTGATAGGCCTACTTGACATCAGAAAAAATGCAGATTTCGTTAATATAACTTTTTGAGGAGTGTAAAATAGCATATCGGAGTCGCGAAGTTCACATTTAGTTCTGCCACTTCCCTAGAGTTACGGTAGGTTGTGTATCTTATCGCTGGGGTTTAAGTGATTTCACAGAGGTTTTGGGTACGAGCTCTTAGGTTGTCGAAAGGAAATATAAATTCGAATATCTCTGTGTTTAACACCGTCTAATTTTTACGGGCTAACACACGCGAAGGCTACAGTTTCAAATACACCACACAAAACGATACGACACAGAACTTCCACTGAACTAGTTAAAAGGACAGAAAAAAGTTACTTTATTTCGTAACATTTAAGTCTAACAAAAAAAAGTTAATAATCGTAACATTTTATGATATTTATACTATTCGAATTCAGTATATGAAGCATGTTATTTCGTTACGTGAATTTAATCGGAATTCACTGAATATCATTTTCCGAATCCTCTCCTATCAAGACCGTTCAGCAAATAAAAACTAAACTACGGTATAAAAACTGCAAGCGCTCCACATCCCTATCAGACTCACTTATTTCTTCTCAGAAATAACAATGCGACGACACTACCGGTTCGCTCTTGATTCTCTGTGCAACTGGGTCTCGGGAACGATTTCACAACACAGACGTAATTAACGGTACACATATCCACACTATTTCTGTACCTCTCACATAATGCTAAACAAAACAGTTAAACATACTGCCCTACCTTGAGCCGTTCAAGAGTCTGAAACACCAACCTTACACACACGTTAGTAACTGAATGACCACAACACACTTAAACCTCCACTCGACTACTCTGTCTGACTACGATTACTAACGAAAGATCAAATAATTACTAACGTGTGGTATCTCGGACACAAATAGATCTCGGAACTGTGACACACGAATTTGCGCAGCTGTCGGTGTGTGGCGTTACTGTCTTATCCACTGGTTTCTCTCTTGTCCGTGTGTGGCGTGTTCGCCCCTTGCCACAAGTAGTAATCTGTGGCCCCTTGGGATGGAGATACCTTTCATGACATCAAGGATGTATTCACGTGTGTACATATGATCTGTGTTGTAAACGAATGGCGAAGGTTTGGAGGAATCAGTCATGTGTTGCTGAAAAGTTTGTTTCGCAGTAAAATTAAATTCCTTAAATCATGAGTAAAAGGAAAAGGTAAGTTACCTTACAGGCAAAGGCAAGTATTACAAAGATTGAAATACGCTGTCCAGTCACCTGCAGTGACTAGGTTAACATTCGACTAACTTCGTTACTACATGTGACTGGTTGCGTAGCGATTCATGAATTGGGAAGGATGTGAAAAGAAGCGGTCGTAGCCGGCGTAGAGTTATACCATCATTTGCGTGGAGGGACTGAGGAAAAGTACGGAAAGCCGTAGGATATTTCAGTCTGAAGGAATACGAAGCACGAGTGCTACTGACGCAGTACCTCTGTTGCCACACATGCCGTCATGGTGTGCGAAATTGAGCCGAGGTTCGGTTTTGTCTTAGGCTTTAACATCCGAAGCTGTTAAAGCCTAAGCTAGCCCAGTAATTTAAATGTGTTCTTAGGACGAACAGGAAAAGAATGCATCAGCACCATCACGTTTTTAAAATTTCCTGCGTATTAAATGCAAATCACTTTTTCACAACATTTGTCTGAAAGGCTTGTGTAGGTATATAAGTTTGTCTGAAAACAAATTATTCGTCAAATGTGTGTTTGTGTGGGGTAATTTTTCTTCCTAACGCCCATACATTTATTGTGATACAAATTAGTTAAAGCAACTGTTTATATTTTCTTCTGTCTCAAGGTGGCAGAACCAAACAAACACATGTAAAGTGCCTTTAGACAAGAATGTTCTTTCATGAAGCCATTTGTAAAATCCACACTCCCTCCACTGCCATTAGTTCATCAATAAAACGTGAATGAAAAATATCAGTGCAGTTATAATGGTGTTAATACATCTCATTATTCTGCTCTTCCAGTTTCGTCGTCATAAATGCAGTTTGGTGTGATATACCTCGGAATAGGGCAAGCAAACTACCCTAATTTGCATTCTGGACACTTGAATTTCACTCTTGTTTGTTTGTTTCAGAGTAACATACACAGCACCAAATTCTCTTCCCTTCAAAAGCCAGCTAGCTTCTGGTGTAGTCTTTTTAGTTGGCTGGTGGATGGAGTTTGTCTTTCTTGCCTTTTGGTCTGAGTTCATGGCACCCTTTCCTTCTCTTCTATTAGGGCCTTGACCATTGACAGTCTGAATAGTCAGTGGGATAATATTGAACTACAAGAGGCAAGAATCATAAAATGTCTGAGAATGGTAAAATCCAAAAGGCAGAAAAGTATCTTCTTTCATATTCATTTCAAGGGCCATGCAGTGAAATTTGTCTGCTTAACCACATGTCTATTATAGTCTCATACTGTGGCCATTTTCAGAGATTTTCCATGCACATTATTAAAATTACCCTCTGTTGGTAGAAAAGAGCATGTCTCTCGGCATGTTGACATTTCATCTTCCATTGTTATGGCTGTCCCTTTGTTACCCCACTTCAGTTTTATTTTCTTTCCAACAATCATAGGCATTGCTTTTATGTTTGATGCAAGAGTCCCACAGCATTTTATTTTCTCAGTATGGAAATCATCAGATAACTCTGGTGATGAGGTGTCCACACACAGTTTGTGACCTGCCTTTTTTAGTCACTGCAGTAAGTTATAACAAACCCTTTTTGATTCTTCAGTATATATTGTTTGAAAATGTCTCTGCCTTTGCAGAGCACAATAATTTAAAATGTTAAATATTTAGTTGGACTGTAATATTTAGTATATGAATCACTGAGCTTTTGTCTTCCACAGTTAATTAATTTTTTTCATATGCCTATTTGGGTTCATTTTTGTTGTCACTGAAATGCAGAAATGTTGGTACATGCAACATTCTGCCTTATCATAATGTTTATAATATTTTATAGTCCTTCAGATGAATGCGCATCAGCATTTTCCGCTGTCAGTTGCTTTATGCCATGTCCAGTACTGTGCCATTCTGATGCACTGGCAAGTGACACACAGAAGGAGGTCAGAATCTTGAGTAGTGTGACCTAGTAGTGTCTGCCAAATGGATTTTGTTGCTTTGACTGCACAAACTGAATTGTTGAGCAGAAAGCAGACATAAAACAAGAACTCAAGAGCTACATTCAAATCCATACAACAGAAGGAATTAAATTTGACTTTGGTCCCATACTGCATTAACCTCTTTGGTGGAGGTTTCTTTGTGTTTTTCTTTCCCACTGATGTTAAGATTGAATGTTAACCCATTCATGAGCACACAGATCAGCCTGTGTTCCATGAAACAAACAGCTCGCTTACCTACACACATTGCTATGCTCATGTATAGTCAGTTACCAAATTTATAACCTACTGTACTTGACTGACATGCAGGTATTTTAAGTGACTTATTCCATACACTAAAACTTCAAACAAAAATAAAAAAAATTAAAAAGGATCCTCATCAAAGCTGTGTAAAAATAAGTGGGTTGTTTTAAAACTTAAGGAACAGGTAGATGGGTTCATTCTTAAGAGTATACTTTTTATTTGAAGTGTTCAGGTTTAAAAGTGTATGAAGTAGAGGGTATAATATCAGCAGGTGCAGAAGTGGCCACTTAAAGCATACAGAACCCAAGTTATTAGTGTCTGCAGTCTCCAGTACTGTAAAGGTTAATGCTGCTGTGGATTCTGTTGTTCGGTGTTACCATTGTTTGAAGAGGGTCCTATTGCTTATGTTTAGGCAACAAAGCCACCTTTCTGTTGTTGTCATCACCAGAGAACAGTCAGCAGCATCATTATGTGAGTGTAGCATTTATAATTGCTAATATGTATGTTTCTGCTTCTGTTACTGTAGAATGAAGGATGAGGAGGAAGATGTCCCATATGTGCCATCAGATTCTGCAGAAGAATTTTCAGATACAGAGAAAATATTGCTAGAGAAAGTGAGACGAGAGGTGAATTCAGATAGTGATGAAAGTGAGGTTAGTTCATGTTCTTGAATTTCACATTCATTGTAAATATACCAAGCTTCCCAGATAATCATATCTGGTCTCACGGAAAATGTAAAATATTCTCACCACATTTAAGCAGATTGTGATTTAAATGGGAGACCCAGCATGCAATGTAATGGCATAATTTCTAGGTTTGGTTTAATAAGGAAACCAAAATTGGTGCCTGTTTTGAATTAGAGTACTGAAATTTTGCACCAAACTTTAGGGTGTAATTTATGGTAAAGGAGGTTTGCACTGTTAGTATTTGTTGTATGAATGTGATGAACACTGCCCACATTAAGCTGTATGTAGGTCCTCCTGTCTTTGGTGACTGTCCTGATATCACAGTAGATGGTAGTGTTGTGTGTTACATATTTTAGTACATTTGGTCTTTCAAATAAGCCTTTTGGTGTATTAATGCTTATAGAGGGACTTCATTGAGGAAACACTTGTTGGAATTGTTGTTTGTAAATATTTTGTGTCTGTTGATGGTCAAACATATTTTGGTGTTCTTTTGAGATCAGTCAGGGAATGAGGATATCCAATTCATTGCACAGGGGTGTATTCATGAGTTCCCAGGCTGAGTCAGTAACAAAAAATTCTTTTACGCTTATTATTGTTCATTGTTGTCACCTTCAGAGTAGTCCCTCTCCGAGTTTATGCAGTGGATTCAGCATTCCTGGAACTGTCTAATTGGAATTTTGTGTAGTGATGTTAGCAGTTTCGTTCTCAGGAAAGAGAAGAAATCACAAGGGGCCAAATCAGGTTAGAAAGGAGGGGTGGGAAGTCACAGGTCATAGTGGCCAAAAATTGCTGCACTAACATACTAGTGTGAGCTGGTACATTGTAATAGTAAATCAGCTAGGTGTGGTTCCACTTTTGTTTGGACATTTTTGGTGGTGGACTTGCTTCCTGAGACATAAGACCTCCTGGTAGTAATGGTGATCAAGCATTTGACCTAAAGGAACAAATTCCTTCTGACCATTGTCCCTACAATGTTTAGTGATCACCAGCATTCTCTTGATGTTTGACACGACTTACATTATGTTCTTTGGACATGAAGAGGATGGGTTTCTTCAGTGAGAGGACTGCAGTTTGGTTTCTGCACTGTGGCAGTTAACCGAGGGTGTGTCTTCTACCTTTCTGATGAATTTCCCCTGCGTTCGAAGCAATATTTGATGCAGATCTGTTGAGAAGTAATGCAGAGGGTGCTGAATACAAAACTGACTTGGCTGACCAAGAAAGTGATACTACAGCACCTAAGGATGGAAAGATATATTACTTGTCATGCTGAGTTCTAGTGATGAGTTTGGGAGCTTTTGCATATGCCTTTGTACACTGGACAGCTGAGAAATTGTGGATTTTCCGTTCAGCAAGCCAAAAAGAACAGCTCTGAAGCCCATCCACAGGAGTAAGAAGCTGTGTTGTGAAGATGACCACACACTCTGTTCTAGTACCAAAGTAATGAATGTGTGGAGATATGCCTCCACTACCCCGTGTCCCTGCGTGGTGTGGTGTTTTACTGAACTCATTGTTGTAGTGTTGATAACTGGAAGTTAACAAGAGAACGTGTCTGAAACATGATAAGGCATAGCAACTTTAGCCAAATCACATGGTCCATTGTGTAATGTAATACAGTAAAACTTAGAATGTTTAAAATTACATATGCAGGATTTCTTGATATCCAGTTGCTGTTTGGTAGAAACGGCCATAGTAAATCAGTAAGATGAAACAACATATATGCTGTCTTCTGTACCCAGTGTCTATAACTGCATACATTTTCTAGTGCTTAAGTGTGTGTATGCAAGTTGTAATGGTAACTGGATTCAGCACAGACACAGGTCATAATAAAGTGTGTAATCGTCTCAGTATAACTCCTTTATGTAACTCACAGTCACAAAAAACAGTCTTTCAAACTCTTTATTATTTCTGTATTGAATGAACTATTTATGTGACAGCGTTTCAAAGCAAAAGTATTTTGAATATATTGTTATGTTGTGTTCAGTAATGAAAACATACATGCAATATTATATTTGCAATTAAAACAAGTAAAATTGTACTACAATGTGGTCACACACAAAGTTACTATTTTTATAATAGAAGAGTTCCATGTGGATTTTAAGTTCTTTTCACTGCCATATCAACTGTGGCTTTCGCTGCTATCTGGATGTTTATCAGAAATGCTAGCAGTGGTTATTTTCCTGTGGATAGATGTAGCTAGAGCATAAAGATGTATCTTTATGTTGGCTAATGGAGTGGAGGTATGTAGCAGTTAAGATATTGGATGAGAAAACAAATTACATTACAAATGTGGTTGCTATTAATTCAGTGTTAATATTCTTGGACTTTGTTTACAGATGTGAATGGTGTACTGGATTTATCAAGGGAGCTGTGGTAACATAGTGAAGTGACCAGGCTTTGGGCTGGACAACCCAGGATTTGAATCCTGCTAGGGACAGGATTTTTCTGCTGGCCAAAAATCCAGATTGGCCTTGAGGCCCACCCAGTTTTCTGTTTAGTGGGTATTGTGATTCTGTCTTGGGGGTAAAACAGCCAGGACACAAAGTTAAACACTTGTTGCCAAGGTTAATGAGTGGAGCATTACCTCTGCTCCCCAGTTATGATGTTATGGTGATGACAGGGACAGCTTTGATTTTTGCTGAGTTTGTGTAGCATTGTGGATAGCTGAAGGATTGCCAAACAAATTCTGCAGTATGCGTCTCAGGACAGAAGATCTGTAGGGCACCGGCAAAAAGATGGCTTGAGACCGTAATCGACCACCTGGTCTTAATATGTGTTTGGACGATGATGACAATCTAGTGGTGCATCAGAGATGTTGGTGATAAATGAATAATGGTTTCGGAGTGCTCAAAAATGGGAGCATGTAAGAAAAATTACTGTATTATAGTTGGAAATGTATTTGTTGAGTGACTATGGCAGATGGCTGTAAACTCTTGAACACCTCAAAACATTTTTAAGGCAGATATAGTTACAGGTGTGCCCAAGCATCACACCTTGATTACATGTAATTAAATTGTATGCAAACTCATTTTGTTCAATACCTTGACATTAAAATCACAAAATAGGTCATTTTCTCACAAGGAAAGGTGCCCATAGTAACTAGATGTGCTGTTGCAGTGAAGAATATGTCCCTGTCAGGAATTGAACCCCATTTGTCTGCATCAAAGTTGGTCACTTCACTGACTGATCTATCCTGTCTTCCCATGATGAGTTTTGCTGCAATAAAGTTGATCATTGTGGATTCAACAAGGCATTTTGAATTTACTGCTAGGAAGAAGTGTATGGGCTTCTATCTAATGGCAGTACTGATGGAGAAGATGAAAAGATGTGTGAGAGTGACATCGAGGGGCAGGGTGATGACAGTGATGACCTGCCAGATGTTAGAGCCTGGGGACAGAAGAGAAGAAACTATTACAACACAGACTATGTAGATCAGGATTATGGAGGTTAGGGACAGTTATCTATTTCACACAGTTCTGATGGTAGTAGACATTTCCATAAAATAAATTGAATTTGCTTGTATATTAAATTGTGAATATTTTTTATTCCATTACTGATTCTTTGTGGATTAGCAGTACAGTAAAGGAGAACACTAAGAGCAAAAAGAAAATTCATTGTATTGGAGGTCTGAATGCATATGATATTATTAGTCCGATGACACCCAAAGTGCATTGTGGCAGTAAAATAATTGTGTATTTATTTAAATTTTCTTGAATTAGAATATTTGTATTGTCAGCTCAATTCTGTTTCATACAGGTTTTAATGAAAAAGATGTTGAAGCTGCAGAACGTGAAGAAGAGGAAGCCAAAGTCATTCAGAAGAGACTGCTGGGGCAGTTGGATGAAGGGGACTTCTTACTTGATATGTTTAGCAAGGTATTCTGCTGCAGCATTCAGTCTCAGACGGTATTGCATGTAATTTCAGCAGTCAGGCTGTTATAACCAACATTTACATGTTCTTTCATCAGTCCCATCGTTTGCATGGCTAATTTGGCTGTGTTTTCCACATTTTAAGTCCTTTCCTTCGTCTTTAATATCTTGTTATGTGACATTCATTGCTGCTTGACCAGACTATCATATCATTATTGCCATGTTCTTGGTCATTAAGTGCCCGGCTACATGTTGGGTAAAAGAAGAGTTAAAGTTGAATATTGTACTCTTACCAGGAATCCCTCCAGAAGGACAGGAATGAGGAGGAGGAGGAGATGATAAAGACAGACCTCAGTAAACTGAGCAAAAAGCAGAAACTGGCACTGTTCCAGAAAGAGTCTCCAGAGTTTTTTGGCCTGGTTGAGGATTTCAAAGGTAATGTGTGTTTGTAAGGAGGCAAGTTGATTTGAGTTCAGCATTTTGCATGGAAGGTGCTTGAGTAGAGTAAATAGTGTTATTCATTATATATCAGGATTGTTCAAGCATCCAGATTGTAACTGAAACAGTGCCTTAATTTATCTTTTATCTTGTCTTTGATCTCTTATGGAACTTTATCGTTTTGCTTACTTTTATTCACCAGCAGTAGACTATTCACTCTCTCTGTGCACACAAAACTAGTCTGTTCTCTTTTTATGTACAGGGTTTGGAAATGTTTGTGACATTGAATTTGATGAATTTGCCGAAACATATTCCACTTCAATAAATATTGAACGGTGTATACTTGTAATAAATGTGGAAGCCGTAATGGTTCACTATATTCCACAAATTTCAGATTTTATTAATTCACAACTTAATGTTGTAAGTGCAGTGGAACTTACAACCATTGTTCTTATATGCATAATTATCCCACAAGGATCATTTGTTTCTTCTGGTCCTGAACATATCACCCATGTCAACAATGTATAAATATGATGGGTGTGTCATTCTGCAAAGTGTTGTTCTCCCACATCATTCAGAATTTTTGGTTGTGACCCACAGTGTTCCTGGAAAGGTTGCTACTGAGAAAAATGTACCAAAAGTAACTTAACTTCTTTGGAACATACTGTAGTGGCTTCTTGCCTGTATTGGTCATCACATTTAAATTATGAGGTGTCATCAAATGTGATTGATGGTTGAGCAGTGGGGGTAATGGGGAGGTGTAGCTGCAATATTGAAACCTGTGAACTGTTATGCAGTTGCTGGTATTGTACTGATTACCATCATTATGTTTCCTTCCTCTTGAGTTTGATGACAGTTGTGTGATTTAGTGTTATTATGCCTATTACTTGTTAAGTCATTGTTTGTGTACAGCTGTGCTGCTCATCAACAAAATATGTCATTGCCACTGAATGTAAAATTTGTGCATTATTCGTGAATCTTTAGAAGCTTGATGCCTTCCACAGGGGCTGTGTGTAGGTACATGCTGAGAAGGATGTGGACGTCAGTTCTTAAGTGTCTGTAGACAGTGGTATGTGGTGTTTGCAGCATGAGGGAATTGAGTGTCGAACGTGGTCTTGAACCAGTGATAAATTTTGCCAAAGCTCATTCTGCTTGTATAACTGTTACATCATTCTTTTACATGCACGGCATTGGTGGGCATGACAAACAGAACATTTTGACTTGGAATTAGCGGTGTTTCTTATGAAATGCAATGTTTCATACTCAGCTGTTGTGTTACAGATTTCTTTCAAACAGGGTTATTTGCACACAGTTATTAACATGACTTTTTATTTTTCAAATATTATTTTGGGCCAAAGTGTATGATGTAAAATTTTTATTTCATGTTTTCTCAGATTGCTGAAACGTTTAATATTTGTCCCACAACCGTTGTTTGCTGCACTTATCATTTGCTCTCCATATTCCCTTTATGGATTGAAGTTTCGCTGTATAGCTAAAAATTATTTCTCTGTAGATAAGAGTAGTGGATCTGTGAGTGTGCCACCACACTTATATACCAGCAAGCAGCACACTGGAATAATTTACATAAAAGTTAAAAACATATGTTGTCAAATGGAAAAAGTGACAGGGTTAGCAAGCATTTGTTTTTCTTTGTTAGGCAATGGGATTCAGTCTGGCTTCAAGTGGCAACATTGTGTAGTTTTTTTAATCACCTGCACATAGTCCTCCTTGTAGTTTCTTTGTATAGTGTACCAGTACTTTATTTCCTGAACCCGGTGTGCGGTTTTGCTTTAAATACTGAACACTGTATGACATGTTGAGCGTAAGTTGTGTCAATTTATTCTATACATCAGTTTGAGTGAAAAATGATGTAACAGCACCTGCCCAATTACCTACTGTTATATTGCATTGAGCTGATGCAGATGTTCTGTATTACAAATGTTTTATCATGTTGTCGAAATGAAGAGAAAATTACGTCTAATATAGTGCCACAAAAGGAATGTCTCCTCTTGTGTGATGTGTCTGATAACACCATAAAGAAAAGGCAAACATTAAGTATTACTCTACTGTTTGTACAACAGCAAGAGAAAATTATGTGTCTGATAATACAACAAAAAAAAAACATCAAGCCTTAGTTGTTGTACAAAGTTGTTTCTGTAAATGTACATAGTTATGTTAAAACATGAAAAAAATCACATTTAATTAGGTAGTATCAAAGAATGTAATTTTCAGGTAGGTTATGGTGATTACTGTTCAAAATGGGCTCCACCTTTCTATATAGGCTACACAAGCCTGCATGTCTCGCAAGAGAATTAGGTGGGGAGTATTGTTTGCCAGAGTTGGGAGTAGGCATGGAGGTGATCTTAAGAACTGTTACTGTACAGTGTCAAACAATATCTTGAAACATTAAATTGCTCGTAGTAATGTAATGGTTGATAATTAGGTGTATGTTGACATAGAACTTTTAACTCAAGATGAGTCGTATAATAATGCCCTGAAATTTAGAACACCTCATGTTGAATGACAGAATTGTCTAACCCACATAGAAACATTGCTGAAGGACTGGAAACCAGACAACAGTTCCTTGGTGTTGCTGATTTATGACTAGATATGGACTGTCCTGCAACTGTGACTTTGGAAGTGAGGTCTGAGATGAAATTTGGACTGTACTGCATTAACTGGATGGTGTATCAGGCCAAAGTATATCGTTACCTTGCATGTACAAACAAAACAGTAGTGCATGGATTACTTATTCACTGTTTAGCCTAGACAGGAAAATGGTCCCCAAGAACAGATAGATTTTATTGATCATAGTACTGTCCAACCTAAAGGTGTATCACTCCTGAAGAATGTGTGGTTTGAATTTCTACCAGCCAACACTAAATCACTCCTGCAGCGAGTGGATCAAAGAGTGGTGAGAGCTGTTAACCAGAAGACTTGAATGTGTCTGGTATTTCAGTTGCTGCAGCTAACAGCCACAACCAAAGAGACTTATAATTTTCCCTTCCTTATGCAGTTTTTGCTGTCAGCTTCATGGGGCTTCACTAGCTAAAAAATAGTAGCAAAGTGTTTCAGGGAGGTAACATTCTGCAAATTGTCAGTAGACCAAGAAGAGCCCATGAAGATGAAGACAAGGTAGTAAGTTCAGAGTTGTGTGCTGTTGTGAAGACTAAGTACAATTTGGCAGTTTCAAGTTAGTCTAAATATGTAGCAGCTGATGACCATTTTCTCCTGTGTGCTGAACGTGTGAGTGAACATAAGGCAAAACTAAATGCTGTAAAAAAGCAAAACCACTGTAGCTAGAAACAGGAGTGATGATTGTACTAATGCATGTTGGAGAACTCATTTTCCTTGTGTCTAGTGACCTTGTTTATTTGAATCATGAATAATTGTGTGGGCACGTGTGATATTTACATTTCTCCACCACAGTAACCAATCATATATCTATCAGAGCAGCAGGAATTTGGGTTCTGCCTCTCAGATCTTTAGATTTAGCTGATAATTAAAAATGTGTTCTGTCATCATTAGATGGTTTATAACGTCATTTCAGTGGGCACCCAGCCTAATAGACGGGAAGTAATAGGAAGGTGAAAGGAAATGCATGAGGTCTTCATAATATATACTCCTTACCAGATATAGTGCGATCAACTTGAGGAGAATGAAATGGATGGAGAATGGAGATAACAAATGCAGAGCAAATTACAGTGTGAAATTTGAACAGAATTCACCATTTGAGACACACAGGAATTGATGGAAGTGTTATATAAAATTGATCTTTAAAACAGTGTGAGGATGTAGTTTGGATTTATCTGGCTAGAATACTGCACATTGTTAGGTTGTTGTGAACTTCTGGATTTTGTGAAGGATGGGAAATTTCTTGACAAGCTTTTTGGAATTAGTTAAAATCACAGAAAGGGGCGATATGGTTATGGCAAAGAATAGTAGTGCCTTATGCTGAGAGGATCTGTAGGCAGAGGGTAACACTAGATCACCAACATTTTGTTAGGGTCAAGAACTACCTATACTTCCCTATGACCTCAGCACAGCTGTTTTGCAGAGCACTTTCTTTTGTTCGCAGTTTATATGACAGAGATTCAGCAGAAGATTGAACCTGTACTGACCCTTATCGAAAAAGGAAAGATACCAGTGTCGTCAGCTGACATTTATGTTCAAACTAAGTACCACCTTGTGCTGAAGTAAGTTTATGGCATCTCTGCTTACTGGTAGCTTGTTTGATTGTTTCATACACAGTGAAACCTCTATCCATCATTCCCGTAGGTGTTGTTTTCCCACCCTTATTCTTCACTTCTTCTGGCCCAAAAATTTGCCCATATGAACGATGTATAATTATGTCAGATGCATTATTCCCCAAAGTATATTGTTTTTGCCACACTGATCATTTAGAATTCTTGATACTCACCCACATTATTCTGGGAATGATTCTTATAGAGGGGAAAAATAGTGAAAGTAACTTGTTTTTGTAACATACAGTGGTGGTGATCAGGCCATACTGGTAATTGCCATTACAGCCACAATGGGACTTAACCCTTTGGCACCTAACATCGCATATACCTGTCACATGCTGTGATATGCAGAATGCATAGTCTCAGGTTAAGTTCACATCATATAATGGCCTTACTAATGCAGCCCTCATATAAAGTCCATTCTTGTGCACATTGCAACAGGCATTTATTTCTGGCAACAAAACATTAAGAATGTTACCACACCATAGGCTAGTGATGAATGTTGGTAGAGCTGCAGGGGTGAGGGGATATGCTGAGAAGAATGTTGGTATGCATGTATATGTAATTTAATTTATGCCTGTAAGAACAGTATGTCTTCTCTGGTCTGATTTTCACAAAACTCGGAATTTCTTAGTAGGTTTATGTTCGTGTCTTTTTATTGAATCTCATCTGAATGAGACAATAAATCTGCAAAGTTCACACAGAAATTAATTTATATCCCTAAGTAAAAGTGTGGCTTTCACTGCAGCAATTTTTATGAAGCTTACAATCACTTGAGTTCATTTTTGTGGGCTCTTCCTATTCCAAAATTTATTCAAATTGAATGAAGAGTGAAAATGCATACAAAAATTCATTTGTTCTGTTAAGTAAAGTATGCCTAACTTAAGGTCACATAAATCTGACAAGTGGTTTAGTTACTGATATGTTACGCACAGATGGAGGGATGTGTAGTTGATTTTTTGTATTTTGTAAAGAGCATCTCAATAGCAATTTTAACACAGGTATTAAAGTAAGTTTTGCTAGTTGATTATTTTTGTAGGCCTATTTGGAAAATGCATAATTTTCAGTAATGGATAATATAAAGTTGAAAAGACATAAAACTTCCCCTCCCCCCAACTTATTTAACTCTTTTCCACAACTATCACTTTATGCCTATGGTTCATTCAAAAATAATGAATACAGTTTCCACTGTACTGAAATTAGCTCATGTATCCACAAACCATTGTATTTTCCAGTTATTGTGTCAACATTGCATTCTATCTGCTTCTGAAGGCTAAGCGAATAGCAGTCCAGTCACATCCAGTAGTTCATAGACTGTACCAGTATCGACAGCTGCTCAAACAGCTGAAACCAGTGGACAAAGAAATGACTTCTCAGTTAGAGGGCATTTTGACTGTGGTGCGTGATGGAGATGAGGTCACGCCATTGGCCAGGGATAACACAAATCATGGAGGAAAGACCAAGTGAGTCTGTTTTGTCATATGTTTAGATGTTGCAACACAAGCATTCTGTTTTCAAATCTTTGTTGTCTCATCATATCTGTGTAATGTATTACATTAGAATAAAACCAGAATGTGAAAAGAAGCAATACACACAGCTTGCACATCATTTGAAAGGGTTTGGAGTTGCAGTATGCCTATTTTGTTACAGCAGGAATAGTTGGTAGTGTGGTTGATAGTGAAATTACGAGGGTTGGAATTTTAATTGTGGCAACGCTGCAGTAACTTTTGATACAGTACACCTACAGTGTTCAAATTTTCACAGACCCTCAATGTACTCCCCAACGTTATGTAGAACATGTTCCCAGTGATGAGGGAGTCGCATGATGCCTTTGGTAGCCTCTGTTTTGTTAATGGTCCGGACGGAGCGACCTACAGCGTCAATAGTGTCTGGTATAGTCTTGAAGCGCCTGCTGCGTAGCGGTTCCTTCACTTCGGTTATCAAATCAAAATCGCAAGGGCTGATGTCTGGTGAATATGGGGGTTGGTACAGCACCTCCCATTGCCATCTCGCCAGTAACTGGTTCACTACGCCAGCGACATGCAGCCGAGTGTTGTCGTGCAGAATGATTGGTGCGTTTTCACCGAGAAAGTTTGGTCTCTTCTTCTGCAACGCATGGCGCAGATGATGCTCGAAGAAATCGGCGTAGTACTGGCCTGTGACTGTCGTATGCTGGGGCACAGCATGTGTGAGAATGATGCCGGCACTGTCGTAGGCGAAGATGACCATAACCTTAGCATTGCTGGGATTCTGCCGCACTTTGGTTTTGCAGGGTGACCTGTAATGGCGCCACTCATTAGACTGCTGTTTCATTTCTGGCTTGTAAGCTCGCGCCCACGCCTCATCCAGCGCTATGATACGATGCAAGAAAGCATCCCCTTTCTTTTTGTAACATTCCAAATGCATCTGAGCCGACTCGTGTCGCTGCCATTTCTGGATTTCAGTCAAACTGTGTGGGACCCAACGAGATGTGATTTTGCGCATGTGCAAACGTTCTTTGAGAATGTGCAGGACCGTCGTATGGGATAATCCGGTCTCACAGGCCAACTCCCGAATTGTCCACCATCTGTCTGTCTCTAACAATTTTGCCACTGAACTAACCTGGGCTTCTGTTGCGCTGGGTTGTCTGGCCCGTGGCTGATCTGTCGCATTCTGCCATCCAGCGCGGAAGGCTCGAACCCACCTTGCAACTGTCTTATACGGTAATGCTGCCATACCGCAAACCTCTACCAGTCCTCGGTAACACCCTCTTGCTGTTTTGCCCCTGCCTGCTTCAATTTTTAACCAAGAACGCTGCACCAGTTTAGTAAACATCTTTCTTAGGCCGAGTCCCTGCACCTGCTGACAATCAACTGGCTACTGCGCATGCCCATTTCGTGATGAACCGCTCCCATTATGTATGTACGTAGGGGAAGGACCCATCCTTCCTGCTGCTTTGCCGTGTCACTCCAGCAGCGCTTGTGTCCAATATAGCGAGGTGTTGCCAAAATTAAAGTTCCAGCCCTCGTATAAAGGGGTTTAGATCATGTTCATGAAGTGTAGTGAAGTATAGTCAAAGGAAATATAGTCACTTCTTATTTACAAATTATCAGATACTGAAGTTACATGAAACCATATACCATTGACTTCCTACATGTTGCAGTTCACCATGTGGCCACCTTCAGGGAAGAAATATACAAAGATGGGTACATTAAAGAATATAAAATGGAATTATAGAAGTGTCAGAAATAATCCACAGCTATAAAATGACGTTCATAGGAACTCACAGTTTGAAGTGTGACTGTGGGCTGTAAAGTTTTGCCTCCAGTTGAATAAAATATTAAGGAAGGGAGATATTTAGTTGAAACAAAAAATTAAATGTACCTTTAACCTTTATTTACAACTGTGCATAATCACTCTTCCATGTAATCTCTAACTTCAGTACACTTCTGCCAAAGTTCTTCTTGACCTTGGTTTACAAGACAAACTTGCTTCTACTACAACTTCTTCCTTAATGCCATATACAACATCTAAGTGTGCTAACATCGGCACATTTATCCCCACACACTGCCTGCATACAACAATGAATATCGGTGGGAGGAATTTTTTTCACAGTCACGAACTCTGTGATGGCACTGTGTTTGAACTGCATGACCTCACAGCCTCCCATTGCAACTGGTACTGAACCAGAGTATGGATGGGTGTGGATTCAAGTTTGTGCATTTTGGATGGGAGGTATCACATGACTGCGTGAAACCGGTTTTATCCAATTCTTGTTACTATAATAAAAATTTGACAGTGGAGGTGAATCTTTTTAACCTGTTCTTGTACATGAATGCAAGTTTTTACTAATAGAAAATGTATTAATATTTGATTGGATGTAATAGGAAGAGCTTTCACACAGTCACTGACCATCGTTTAATAATGAGACTATAAAGTTACATAAAACTGTATTTTTCCTACTTTTTGTACTTCAAAATATCCACCAGTACATTGGGACATTACACATTCCTGGCATTTGAAATCAAAATAATAAGAAAATAATGTAGGCGTAAATGGGAATGAGAGAAATAGGGAATGAATAAAATTACATAAATATAGGGTGTGCAGAAAAACCTGATGGTTTTTAAGTCCTGTTATATTGGCACTCGTGTGGGGTGGGGTAATGCAACCAAGGTCTGTGGCTAGCTGGTTTCATGCCATTTCAGTAGTTATGGAGCAGTGGACCGCGCAACATGGTGCTTTCGTTGTTGAAGCTTATTTCAATAATGGCGATTCAGCCATTACAACACAACAATTATTTCACAGACACTTTAACATTCCTCATCATGGCCGTGTTCCCTGTTGTAACACCATAAAAGAATGGGTACAGAACTTTCGGGAAAATGTTTTGGCATTAAAAAGAAAACCCTGAGGCAGAATTCCTACAGTACGAACACCAGAAAATGTTGATAAGGTAAGGATGGCTATTGTGAAGAGTCCAAGGCGTTCAGTGAGGAGGCATTCCGCTGCCATAGGACTATCTAATCGCAGCGTGCGGAGAATTTTGCACAAGGATCTTAATTTTTATCCGTACAAAATTGCGATTGTTCAAGAATTAAGTGATCGCGATAAGGCTAACCACAGGATTTCTTCTGAGCAACTTCTCGAAATGCTGAATGATGATGGTGTTATCAACACTGTCCTAATGACTGATGAAGAATATTTCCACTTATCGGGTTATGTGAACAAACAAAATTATCGCTACTGGGCACCTGAAAATCCACAGGAGCTCCATCAGTGTCCTCTCCACAGCGAAAGACTGACTGACTGTCCGCTGTGGGATCGCATTGTTTGGAGTTCTTGGCCCTTACTTCTTAGAAGACAACGAAGGTGCAGCCGTTATTGTGACATCTGAGCGCTATGTGGCAATGCTACGTAACTTCTGTGAACCAGAGTTACGTCGTTGTGGGATCAATCTCTCATCAGTATGGTTTCAGCTAGATGGAGCAAGAGCCCACACAGCCAGTGCATCAATGAGTGTTCTGCGGGAAAATATTTCCACAACACGTCATTTCCCGTGGCGGCAATGTTCCATGGCCGGTACGTTCTCCTGATCTCTCCGCCTGTGATTACTTTTTATGGGGGTATCTCAAAAGCAGAGTTTTCATCTCTAAGCCAAGAACCACAGCGGAACTAAAGCAAAGCATAAAGGAAGAAAACGCGGCGATCCCGGAGCAGATGACTCGTCGGGTGATGGAAAATCTTGGAGTAAGACTGAAGCAGTGTTTGAGAAATGGTGGGAGACATCTGAGTGACGTACTTTTCAAAAATTAAAATGACATGTATTGAGTTTTCCAGTGATAACAACTTTTACATAAAAGGTGAAACCTCATTGTATTATTTCATTTCGAAAACCGTCAGGTTTTTCTGCTGCACCCTGTATAAACTTTGTGGCGATGTGCTTGTTGTGCTTTTATTCTAGTTGTATTTGTATGTTTTGGGTGGGTGGGTGGGTGGGTGGGTGCAAGTGGCAAAATTTGGCCATGTATGCGATATCTTTGGATGGCACCACATGGAGGTAGGAGGATGATATTTAAGTATGTCTGAACAGTATATATGGCGAGGTTAGTAAGTGAATTGAATTGGCTGAGGATGGGTCCATCGGTGGGTTTGGTGTTTGCAGTGTCATTTGTCAGATCTGTTCTGAAAGTCATTTAATGCGTGACATGTTGCTGAGTAAACGTTTATTGAGTGACAATTTTCCATACTATTTCAGTAATTATGTTTTTGTTTTAGAGCTCCTGAGAAGAAAGCACTTAAGTTTCTTTCCAGTTTGAGAGAGGAGACCAAAAATAATGATGATAGACTGACCAAACTTCCAACCAGATTAACTGTTGTTTCCAAGACTGGTGTTACGGCTGACAACAGAGGTGCTGATCTGCACAGCAAGGACAGTTCTGGTAGTATTATATCTTTGTCTGTGTCGTCATTATGTTTATCGATGTTTTCACTAGCAATGTAATTACAAAATTATCTGCTGAATGATACTTCAGTGCTGAATAATACTCAAAATTGAGATTATTTCAGGTCACTCAGAAAGCACATGATATGTTAGGGCTTTGTTTGTGTAACTTCTTGCTGTCAGTGGGCTGATGAGATCAGTACTGCCAAGCTTGCTATCTTTGATCTCTTTGTTTTCCTGTAGTTCATATAATTTGTTAAATGGTATCACAAGAAAGATAATTTTTCATCACTCTGCTGCTGATTCTTGGGACATTGTGTTGTTGTGCTATTCAGTAGCTTGGGAATTCATTATCACTAAGGTTTGTGGTAAGAACATTATTGTTTTTGTACATTGAAGTATTACTTATCAGCATGGCAGTTATTTTACAATAAGCTTTGCAGTGAGGGCATTATTGTATGTTTAGTTTGAAGCAAAAGCACGTGTTGTCATTGTCCATCTGTAGTTGTTAAAGGCACTTTGTGTCTTTCGGAATGGATTTTCACAGTGTTTAATTTTGGTAACCATAACTAGAATCTGTTATGCTGTTACACTATGTTCCTAATTTTGCAGGAATCAAATTAGAGCTTTGTATGAAACTTCAAGTTTGGGCATTGAAAATTTTATTTGTTTACAAATTTTCATACAGCTTGACACTTTGGCATTGAATATGATACTTGTGTAGTGCACAGTGTGATGCTCAAAACTCCAAACATCATATAAATGTATATGCTGTTATGCAGCCCACTTACACAGGGGGGATTTAAATTCTCGTTGTCTGCACAGATTGCATTAAGTCCGTGCATATGGAAGATGAAATGCTTGTTGGTCTGTCTTTGTGTTTTTTTCCTGAGTAATGCCACACTGATTTGATATTTGGCATTGGGGTCCTAAATGATGTTTCAGAAAATTTAATGCATCTTCTGGTTGGTCTGACTTAGCTACAGCTTAAGTTGGAGCTGAGTGAAGTTTCAGTAATTATATGAGAATGGCCGATTGACAGCACGTTGGTACACGGCGTAAAATACTGATACTAGTAAGATATACAGATTCTTTATTTGAAACATATTTTTATATGGTGAATTTCAAATGAATTTTATTCAGTGACAGTATCCAGCTTCATGCAGGGTGATGTCAAGGTATTCTGTGTATATTTTGCGGTTAGACATGCCCTTCTTTTATCATGTAATTACTATGTAAATAAACAGTCAACACAACCAAGTATATTTCATTATGCACCATGTTTTGACCCTTAAAAGGTCATCAGGCAAAAATACTGGTTATAAAACATAAAAAGGATACATAATTGTTTTCATTAATATTGAGATCTGAATTTACAAATTGTGTTTACACCTTGCATTTCATTATGGGTTAATAATTAAAATAGTTTTAAAACAGTCAGTATGTTGTCGATTTAGAGAGACAGAAGGACATAGATAATTCAATTTGTCATGCATCATTTTTGGTATTCAGTTTTCCATAATTCTGCCTATCTACATCACCAGGGTACTGATTGTTTTAAAACCAGTTTAATTATTAATCCATAGTGAACTGCAGCATGTAAACACGATATGTAAGTTAAGATCTCAGTACTACTGCGAAGCATTTATGTATCCCTTTTATGTTTTATATCATGTTTTTAGCCTGATGGTGACCTTTTATAGGTCAAAACATGGTGCATTAAATAATATATATGTAGTTGTGTTGACTGTTTATTTACAGATTATCAATAATAATAATAATAATAATAATAATAATAATAATAAGGGATCAATGGGTATGGGAGAGGTAGTACCTTTGTAAGGGGTTGACCCTGCACTGGTCCTCACCAGCCCAGGTGTGCAGCAGTGCAATTTGAGGCACCAGCCACTCACTTCCCTGCACACAAGACCGTCCGTGCGTAGTGAGTAACTACATCCGACCAGAGGTGAGCCTATTTAAACGAAACACGGTGGATCTAGAGGAGTAAACCTTGAAAAAAAATCCCCTTGTCCAAGGTGTACACTACCGTGCCGAGGGACTACAGATGCATCTGCGGTGGAGGGTAAGAAACCGAGAATGGTGAACTCTGAGAAGTGGCGACCCTCGGATTCAGGCAGCCTTACTGCGGCAGGCGGGGCTATACTGCAGTGGACAGAAGACATCCTTAGCTACTCGTGGGACAGCGATGATGATTAGAAAACAAAATTATAATACACAACCAGGAAGAAGGAAAGAGCAGAGGTCCTCTGACAGCACTGAAGAGAATGGTAACCGGAA
>Ga0123352_10002531_pt1 | contig 25568 bp, 24 predicted proteins | sample TergutLab28metaG_FD_89700 | JGI IMG/M metagenome (GOLD analysis project Ga0123352, IMG submission 89700) | Labiotermes labralis P1 segment gut microbial communities from Petit-Saut dam, French Guiana - Lab288 P1 | ecosystem: Host-associated > Arthropoda: Insects > Digestive system > Gut ...
AAAGAATCAATGTATTAGGCAAAAAACAGGAGTACAGAACATAGTAAAGGAAATAAAACAGTACCAGAAAAAGTGGCTACAACACATACAGAGGATGGACACAGACAGACTGCCAAAACAAGCACTACAATATAAACCAAAAGGATGAAGGAACATAGGACGACCGAGGAAGAGATGGAGGGACCAAATTCATCTTGAGGATCAAGGAACAGGAAACACACCTAACCCTTCAGGAACATGATGATGATAATGATTATTTTTATTTGATTACTAACAGTTGTGTAGTTCAAAATTTTTTGAAGATTGTCTGTGATCTGTGTGAAGTGAGGTATTATTTTTTTTCTTAGTTTTACCTGATGGTAGACTGCATACTGAGCGTAACAGGAACTTGTGTGCTGCTATTTTTGTTGTTGTAGAGGGTGGCTTGATTAGGTATTAATAATAGTACCAGTTGCAATTTTTTTTAAGTGTTCCTATGATATAACTTACACTTTTCTGATTTACTAAATCCAAAAACAATATTATTCTTTTCTCATATGCTGCAGTTGTATTATACTTATGCCTCATATATATTGTTAAGACTGTGTGTTGGTACGTCTGCCTTAGCCTTGTTTTCATCATAAGTGATTAGAATATTGTGTACACATCTACAAGGTGCCTGAGAAGTTGTGTGCCTGACTTATTTATTGATTTATTTCATTATGTGTGCAGTTTAGGACTTGGCATGAATTTACATCACTTGACAACCCTGTGTGTCAATGCACATATGACAAAACTATGATGAGCCAACACCCAGGGTCACTATAATCTTATTGCAGCACTGTGCATTTTTGTAGAATCACTGAAATTTATCAACCAACAAATGCACATATAATTTCATATAAAACACTTTAAAACACTCCGACATGTTTCGATCTTGTCAGATCATCATCAGGGAGCTTAGTTCCATGCTAAAGTTATATTATAGTATTCACAATTCAATTGGTATTTGCAAACGAGGTGTTGTGGCAGCATATCATGTTGTGTAGGAATGTGTTGTGGAGCAGTGGCTAGGTGTGCATCTTATGCTGAGTAATGAGAGACTCTCATTAATGTTCCAGTTTTTGTTCAAGTGGAACAATAATTAACACATCACTGAATACCTATATGAATTTCTGAGTTCACGTCTAGCACTATTTGGATGAGAAATTGCCAAAAGCTGTAGAGTAGAATGAAGCACGCATTGTATGTCTTGTATGTTTCTATGTAAGCCACATGGTTTTTGATATGGTTAAAGAAAGTGGTGTGAACATGCCAGAATTTTTAGTCTGTTTACATTTCGTAACATATTTTTAATTTTGTAGTATTGAATGCAAAGTCTCTGGTACTATTTAATTGCTGATTTTTAACTTTTATGAGGAACTGTTGGAAGAGTGACAATTTGAGTCCAAGCCTGTAGTTAATTAAAATTCCAACAGTTTTCTTCTTGAGTAAATATAAGGATATGTGTATAATACAGGATAACATTAACGAGGTCACTTTCTTTACCACCATGTAAATGGGAACTGAAACTTACTGAGACATCGAAAGGTAAGAGGAAGAGTCATGTTGGCATAACAGCAGTGCGGTTGAGGAAGATAAACTCAAGGTAATGTATTGTAATATTTTGGTGTGTGGTGTTCTTATATGTAATGGCCTCTATTTTTGATACAGTCATACTGGGTCCCTGGATTAAATGTAACTTGCCCTATATAGGAATGACATTAAGACTTCACAGATTCTCATCCTCAGTACTGTGACTCTTCCAGAAAATTTGCTTTTGGGGTAAGAGCCAAGAGTCATTTTTGGATAGGAGTCTTGGTGAGTTTCAGAGCTGGGCTGCTACAAGTTTTGGAAGAAACAGCCTGTGCTAGAAATTGAACTCCACTCATGTTGTGTTAGGAAAATTATTTGTGGTGTACTGTATTGAGTTTTGTAGGAACTGGATATAGAATACAAAGGTTTCGGTGGCTAGGAATATGTCTCATAGTATTTGTTCTGATGGGCACTTTTCCACCAACATAGGAAGGCTCCCATATTGGTCAGCACTGGGGTCCTTACATTGAAGTGTTAAGCTGTCACCTGTCACACCCTGCCCACCACAACCACTGCAGTTAGTACAGCACTCATCATCTTTGTGGTGGTGGAGTAGAACGTGCATGGTCATTTGTTGTTGATTTCAAAGTTGTGGCATGTGCTGCTGTGAAGTGTGACCTTGTGTTGTGTCCAGTGCAGTTTTGTTACTTCAGAAAATGACAGACTTTAATGAACAATGCATATGCATCAAGTTGTTGTTTGAGATTGGCAAAATTGTTGCAGAAAGCTTCCAGTTGTTAACATTTGCTTACAGAGAGGAAGAAATGAAGCAGACTTTTGTACTTTATTGTTCTGCAGAGTCCAGAAGTAGAATGACATCTGTCAAGGATGCCGAATAATCAGAATGCCTGCCTTCAGCAGAAGGTACAGAAATGTGGACCATATTTATGGGATTTGGCATGAAAGTATTACTATCCACAAGTAGGCTAATGAGTTAGGCAGCCTTTTGGTTTATTTCATCAAATTTTGACACCAGATTGAATTTGTGATAGGTTGTGTCAAAAGTTCTGCTTTGTATGCTAATTGATGAGCAGAAACAATTAGAATTACATCAGTATGTACCAGACAATCAGAAGAAATATCAGACATTCACCCATACTTTCAGAGGTCATTACAGATAACAGCATGGGATCTCCCTCCCTGAAGTAGGCAGATAAGTTTGTTCCTGTGTGAAATGCTTTCTAATGTTAGTTTTGTTGTGCATGGAATCATGTGTCATGAGTTTGTCACATAGGAAGAGACAACCAACATTTCTTGTGGAAATTTGATGATGTCTGTGGGAAGATATGTGCTGAAAAACACCTGAAAAATGGTGCACTGGAGATTGATTTCCCCACCGCAGCATTGCCTCTGCTGACTGGTTTGTCATGTATAATTTCTGTCCAGCAGTGACATGACTGAAATCATAGAATCTGGACTTTTTCCTTCATACGTTTTGAATTATAACACACTGTGTTTTGAGGACAGATTTGTTTCCCGTCTTCAGGTTTGCTTCTTACAAAACACATCTTGCTACATGGTGATTATTTACACTGTAATGCACTCTAACATCAGCTAGCTACAGGAACCAGGAGATCAGGCTTGTCCTTTATGCAAGAGAGAGAGAGAGAGAGGGGGTGTGTGGGTGTTTGTGCATCCCCCCCCCCAGCCTGTATCTCCCTAACAAGGCACATTCACAAATCAGGATATATTGGTGATCAAATTGTTGCAGATGTTATCGGTAATGAAATGCCCTCTATACAGCATCATGAACATTGTCTGACATACTGTGCAGTTTCTGCAAGTGAGAACTGAAGAAGTTTGATAGAAAATTTTGCAACAGTTGGGCCATTGTGGGTGTCTGTGGATGGCAGTATGATGTCTTCCTGTGGTTGTCTCAGTCAGATGTTTGTAACCTACTCTGTTTCACACAGCATGTGCGTGTTGTGCTCCCTGTGGATCACCATGAAAAGTTATTTTATTGTGCCATCATTTGAAGCAGGAACAGTATCGCTGTCGAAAATGTGTTGTCTTTTTATACAATGGAACATCTGAGATGGTTTTTGTGTAACTTTTTGTAGGATATATGTACAATTTAGAGAATTTTAGTGATAGGTTTTAAAGTTTCTTTGCCCATTGTGAAGTGCTTTTTTTTTTTTAGTACTGGTTTTGAAATGTTATGTCTGAATATACTTTTCTTTACATAAACAGCTTGTTTTTTTGTTCCTAGCCATTGTTTTTACTAAAATAGTGTTACTGTAGTCAGAAGTATCAGTTATGCACTGTCATTTCTTCACACAGCTTCCTCATAATTACACCAAACTGAATGCATTTGATTGTGATGCATTCCAAAAGACTGCCCTTGGTTATCAAACACAACATTGACAGTTATTTTAATCCTGTGGCACAGTATGACTGAACATGTACTGGGGCCTTATTGATGGGTATGCACAGCAAGTACCCTGTCATGGTCGTGGGACAGTATGACACTATCACTTTATGTAATTTTAAGTAGCATGGAGATTAACATGTGTTTTGTGTGTGTGTGTACATGTGAAAAACTGGGCAAACTTTTGCTCAGAATACCTGAAGGAACAGGGACTACTTGGAAGAACTAGACATAGCTGAGAGTGTAATATTAAAATGGATCTTTAAGAAGTAGGATGGAAAGGTGTGGCAGATAGTTTTCAGTCTGTTCAGAACAGTGGCTAGTATGGGAGTTATGTGAACAGAGTAATGAATGCAGGGAATTTCTTGAGTAGTGGAGCTTCCCAAGACAGCTTGTTGCAGGGGTTAGTGTAACAGATCTAAAAGTTTTGATTTTTGCTGTGTGCAGATATGCAAATGCTTGTGGCTATTCTGTTATATGGGGAGGGAGGTAAGCACATCAGTATGGAAAATGTACATGGGGAAACCATTATTTGGCATTTCATTACTATTTTTAGTTTTCGTATGGTAATTGTCAGCCCCAATTGTAAATGAGCATCGAGATGGTGTATATTTTGAAGTCACTCTTTGCGGTAAGAACACCACACACTGTTTTCACATTTGTATTCATGTTACTGTGTTACAAATGTGCACTAATGCCATCAAGACACAACTTAAAATACATTGATTGAACAATCCAAAGGTGAATGTAGGAGGATTTATTATAGTCATGTGTTAACACTGTATGTCAGCATATTTGTAAATTATAGCAACATTGGTGGTGATAAAATGTAATTAAACAGTGTAGATATTTTTTCCATTAACACATCCATATTACATGTAAGTATGCTGTAGCAGTCCGTGTAAATGTTGGTGCCTGTACCCTCCCATTTTTGTGCTGTGTGGATCTGTATGGAATTCTGTAGAGTTTTTGTTATTTGATTCCAAAAAGTACTTCAATCTGTAAATGAACAGTAAGTGTGAGTCAGGTTAGCATGATTATCTTCCGGCTTTGAACTTGGATAGAAGGCCATCTTTCTTGTGTAGTGACCAGGCAAGATTAAAAAGTAGGCTATTATCTTATGCTTCCTGTTCTGTGATTAGTCAGTCTTCCTTTTTCATGATGCAGATTTACAGGTGTTACAAAATGTGCATGCTTTTATATTTGTTTATAGAATCAAGTTATTTCTCTTACCTCATCAGTTACACCAATGGCATTATTATTGTTCAGAATGAGTGGCATATCTTTATTCATCCCAGTTGTACTTCCTGTTGTGGATGTGTTCCTTGTATCATATTTTGAGTTTTCTACCTCTGACAGGTACTGAAGGAAGTTTCAAAAAATAAGGCAACAGCATGTCTGACATGAAATAGTATCATGGGACTGCAGATTTAAGCATGTAATCAGCACATGTAGATTGTGTCATGGTACAGCTATGAGTGGATACCATAAGTATGTCACATTAAATATGGATGGTCTGCCGGAACTGTGGTGGATTTTGAAGTATGAAGTGTGTTTTGATTCTTGTGTGTGAAGTGTGTTGCACCAGTGAAAATCCACTGCCAGTTGGTGAAAGTGTATGGAGTATGTGTAATACCATGAAGCAGGTAAATATGGTGCATGGCTTTCAACAGTGGCAGGACAGATGTTAACAGGTAGCAACCTGGGCACCAAGCATGTCCACTACAGAGGATGCGTGGCATACAGACACATTCAGCTGCTGACATTGCCGGAGAGGTAGACATTCACTGGGTAGTGCACAGAATTGTCCAGGACCAACTGGATTACACAGAAGTGTGTGTGCACTGGGTGCCAAAGTATCCTACAGATGATGACAAAGCTCATTGTATGGGACTGTATGAGCCTTTCTTGTATCCATTTGACATGTTACACTGATGAAAGAGAGCAGTTTTGGAGCTGAAACATGGTTAATTACACAAAACCTGAAACCAGAAAAAGGATGTATGAGAGAGAAACTATCATCTCCCTCCATCAAAGAAAACGGAAGCATTGTCATCAGTAAAGATGACTGTGGAAAACTGTCTTGAGACCATAAACATGTGCGTGTTTTGGATTTCCATGATCATTGTGACACTGTCTGCTGATTGTCATTGTGGTACACTTAAACCTTTAAACACCAAGTTAAATCCCGTCTGCCATTTGCTGACATTATTAGGAACTCACCATATTCTCCACATTAGCAGGGTAAGGGTTAACTTACGGTGGCCATTTTTTGCAAAAGGTCTCGATTACTTCGCCAAAGTATTGTCCTTCTACATGAAAATGCCAGGCATTATAAACTCCACTGGACAGCTGTTTATGGCTGTACATCTGATAGGTTATGGATCAGTCCTAATCTTGCGCTCAGTGTTTTATCTCTCATTGAATCCTTGAGAACCACCTGGCTGGCAAGTGATTGCAGTAAATGCTGATGTGAAGCAGGTTATCACCTCTTGGCTACAGACACTTGACAACAGTGTCTTTACCCTTGGTACCATTGTGGGGCAAATGCCGAGATGGTAGTGGTGAATATGTTGAGGTCTGATGTGTACCATCTGCTTCACATGTGCCATGTATTGATCAGAGTCACAATTATATTCTGACATGAGAGTGTTTACCTTATTTTTTGAATGTTCTTTGTATATACATTGCAGTCTGAGCTGGTGAGTTCTTAATCACTGGGTGTTCTGAATGGTGGGGTTTGTGTGTCATTTGTTGATAATTTTTACAATGAATTATTTGCCATAGTAGTGACTTTAACCCTGCTGTGTGGGGTGCCCACACAATATTGTAACTTGGCTTACATAAGCATTATATATTGAAAGTTACGTACGTCTTGTTTGAAAATTTTTCCCTATATTCTTCAGGTATTTGTGTGAAATGTTTGGTGTTGTACTGTTAGTAACTTTTATCATGCCCATGATAGATCCATTATTTATTGCAGTGGTGGTGGTTTCCTATTTGTGTGTTTATCCGAGTTACTGAGTGACAACTTATGCGTATAGTTGAAATAATATCTACAGGGGATGGAAAAATAATGGAAACACTAGACAGTATAGGAATAAAACTGTGCTTGGCTGCACTGAAAGAACATTAGTTATATCTTACATTATTCTTTTGTTCATTTGTGCTGTGTAGTGGCAGTGTCATTGGATTACAGATTGTGTTTAGTACCAGTTTGTATGAAAGTACTGCAAAATGGGAGACTCAGATTTTCAAAGAGGACAGATTATTGGTGCACATCTGTAACCAAAACAGCTACTTTAGTACGTGTATCCAGAGCAGCAGTTTTTATGACGACACACACAAATCATGGGAAGACATCCATCAGCTAAGAGTAATAGTGGTCAAATACAAAAACTAAGTGAAAGAGATGCCATACATTGAAGAACATTGTGACTATAAATCATAGAAGTACTGCAGTAAAGGTGACAGCAGAACTAAATAGTCATCTTAAGACCATTTCCACCAAAACAGTCTAATGAAAGTGTCACAAATCCAACATCCACGGTAGATCTGAAATTGCTAAACCTCTGATTACTGAAAACAATGCTAAAAGGTGAAAAAAGGCCATCTGATGATTGGAAATACATAATGTGGTCAGATGAGTCATCCTTCACATTGTTCCCACCATCAGGCTGGGTTTATGTTTGAGCCTATAATCCTGAATGCCTGGTACCAGCTGTGCAACATGGAGCCAGATCTTGATGATTTGGGCAGCAATATCTAGTATTCTGCTTGTCCTTTACTTTGAATGGTTGAATTACTGCCAGTGACTACATGGACATTTGAGGTAGCCAGGTGCATCTTGTGGTCCAGGTGTTGTTTCCTAACTAATGCAGTTTTTCAAGACGATTCGCCATACACACAGCCAGAAGTTGTCACTCTTAGTTGGAGGAGCATGAAGATGCACTTAACATCTTCTCTGGCTAGCAAAATCACCCAACTTCAATATTATCGAACCACTGGTCAGTTTTAGAGAGCAGGGTGAGAAACATTCCTTCCATTATCTCTCAAGCAACTAGGAGTGTGGTACAGTATTCCACTAGAGACTATTCAAAACTTACGTGAATCTATTTCAAGAAGGATACAAGCTGTGTTATAGGCAAGTGTTTGCCCATCTCCCTATTAATTAAGAAATGTATATCATTCACAGCTGTTTCCATTATTTTTGTCCATCCCCTGTATGTGCTGCCAGGTTAAATTCCTTGGGGTGAATAGATAATTGTCGAACAGACCTAGACCCACCCAGGGTTGTAGAGTCAATAGAAGAAGAAGAAGAATAGATAAAGTATGTAGAAATGTTTGTCAGTATGTGTTTTGTTTAATAGTTTAACTTGTCTGTGTTCAGTAATGTTGTTAGATGGTTTTGTTTTGTTAACCTGTTTTCATCATAACCACTTTTTATTACATAGTACTCATATACTGATGAGTCGTTTGACTTTCATACTTGATGGGGAAAATCCTCCTTTTGTCCTGTCAAGAGGTCATGACATGGAGCTGTGTACCATTAAATGAGTGTGATATGAAGTCGTGTTCTGATGGCATTAGTATGATAATTGCAACCACACTGTTTATGTACCAAGTGGATTACAATAAACTGATTTTCCCGCCCAACCCAGATGGTAATATATTACTTGAACTTTGTTATAATTTGTGGACTTGGTTTTATGTTTGTTTGTATTTGTTATTCTCCTTGTACTGTTTAAGTACATTTCATATTTTTCATTCAGTGTTCTTTGATGTTTCCCTTTGATCCCCTTGTTTGGTCATGATTTCTTACATGTTTATAAAATAATTTCATACATATTAGCTGAGGTCCTTCAGTCAGAATGTGGAATTTGATGGTGTACGAGTATACCAGATTATGGTTTTCACTTTGTGCCATTCTGCAAACTGGAAGTGGCCAAAATGTGGGAAAATAGCCTTGTGTTATTTAGTCCTGTGCTGCAGTTTAGTGCCTTTTGTATTTTAATTCCCACATTTGAAGTTAAAAGCCAGTATTTCTGGTTTTTAATGCTGGCATTAAGATTGTGGTAGTGTGTTTTAGCAATTGTCAACCATACGTGCCTGTAAGATTTCATGACCAGTTCGTCACGTGGTACCAAAATAGCTGTACGATGTAGTTCACTGGATTTTAGGGGTGGGGGGGCGCTATCGTTTGGTATGTGTGGGATTTTGTGGGGCTGTAAATATTGAGCATGATGAAGATCTTGAGTTGTGGCTGTAATTGGAATACCATGTAATAGCGATTTTGGTACCAGTAACAAAATCGGAACTAATTGAGGCGGGCGTGTGACACTTGTGCCGTCTAGATAGCAAAAATGTGCGTGAATTGAGGGTGCCACCGCGAAGTAGCTGAGAACTGCGCATTTCTTGGTTATTGCGTAGCGAGTAGAGGTAATTTTACCACTACCAGAAGAGCGCAGTTCTCAGCTGCTTCGCCGTGGCACCCTCAAATCACGCAAATTTTTGCTAGCTAGACGGCACAAGTATCACACGGCTACACTCTTGGTGTACGACCCACATTTCAAAATTCTTGCTTCTAAATACTACGCGCGTGGCAATAAAAATTTTCCCGCCAAAAAACTTAATATATATAATTTTAAAAAGCTATTTTTTTTCCCCTCGAACTTCCTTCGGTACTGTAGTAGTAGCTACCAGATGTCCTTTCTCCTCTAACTTCCCGTCGGTACTTCAGTAGTGGCTACCAGGTGTCTCTACTGCTGTCTGCTGATCCTGGAACCCGGTGGACTCGAACTGCCGAACCTTGGGTTGGGCCGTCTTATCCACTAGATCTTGTTGAGAGAATAATTTTAATTTTGGAACTTCGTTATGAATTATGAGGTCAATGAAGTTTTAACAGAAAATTTTTCTTAAATCCAAGTCTCGAACTGCTGAACCTTGGTTTGCTGGTCTGTCGTCTTATCCACTAGACCACGAAGTTCTTGTTGACGGAATAATTTTGGAACTTCCTGATGAAGTGTGAAGTCGAGGAATCCTAACAGAAAATATACGAATTATGAAGTCGGGGAATCTTAACAGAAAATATTCTAAGTCCAAATCCTTGACCTTGAATTGAGAGGCCAAGTATATATATTTAACAGATAAGTTTCTTTAGACAGGCCTTCTGTTGGCCACGACGCTCGCTTAAGTAATAATAATTTCAGAACACCTTGATAAAATGTCTATAAAGTGAAATGTCCTGTTGCTTCTGTCTTAAGTACCCGCACTGACGAAATTGCATCGCTCCATCAGAACTACCAGTGCCGTGGTAGTGTTGAACTCGAAAGCAGCAGTACTGTAGACAGTTTTCAAATTGTATGTTTAGTCTCCCTACTTTACCAGTACATTGCTGTAGCACTGTATTTACAGATGTGACGTCGTTGACCTCATCTCCTACCCTTGTAACATTGCTAGCAAAGCGGACATACATCTTGGAATATTGCTGCGTGCAGTGTTACGAGACGGGCGTTGCTCAATGGCGCTGGCAATTCTGACGGAACGTGATTTTGTCGGTGCAGGTGTTGGTCAAGGCTGTGGGTGTGAAACTGCTCAAGGTGTTAAGCACTGAGTTTACGGTCTTTTAGTGTGACGCCGTATAGTTCGGCAGACACGGCATAAGATCCCAACAGACCGTAAATGGAAGAGGACAAGGTAAGGGGCTGTGGTAATTTCTATTGACTCCTCTGCTGGGGTTACAAGTGTAAAGCAACACTAAATAATGATCTCGCTTACAGAACAGCGCTCTGCAGTGTCACCTGGAACAGATCTGTCATCGCTCTGACGGTCAGCCGCTGACTCTTCTTGATGTACTTACCGTGGAAATATAAGATATACTTCCGGTGGTGCAGACTGTCATGCACCTGATATATCCCATTATTTTCAGTTCTACCCTTTCCACCACTTCCTTTCTCTGAAATGTCGCCTTCTTAACCTGCATTAACATGGAGTTCCACCGTAAACCCCAATGATATGTGTTAAGTTTCAGCTGCATCTCCAGTAGATGTTGTCTGCAGCGTGCCTCAGTACTTAAGCAGGAATTATTTTTCAGGCAATTAACTGGCTTTTATTTTTTTATATCCCGGAAGAAAAGGGTCCCCTCTTGGTAGTGTGATAAAACACACGTACACAACTCAGAATACGAAGTTTCAGCGCCTTTTACGCACATCAGACAATTATTAACTAACTCTTGCGGCATTATAGCCCGACAGTGTATTATTTACTACAGGAAAAGAACTGGCTTTGCTGGAAGTGTGTAATCAACTATGAAGTGGGATCCGTGATCTTACTACCAATGTCCTGCTGGGCCCGTAGGTTGTCCCGAAACGTCGGTAGCTAACTAGCAATACATGCTACGTAACATCCCATAAGACTGAAGATCTCACTGTAAGAATAGCACACAAAATTTCGGTCCATAAATGTCAGTAAAAAAAGGAACCCGCCGGTAAGTTACGCATAGAACGGACAATATTTTTTAAAATTAACAAATGCACAATTCTATAATCTACGTATTCTTTCAATTCGCTCCTACATGTAATAGAATGTATAAACTGTAGCATTGTGCACTTATTGGTGTTAACCAGAGTTTTAATATATCATAATGCACGGAATGAATTATCTTCACAGATCCGTAAAAGACGCGTCATACAAATTAACTCGGCCTGGCACAGTCTTCTATTGTGAGACGTTGCGTTCTTACACAGGTGTTGATGAAGATTACGCCCCGTTGACTGGTGAAGGGTTACGGTGGAACGTAGTGGACTGTTGGCCCTGAAGATGAAGGTAAATTGACCAGTCGAGAGGGCGAAACGTCCCGCACGACTTGAATCTTCAACACCGCTGTGAGAATGTCACAACCACCAACTGTTGTCCCGAAACGTCGGCAGTAGTAAGCAGGCTCTTATAGACGGTCCAGGGGCAATTCCCCCGGGCCCAAAAATAAAAAATGGGGGTTGCAGTTTCCCCATGAATTTCGAAAAAGCAGGTAGTGGGCCCCAAAACTCAAAAATGGACAAAAGCCCCCGGGTCCAAATAAAAAAATGTCAAGAGAAGTGTAGAGCAAGAAGGTCCTAAGTACGGCCCATGGTTCACGTCAGATGTTGAGTGAAAGAAGGTCCTAGGTACCGCCCTGGCACAGCTCTTTCTTTAGCTTCGGCATTCGACTTCTAGTCCGAGGTACATCATCAGGGTGGTAGCCGCCGTCCACCCTGGTATTGTGGTCCCTCCGTTGCCACCCCTACGCCGAGCCTAGCCCCCTCCCAGGGCCTAGTGCAAGAAGGTCCTAAATGCGGTTCTGGCACTCGTTCTTTAGCATAATATTAAAAAGAATCGGCTTTTTGTAACCGAGGTACTTTATCAGGTTGGCAGCCGCCGTCCAGCTTCGTCCCGCAGGGGTCAGTGCAGGAAGGTCCTAAGTGCGGTCCAGGCATTACTCTTTCTTTAGCATAATATTAAAAAGGATCGGCGTCGACTTTTTTAATCAGGGTGTGGCAGCCGCCGCCCAGCTTGGTCCCCCAGTGCAAGAAGGGCGTAAGTGCTGTCCCGGCACAACTCGTTCTTTAGCATAATATTAAAAAGGATCGGTTTTATTTTGTAACCGAGGTAACAGGCAGGCAGTCGCCGTCCAGCTTGGTCCCCCCTAATGCAGGAAGGTCCTAAGTACTGTCCAGGCACTACTCCTTAGCATATTATTAAAAAGAATCGGCAATCGCCGTTTGTCCGAAGGTACTGTATCAGTGTGGCAGGCGCCGTCCAGCTTAGTCCCCCCTAGTGCAGGAAGGTCCTAAGTACTGTCCAGGCACTACTCTTTCTTTAGCATCGGCGTTCGACATTTTAAAAATCAGGGTGTGGCAGCCGCTGTGCCGCTTGGTCCCTCCATAGCTCTGAATGTAGTGCAGGAAGGTGCTAAGTACGGTCCAGGCACTACTTTTTCTTGAGATTTGGTATTGCGGTGGCCCCACCCCTACGCCCAAGCCCGCCCGCCGGACAGATTGGTAGCACGTGATCTGCCACCGGACAGATTGGGGTGGCACAAAGTTTGGAAGTAAAACTTACAATATGGCGGGCGTGCCACGGTGACCATGACATATGTTAGTGATGCATGGACGTTTTTCCTTTGAAGCAGTATAGGAAAAAGGATACAGGGTGCGAGCAAAACAGGCGTAAGGGTAATGTACATATTTATTAACGAATCGAGGGTCGCGATTGCGAGTCCAGAAGAAAAATAAAAAAAAACACATCAATTGTCCTTTAATGTACCAATTAGTATATAAAGCAGTATAAATAGTATATTGCAAACGGAAGAGGAGGAGTGGCAACGGTACGACGCCGTGTGTCCTCTTCAGCTCCCTGTCTGGGATGATGAGAACTGCGAACTATCGGCGTCGTACGTCATATGCCAGTACCTGAGAAGATCGACTACGTTCAACACTGCTAGCTGCGGGTAAGACATCCCTATTAATGGAATAGTTCCTAATGTGTTACCTAACGTTATATAACGTTCTTTGACCGTTTCGACGCGTGTGCTGGGGATGTTCGTGTCCGCTGCAAGAAAGATTCAACGAAGGTCCTTGAGGATGTCACTTTCTGGAAGGCACATAGCCACCATTTTGTGCGCTGTCGTGGGATCATTCATGGCCGTTTCTAAATGATGCAACCAAGTGGATAACTGGATCCCATTGCGTTAGCAGCCGTAGGATCTGTTTCCACGATGGGAACATTGTCTCCTCCTCCACGTCCGACTCAGGAGAAGAGTGGGGGAAGTCTGGTTTTGCCCCGTTGCTGGTGACGGGGGCGATGCCAGGAAGAGGCGAACTTCGTCGCCTACCTCCTCCCTCCATATTTCCCGCCCACGTTTACCAAACAGCGTCTGAAACAAAGAACATGACGTCAGCATCGGCTAGTACATAAATAGGAGATCGCTTGTACGTGAGAGCACCAGTTGGGGACCAGAACCGAAAGTAATAATCTGACTACTGAAGGAAAGGAGGTCGCTTGTACGTGACAGCAGGGCTCGGGAATTGTGATAGAAGAGGTTTTGGGTGTGTCGATCCTGCATAGGTGTGTATCTTTTGTAGAGAGAAATCATAGATCGCAGATTCGAGATAGTGGACGCGAATACGAGACAGTACAGACGGTACAATGATGTAGGAAGACAGCTTACTGTGCGTCTAATACCCCCTTCGGATAATACGAATCCAGTAGCACATTTCCTAGCCAGTGTGAACGATCTCTTTGAACACGCGTTACGCGATGTAGACGATAGCGATATAGTGGGAATAAGAATACAGAATCAAGTAAACCAAAATTACAAACCGATCGGAATCTTTTCAGACACAAAGATCAGTTACCTGGGGACGTGATATGGAGCGTTTTGAAAGTCTTTCAGTCGAATTCTAGATTCAATGCCTTGGACACGTTAGTCGTAACCGTGCATTCGGTCAAGATGACCGTCGGTTTTGGTAAAAATGTACTTAAGAGCAGGGGCAGACCGCTATCCGTAATGGCGCACCTCAAGAGAAGTATAGTGGAGGTGAAAGCATTAGAGAACTGCTTAGCACATGCCTTGGTAATAACGATTGAAAACGTAGATAAAGACCCCAATTATAATTCGTATCGAAGAGGTTATAGGATACGTCATGTGGTCCAAAAGCTACTCGAGACTACAGGTATAGATCTGTCCAACGGGGCGGGGATTAGTGAATTAGTCCGTTTCCAGGAACACTTTCGGGAGTATAAGATAGTTGTCTACCGCAGTCTGAACTGCGATAACATCATTTTCGAAGGGCAGGTAGACTCCACTAAAAGACTTAATATTCTGTATGATGATGTCGAACGACATTACGTGATTGCCAACCTTACAGGGGCCGTGGCTAGAAAGTACGTGTGTAAAGGGTGGAACAAAGTATGTACAAGTAACGTCACGCACGCCTGCGACGAGACCTGTAGCGATTGCATGGCCAGCCCTCCGTGCGCATTCTCAGTTGTTCGAATCCCCTGTGCGGAATGCAATAGATATTTTCGAACCCACACGTGTTTCGCTAACCAGAAACAACACTAAACAGAAATGTTCCGTGTACGAACGAAAACGATGTTGCGCGACGTGTGGATGGCTCATGACGCGCGGAAATCACGAGTGTAACAAGCTCTTCTGCGATTACTGTAAGGAGAACAAAGAAATAGGTAACCTGTGCTATATGAGACCGCTGAAGGACGCGTTCCCCCGCAAGTGATAAGGTACTATACGTATTCTACGATTTTGAGACCACCCAAAATACCGAGTACACGGACGAGGCTAAGGTACACGTACCTAATCTCGTCTGCGTGCAGTTCTGTTCGAGTTGCGAGGAGGCGGACGGAGTCTGCGTGCGATGCGATAAGAGGAAGCACTCGTTCTGGCAAGATCCTGTGGGGGACCTGCTTTCATATCTAACCGAACCACGCACCTGGGCCAATAAGATCGTAGCTATAGCGCACAACGCCAAGGCGTTTGACCTGTATTTTATCCTGAATAGGGCGATCCAGCTAAAATGCAAACCCGAAATTATTATGAACGGGCTTACGATCATATGTATGAATCTGGAGCATTTAGTGTTCCTGGATAGCGTGTCCTTCCTCCCGTGCCCTCTGCCTAAGCTGCCCGAGGCCTACGGTCTGAGAGCCTCCAAATCGTGGTAACCTCACTACTTCAATACGGATGAAATCCTAGACTACGTAGGTCCCTTCCACGAACTCTCGTATTACGGCGTGAATGAGATGGGCGAGGAGAAGGGCGAGTTTCTCGCGTCGTACGACTGCCAGAAATCAGCTTTTCGATAACAGGCGCGTGCTTTAAAAATATTCTCAAGATGACGTCACGCTCCTAAGACAAGCGTGCCGTGTTTTCAGACGCGAGTTCATGCACATAGGAAACATAGACGTATTTCTCGAGTCGATAACGATCGCGTCGGCTTCCAATAAGGTATTGCGTAAACGATTCCCTCACCCCGACACTATAGGGCCCATAACGACCGGGGGTACACATGCAATAACTAAGCAAGAAGGCATTGATGTGGCTGTTGCATACGGAAGAGACGGACGGTGTGAAGTTAATGCACGGTTGTAACAGTTGCGAGTACAGGCTGCCCGAACTGCCCCGCTTTAGTGTAGATGGTTATTGCCCCGGGACACGCACAGTCTACGAGTTCTTTGGTTTTTACTTTTACGGCCATACGTTCCACCCGTTCCGTGACGTCACCACCCTGAGAGGCGATACGCTAGCGGAACGTTATGAACAATGTCGCGTCTCGAGCAGATAAACTGGTCAAAGTCCAATGGCAATGTGAGTTTGACGATGCAAGGGGGCCCGAAATGCTCGCGCATCGCATAATGCAACATAGTCCGTTGAATACCCGTGATGTCCTGTACGGGGGTCGAACCGAGGCCATGCGTCTACACTATAAGGCACGGGAGAATGAGACCATTTAGTATGTCGACGTCATGAGCATTCACCCGCACATATGCAAGTATTTCAAGTTCCCCCTGGGTCATCCGGTCATTCACGTAGGATATGCGTGTAAGGATAAAGAAGCGTGCATGCGTAGGGACGGCCTGATCAAATGTTCGATCGTTCCATCAGAGAGATTGTAGAACTCCGTCCTCCGTTTCAGATGGAATAATAAACTCATGTTTTGCCTGTGTAGAACGTGCGTCCTCACCTCATCCAGTTGAGAATGTGTGCATACCCGAGATGAGGATCGTGCCCTCACCGGTACGTGGGTAATGGACGAGGTTAGGTTGGCCGTTGAATAGGAGTACCGGATACTCGAGATATACGAGGTCTACGAGTATCAGGTCACACAATACAACCCCGAAACAGGCGAGGGCGGACTTTTCGTGGACTATATAAACATGTTTTTCAAACTGAAAGCTGAGGCTAGCGGTTATCCTGGCTGGGTCCAGTCACGAAGACGAGGATCGATATGTGGAATCCTTTTGGCAGAGCGAAGGGATACGGCTAGAGAAGGGAGCGATCAGGTATAACGCTGTCAAAGGGGATCTGGCCAAACTCTGTCTCAACTCCATGTGGGGGAAATTGACGGAGCGAAACGATCGGACAATGACCAAAATGATCACGGAACTGAAAAAACTGTATGGATTCCTAGCCACGCCCGGAGTCGAGGTGATAAACCTCGCGTTTGCTAGCGATGACGTAGTCTGGATCTCGTGGAAGTATGGTGCAGAGGAAGACGTACCTGGTCTGCGTCATAGAACGAGGTAATAGGAGTTTACGTCACCGCGGGGGCAAGAATACATCTTTATCGCTATTTCGACCGGCTGCGAGAAAACGCCATGTATTGTGACACGGACTCTGTCATATACATTCAGCCGAGTGGTGAACCCCAACTGATTGAAACGGGGGACAAATTCGGGGACATGACCGACTTGCGCCCCTCAGAAACCATTTCGGAATTTGTGAGTGGTGGGCCAAGAACTACGCGTACAGAGTGTTGACCGGGGACGATCGAGAAAAGACTGTGTAACGTGAGGGGCATAACCTTGAATTACGCGTCGAAAATGGTTAATTTCGAAGTAACCAGGGACACGATTTTGAGAGGGAACAAGGGGATGAACCCCCCGTGGTGAACCTGCGCACCGACAAGAAAATTAAACGCAAGAGGAAGGGAGGCGGAATAGTATCTATACTCACCGAAGCCGATGATAAATACTGAATTTCATTTTTCATAAGGCGGCGATTAGGTGATAAACGCCCGTCCCGTTTGGTTATAAATAGGGGGAGGGTGAAGGGAGGGTCCTGTCATAACCCTAACCATCCATGAGTGATGATATTAACTTCAAGCATCCGTTGTCGTGTATAGTGAGCGGACCTAACGGCTCGGGCAATGCGTCGTTCTGCTTAGGTCTGCTACAGATCCTCGCGGTCCTCTGCACGAAACGCGAATTCGGCGGCGGTATAATCTGGTGTTACAGTGAGAAGACAGCCGTTCGGTCGCGTCAGCAGTTGCCCTCAAACACCACATATAATGAGAGCGCACCGGAGAATTTCGGTGGTCCTAGCGGCAAACCGTGCCTCGTGATCATATACGATCTGTTAAACAACGTCTATTCTAAGCAAGTGTGTGACATGTTTACGAGAGGCAGCCATCACAGAAATATCAGCTACTGCCCATTATCTGGTGGCGTTGAAAAAGTCACAAATAAGAAGCAGTTCGCGTACTTCGTCTAACAGGTGTATCCCGAAGATAGTATTGGGTTGTTTAACGCCTACCTGGATGCGACACAACGACCCCACGACTACCTCATCTTGGATCTGACACAAGATACGGATGACGGTCTGAGGTTTCGAACCAACATTCCCGACAGAATATCCTCCGGTCGTCTACTCCGAACTAGGCGATGAAGCGTGTGAAATCGAATTACCACGCCCTTCACATGCTGAAGACAGCCGAACCGAAATTACGTAAAGCCCTAATAACGAACTGTAACAAGGAACTCGTCAACTGTATAAGCTAGTCTGTGTTAAATGTCCTGAACGGTAATATAAAATTCTCAGGTTTTAAAACAAGCAAGCTACAAAAACAAGCCAGCGTTTCGCAAGGTCGCCGATAGGCATGTGTCCCTATCGGGCAAGAAGCGACTCATAGTACAGCGCGGGGGATTTCTACTGCCCCTACTGAGCGCCATTCTGCCAACGATCGCCAGCTTAATCTTCAGGCCTCTATAAAAATGTTAAGATGTATCTCGTCTCAACCGATCATTACCATAGGAAAAAAATGAAGCCCCGCGAGCGGAAGAAACGTAGTAGACGTAAAAACACCATCCGTATGAATAGTGGGTTAAGATGCGTCATAAGATTCGCGAGGCCGATATCAGACGGAAGACACGGACAAAGGCTATATCTGATTTTCTAAGACGAGTAATGCCTAACAGGGTGCCGCTCACCCCTGAGCCACAGCTTGGAAAACAGTTGATAGTCCCTAAAGTCGAGGCAAAAACGCCTCTACAGAAAAAGACGCGGCCCCCTCACCAATTCCTTCGACATCGAAAGAGATAGTATATGAGACCCCTAAACAAGGATATGGTGATGACGATGACGTCACATAGGAGGAGGGGCACAGACGAAAGAAGAACAAAATGTCGGAACCGTAGCTAGTCCTCCGAGGAGCAGACGTTTTCTCGATACACAATACGGTATCCGTAAAGATGGCGACGAATTGATGATTGGTGATTCCCCGGTGTTTATAGATCACGATGACAATATCACAATAAAGGGAACTATGTTTAGAGGGATGAAGGGGCTGTGGGAACTCCTGACGCGTAAAACCGTGAATATGCAACTTATCGGCAAGGAGGACTTAAAGAAAAAAATATATTGATATTGACTAACGCTCATTTAAATAGATATCAGCAGGGCGATAACATTAATATAACGAGAGGAAAGACATTTCGCGATGTCATTGCGCCCCTCTTCGCGAAGCCGAAGGGCCGGGGTGTCGAATCAGCGTTAGCCGTAAGTGGGTAAAGTATTAATGACAAGTACTATTAAATTATATTATGACCCCGCCAGACCGTCGGCCTTCTCGACCCTGCAAAAGCTTCGGTCGGCAACGGCGGCGAAGAAGAAAGGTAAACCGACGCCGAAAAAGTCTGTTGACGCCATCAGAGCCTGGTTAGAGAAGCACGATGCCTATACGCTTCATAGACCGGTGATGAAGCGTTTCGCGCGTAATCCCTATACAGTGACTAACGTGTGGGAATGCGATCTGCTGGATGTACAATCCTACGCAAAATATAACGAAAATTATAGACACATTCTATCAGTTATAGATGTATTCTCGAAATTTCTACACATGATCCCCATAGAGACCAAGAGCGGGCCTTCCGTCGCCTCGGCGTTTCGGTCCATATTCGATTACTCTAAATATTCGAAACGACGTCCAATATGGGTAAGCACTGATAAGGGCAAGGAATTTCTAAATAAACATTTTCAGGACATGTTACTGGACGAGGTCGGCATTCAGTTTCGGGTGTGGGAACCCCGGCTTGAAATGTGCTTTCGTGGAACGCGTGCATCGCACGATTCGCGATAGACTCTACAAATATTTCACATAAAAATACGTACAGATATATCGATATCCTGCCTAAATTTGTCAAAGCCTACAATGACACGGTTCACTCGACGACTGGCATGGCGCCGTCGCGAGTGACCGATTCGGACGTGTTAGCGATATGGAAGAGAACGGAGGCTCGGAGATTGGGACACGTTCATGTCGCGAAAGCAGCAGAGACGTTTCGGGTAGGGCAGCACGTGCGCATCAGTAAGGAGAAGATGCGGTTCGCCAAGGCTGCCAAACAGAATTACAGCACCTTGATTTTCAGGGTCGCGAAACTAATCGAGAAGCTGCCTAGAGTCGTCTACGAGCTCGAGGATTTAAACGGCACGCCCATTGACAACCAGTTTTATCGCGAGCAACTGACCCCCGTACGAGTAACTGACCGGACCGCCTATAAAATAGATAAAATACTGGACAAAAGAGTCAGACGAGGCATTCGCGAATATCTCGTCCGCTGGCTAGGTTACAGTCAGGACTTCGACTCTTCGGTGCCTGCAGCTAGCGTGAAGAATATCTGAAAGTATGGCGACGCAGAGCCACTTTTACGTCACTCTGTTCAGCAACGCCTCGCGCGACATCTACGAATAGAATACGCACGCCGATTTCACGGTGAAATTGGCGCAACGCGTGGACCTGGGTTCAACCTCCAATTGGGAAGAATGGGTCCATTAAATTTCGTATTCCTCCTCGCCGTCCCTAGACGACAGCCCTGCCCTAATCTACTGTAACTTGATATCGCCACAATTTATGCGCGATAGTACCGTCCGTTCGTCTTCCCATCATCATCATGTCGGCACGAGTTTCCTGACGAACGAGGGGCTGCACATCCCCTTCGAGGACAGCACGTCGCCCACGAAAGTGGTGCTTCATTTTCGTAAGAATTACAAGTGGTAATGTATAAAACGGGGCGTCGCCATCTTGAATAAGACATTTACAGCGATGCATCCGTTAGAAGTGTACTACCTGAATCAGGCTGGACGTTGACTTACCACCCCGGAGATCGGTCCTGTCTACTCCGCCCCGCTCTACCTTCAACGAGGACACGGGATCGGCAATTTCTTCCGCTGGGTCCGCCCACTCCTGTCGAGCGTGGCCAAAGCAGTGGTCCGCGAGACGCGTAACGGTGGCAAGATCCTTATCGATATCGCTGAGCGCAAGACTACCGATGCAACGATCGCCGGCGATAGTGTCTAAATACGTTACTGAATCCGCCCAAAATTTAATTAGCAAAATGCGAGGTCGTGGCCGCAAACGCGCCAGGTTGGCGGCGAGTGGTAAGAAGAGGGACCCCAAGTCTTAAAAATCAAGCGTGCCAGAAAAATAATAAATAGGGGCATTTTTCCTAGTTTTACTTCAGTCACTCTTCAGCAGGCGACATCATGTCTGCCGCCGCGGATATAGCGTCCGTTAGTAGCGAGTTTGACATCTTTGGGCACCGGCCCAGACATACATCTGTACTCGGGACAATAGAGACAGCGTAAAACCAATCGCCCCCGTCGATCAAAATGATCTGGAGTTTTGATACCTGCCGATAACGATACGTACATCGATCTAGATATCAAACTCTGTCAGGGGTAAATTGATATCTGCCTCGATAAAGGTTGTCCAATTTACGGACCACACGGGCGTGACGAATAATTTCCTCCACTCCATATTCAGTCAATGTAACGTCACTCTCAATGGCGTCACCATCACTCAGGCGAGTGAGCATCATCATTACCGCTCCTACCTCGAGACTCTCATGATCTATGGCACAGATGCGGCAGCAACGCATCTCTCAAACGCCTACTTGTCTCTTGACACGGGCTACATGCAACCTACGGTCCCCTCGGCCGAAACTCAGACCGCCCTCACTAACCGGGAATTCATCACTCGATAGAACAGACTTAGCGCGAGTAGGGAAGTTCAGTTTTTGGTCGATTACATAGTGACGTATGTAACGTGCCCCTATACTTGCTGCCGGGTGTCACGTTACATATCAGGTTGACGAAGATCCGACCGAGCTTCTATCTGATGAACAATTGTGTCTATTCGAAAACCGTTTTCAAATTTTTGGACGCCCAATTACTAGTCAGAAGCGTCAGGCCGAACCCGAACCCCGGAATATTGCTGGCTCACAATTAGACACTGAATAAGGGGAGTCTCGCGCGGTATAACCTGACGAGAGTCGAACTCAAGACATTCACATTCTCGGCCGGATCAAATACATTGTCTATAGACAACGCCGTCCTGGGTTCCATCCCGAAACGTCTCTTGTTCACCATGGTTAAAAATACAGATTTTATAGGTTCGTTGGACAGCAACCCGTACAAATTTCAGCATTGAGACATCAGCGATTTTTCGTTGTTTGTGAACGGTAAACAGTTCCCTAACGATTGCCTAACTCTGGGCATGGATCATGAAAAGACGTCCGTCATGGGCTACAGGACGCTTTTCGAGGCGTCCGGCATATATCACTCGAACACGGGACTGCAGATAACACACGATGTATATAAACGGCTATTTCATGTTACTCTTTGACCTCACACCTGACAGGAGCGCGTCGGAGTGTCACGTCCCACCCCGAGAACGGCAATATCAGAATTGAATTCAAATTTAATAAGCCATTGCCCGAGGCGATCACGTGCCTGCTGTACCTAGAATTGGACAATTCAGTCCTCATATATTTTGCGCCACCGTCACGACCGATTTCTAAATAAAAATGGACACTGTGCAGATACTGTGTACACTGCGTGACGTCAGCTCATTCCTCGACGTTTTCCCCTCCGAATTCCTACCACAATCGATCGCGCAAACCTCCATTGTCATCATGAATGCCGATCCCCACAGAGAGAGGTTCACACTGGCTAGCCGTGCACTTCAGACCCAAATCATCGAGTACCTACGAATTTGATTCGTGTGCAATCGTACCGCTCGTACTCTACATCTAGGCATTCATTAAAAGCAGCTGCACCACCTGGGACTATAACAGGCGACAGCTGCAGGCCTGACGAATGAAGTCTGCGGCAAGTACTGCTGTCTATTCGCCCCCTACATGGATCGGGGCTACACACCGAAACAAATCATCTCGCTCTTCGATGCGTGCAACGCAGCAGACCGGCAGGTGGGGCGACTATTTACTATCGAATTCGGGGCCCAAATGTGACGTGGTGGCTGGGGTAAATGCTGCCGCAGCTGCCTATAAAAAGGTAGGTACATTGTCGATTCTAATTATTCCCTAATGTAACATGCCTGGAGGAGGGAGGGAGGTCGTGATTGATTTCGAGCTTTTACGGGGGCGGCAGAATGAGACCATCGTCAAGGAATTTTGCGTGCCCGGCGCCGCCACGTCCGAGACGTTCCGTTTCAAGAGCCCCTACAAGATGGCGGATCATGGCTCGTCAGAGAATGGCCTAAACTGGGCCGACGGACTTATAGAATATAAAGAATTGTACACGGTCATTAGAGGCCGTGGCCGGTTTCGCACACGTGTACGGCGTCTTGAAATGTACATTCCTCGCAGGACGGCCGATCCATAACCTCGAGGATCTCGAGTGCCCCCTACCCGTCTCTTTCAATCACAAACGCTGGTGTACATTGCCATGTCACAAGTTTACCAAATATGCTTGCGCAACCAAAACCGCGCATTCTCTGTACGATTGGTTAATGTACTATCTGCAGAAGAAGGATTTTGTCCAATGTCCTGCTGATATGACGTCATACTGCCGAATTTGTTGCAGCTCTATAAAAACACCGATCGAGCACGTCCCACGCCATTCTGCTCCCTGCTGCTGCTACTTCGATGGCTAATAGTAGACAACCTGCTACGAAGAGGAAGCGCGCCCTGGAGCATCTGCTGCCCGGCGCCTCTTCCGACATCTGCCCCAACTGGCTGGTCAGTCCTGCATTCGATCCCCAGTGTGTGCTGCTCAGGCGCCTGTTCATCAAATCGGACAGGACCAAGTACGTGTCTGACGCTTTCTACCCTGAACGCGACTATCGGCCACTTGTGGAATTCGGCGCCATACGGAGAGGAGGGTCGAAATCCATCATTCTGAAAGACGAGCATATCGACACGCTGGCGGACTGTCTACCGAAGATGCTCGTTTCGATCTGCAATGAAGGAGGGACCGGTGCATCGGCGGTAGAGTGCGTGAGCGGTGCCCTCCGCCTATCACCGCCGAAAAACTACGGGTCGGCAAGACTGTTTTTCGGCACGCAGTACATTAGCCTAACTATACTGGACCTACAATATCTTGCCCGAAAGTTTCGCATAGTGCAACAATTGCGCGATTACACACTCGCATTGCCGGACGTAGTTTTGTGACATCGTCCTTAACTTCAGTGACGTATGTCGAACCTGTGCCTAGCGCCAGTGACCACATAGACTATTGTCATCTGTTCGAGGAACTCGTGACAGCTGTATAAACATGTATCACTACTGCTTAACTGAATAAACGCCTAATTTAAACGAATTGTTTTCTTGGGTATCACTGCATAAAATATTCCCTGCACCTACCTGTGTGTTTCTTCTTCTCGATACAGCCTTACGGACCGCCTTCTTCACAAAGGAGCAGCAGCAGCAGCAACCACCAGCACAGGTGCAGCAGCAGCAGCACCGACCCCCCCTAGATGAAGCCGTGCATTAATTCTCTCTCAAGGGGGGTTACGCACATGTTCCAAGATGATGATCTCAGGAATGCAAATGCGTAACATCGCTTACGTTCACGTACGGACCTGTGTTTGAAGTGCTTCTGCTTATGGTTACCGGGGAGCAGAGGAATATTGTTTAGCTCAATGACCCGAATCGGAAGATACCACCGTGGTGAATGTACATTCCGAAAATAAGATTAAGCGTAAGAGGAAGGGGGGAGGTGCAACCGTATCGATTGTCACCGAAGCCGAAGATAAAATATATAGAATTTCATTCTTCAAGAGGCGACCTACCGTGATCAAGGTACATACCGTGAAGAAGATTAAAACGTAAGGGTAAGGGGGGAGAACCGTATCGACTGTCACCTAGTCGTCGCCTCTTGAAACGTGTAATTCTATATATTTTATCTTCGGCTTCAGTGACAATCGATACGGTTCGCCCACCTCCCTTCCTCTTACGCTTAATCTTCTTCCCGGTATGTACATTCACCACGGTGGGTTCGTCCAATTCGGGTCATTACTAACGCGTGAGCCAAATAAATTTTTCCTCTACCCCGGCAACCATAAGCAGAAGCACTTCAAACACAACACCAGTGTATGTGAACGTAAGCGATATTGCACAAGCACATTCGTGATGATCATGCTGCAACATGTGCGCTGGCCTTTCAACTCACTGCACTGAGGTATCATGTACAAACTTCACCTACCTCCTCCAACACGCTTCGTCTTCACAGCTTCTAACACACAACTCCTATCTTCACAGTAGCAGCTTCTTTCACGATGCACACACAGGCGACCAC
>Ga0123352_10002537_pt1 | contig 25557 bp, 17 predicted proteins | sample TergutLab28metaG_FD_89700 | JGI IMG/M metagenome (GOLD analysis project Ga0123352, IMG submission 89700) | Labiotermes labralis P1 segment gut microbial communities from Petit-Saut dam, French Guiana - Lab288 P1 | ecosystem: Host-associated > Arthropoda: Insects > Digestive system > Gut ...
GCTTGTTTGTTTGTTGTGGAGGGTGGTGGCGAGGTGGGGTGGGGGGGGGGGGGGGGGGGGGGGGGGGGGGGGGGGGGGGGGGAAGACGGGACAATTTACCGGGGCCTGGCGATCCGGAAGGGGGCCCGGGGTCCGAATATGTTGCACATGTTTTGTCTTTCTCAGTAGTATCGTTAACTGCTGAAATGTTCGCACTAACCATTTCAGACTAAGCCCAAGTCACTAAGCAACCGACAGTCTCTCCGATTCAGTGTAAAGATTTTTAGCCGGCGCGCCCTTGCTGGGGGGCCCGAAAAAAAAACTTTACCGGGGTCCGAACCCGCTTTCCACGGCCCTGCGTTACACCACTTTGCCTTTCAACGGCTTATACAATTAACATAAGTTATACGCCCTAAGCTGCTGCTGACAGTCAGTAAGCCCTACGTTATCCTTTCATAGAATGCCAGAATCAAGCCGACACAAGGCAAAGCGGAAAAGCCCATGACAGAAAATTACAAACACAACAGCCCGGGCTGACTGTAATTTCCCATCAATGTGTATCGCTCCAACAGCACAACTGGATGTCAAGTGCCTAAGAGTACGCCTACACTATCGCACACTAACAAAACGTGATTTTTAGATACGGGGCAGGAAATTAGAACGTTTTGGAATCAGCGATAAAAGATAAGCATTCCTCGAAATTGATCTGCCCCAAACTTTTGGAAAATGTAACTTACATTTATTATTATCGTTCCCAAAGATCCTGATACTCGACAATCAAAATGTAATACGTCGAGGGTTAAACCAGGGACTGGACTTCTTAAAATGGATAATCAAATTAAATTTTTCACAACCGCTGTCGACAAATATTTTTGGAACATGGAGCGTACGTTATGATAGCGAGACGAAACAAGCCGGGATCAAAACAACTGCGTTTGCGGCCAGCAGATGTCTAAAACCCACAGCAGCCACAGTAGAGTTGAAAATCGCGGATGACTGTCCCTATATTAAGAGGTTCTATATTTAACACGATGCCTGTTTGCTGGCGTACAGACGAAATTTTATTAGCAGCTGTTCGTATGCATATTAACGTTACGTGGAGGCCGACAAAACGAAGTGGCACAGTATTAAAACGCAATATCAGCAACACTTAAAGTGGCAAGTTTCAATTACTTGGGAGCAACAATATCTAATCAAAATTATCTATAGGCACTCAAGAGGAAGTGAAACAAATTAAATTAATTACAGTATCACGAAGACAAAATATAATAAGAGCGGGATGGAACCAAGTGACGTGGCCCCTGCGGTTAATTAAACGCCACGACATGGAGGGGTGGTGGAAGCATGACTCAGGGCATTCTTAACCTCGGTGCTAAGTATAAGCTGCACATTTCACGCCCCGGTTACTTCACCCCTGGTCCTCCTTCAACAGTACAGTTATGGGGCCCCAAATCCGATATAGCCGATGTAGAGAAGAAAAAATCTCTTGTCACTACAGGAAATCGAACCCTGACCCCCAGGCCACCCAGTGATCACACCGATTGAGTCACCTCGCTGGACAAAATGCTGAGAAAAACACATGGGATTAGTATCAGAAGGGAAAGCAAAGATTAGCAATGGCAACATGATAAATTCGAGGTGGGCGAAATGGCCAGAACATGCAGCAGAACGCACACCACATTTTGCTTCGAAAACCTCAGGGGAAGGTTTTATAAAATATTCTGTGGGTTTATTGTACCTAAGAACGTAGTTATGGTAATCAAAATATTTAAATAAAATAATATAAACAGCCGACGACAGGCAACAATAACAATTTTATTAATAATTTCAATCAGCTCAACATGTTTCGGGCGATAATTTCCCCCACCCTCAGGAACACTAGACTGTGTTTACAGCTTGTGATATAAAGCACCGACGATGCTGCCTGCTGGTGACCAGGATACGGTTCCAACTTATCCTAGTCACCAGCAGGCAGCATCGTCGGTGCTTTATACAAGCTGTAAACACAGTCTAGTGCTCCTGATGATGGGCGAAATTATCGTCCAAAACATGTTGAGCTGATTGAAATTATTAATAAAAGTATTACTGTTGCATCTAGTTGGCTGTTTATATTATTGTATCAGTGATGCACGGTCACACAAACATCAAATTTGAATAAAACCTCGAGCACAGTCCGCATAGGCAGATATTTGTCTGATGCATTCCCTACTCAGAATAGTCTTAAACTAGAAGACCATTTATCACAAGCGATACCTTTGCTTTAGAATATGGCAGTATGCAGGTACTGAAAATGAATGGGAGACATCAGCTTGTGGTTTACGCGCATGTTAATTTAATAGGCGAAACATACAAACGGTACAGGAAAGCACAGAGTCTGGATGAAAACAGTAGACTACAAACAGAAACATGAAAATTGCATTAGTCGCTACTAAGGAGGATGGTCTACAGATAAATGCAGACAAAAATAAGATTATGTTCATGTCATTTGAACAAACTGGCTCAGGTGAGGGACAAATAATGGCGGGCTCTTGTGAACACGGTACTGAATCTTCGGGCTGCTTAAGATTCGAGAAAGTTTCTGACTTACATACTTACTCCATGGAACAGAGCTCTTCTTAAGAAACTAACCGGTACTCAACTCGTCAAGTAATTCTCCGCATTTTATGGAAACCGAAGGTTCAATACCGCATTTACAAATATCCGTCACCTGTCCCTATCCTGACCCACATCGATCCAGTCCATACCACCTCATCCCAATTCCTTTATATACATCTTAATATTATCTTCCCATCTACGCCTGGGTCTCCCAAGTTGCCACTCTCCCTCAGGTTTCCCAACCAAAACCCTATATACGCCTCTCCTCTCCCCCATATGCGCTACATGCTCCGCCAATCTCATTCTTCTCGATTTTATCACCCGGACATTATTGGGTGAGGAATACAGATCATTAAGCTCCTCATTATGTAGTTTTCTCCACTTCCCGGTTACCTCGTCACTCTTAGGCCCAAATATTCTCCTCACAACCATATTCTCCAACACCCTCAGCCCACGTTCCTCCCTCAATGTTAGCAACCAAGTTTCACACCCACACAAAACAAGCAAAATAATAGTTCTGTATACCTCACTTTTTACATTTTTGGATAGCAAACTGGAAGACAAAACATTCTGCATCGAAAGACAGCAAGCATTCCCGACTTCAGTTTGCTCCTGATTTCTTCCTGAACAGAATGTTGATACGTTAAGATTTTTTTCCAAATACATGAACTTAACTTTCCGACCAGCTGAGGAAGTATTAGATTCTCAAGAAGGGCTCTGCACCATGGAGTTTGTTTGTTCGGTTGGGCACAATACGTACAAAGAGGTCACCATCCCTGTCCTTCAGGGAGTGTACCTCAATTCATTTATCCCTCTTACGACGTAGGAAGGCGATGTGGCCCTTGGTGTTGTATACATGCCAAGTTTCGTAAAGTCATTCACCTTCAAAAGTTATGGCGGACACAGGCGCACATGACACAGGAACACCAAATTCAAGTTTCATGACAATAAATGCGTTCAAATTTTATAGGCATGCAGACACACACAGGTTACCATAAACAACTGAATCCACTGATAATAAAACTAAATATGTTGCATGCAGCTTTGTTACTATCCAACAGTAAAGCTTTTCGGAATGCCGTGAAACGGTATCTTTAAAGCGGGTCAACTGCGACAAGTAACAGGATGTACACGGCGTCCTTATTACTGTGCTTGTTGCGGCATCGCACGATTACGCTTATAACTTCACGACCTAGTTCACATTATGCCCGATAGATGGCAGCAACACATCGGGGACACTACTTTTTACAGAAATCGTAGCGGATGTTATTAAGATGGCGTCTGAAATGGAGACTTCAGAAAATATGACACAAAGCAAAACAACGAACTTTTGGCCAAGATCAGAAAGAAAATTACAGAAGAGGTTACGAAATACTGGGCAGGAGTATGTTTCAAGATCTGGGAAAATAATTCCTGCCAAGAAACAACCAGGTGAGCGCAACTAAAATCTTACAGAAAATGTAATTTTCACGGTGGTCCTAATTATGACCCAAAAGGAATATACCGCAAGATCATCCATCCTTGTCAATATCCTGTATACAACTGTACTCATTATTAAGGTTTTCTTCAACGTTGTATGGCATATATATGGTCAATTTATAGACAGCAATGCGAAAAGTTATATTGTTACATCCCAAAATAGGTTACAACAACGTGTGTGAAAGAAATGTGACAAAGTCATTGTCTTCATTTTCCGATTCAGAGGTGCTGTGTCAGTGCCCCCAACGATGTGGCGATAAAGTACCCCAAGAAATTCGTCGAAAGCTCTTCACAGAGTTTTACAGATTAGGTGACCATGCACTACAGAATGAGTTCCTTATGGCACACATTGAAACAAGGGCTGTACAAAGGAGATCTTCTGACCATAAAGTACCAGGAAGGAACCAGAGAAGAGTTAGCTGTAAATATCACATCCCACTTTTAAATGATGCAGGGCCACCAACAGGATCAGGTAACATCATTATGGTTCATATTAAGAACACTAATGAATAATTAACAAAATTATAATAGTTCCAGGCAAATAGCTGAAGTTATCAGCACAACACATAAGAGATTCAGGGAAGATATACTTCAAACTATATTAAAATATCAGGCATGTAGGTAATGCATGGAGGGAAATTTGTGTCATGTTATTAAAAAAAGAACTTTCTCTAAAAAAAAAGTCACTGTTGTTACATTTACAAACACAACCAAGGAAACATACTTCACTAAACCAAGTGGAATGATGTGATTTTGGGTGTTTCAGCCAATTAACATTTAAGCATAATTCTTTTTAGTCGGTCTGTGGTAATTTTCATGAAACGTTACAAGAGCCAAGTCTTCATTACATTAATGTAACTAATAGTTATGATTATAAAAGATTTTATGATAGAAGGAACAACATAATTACTTTGTAAATCTGACATAAAATAGTTTGGGTCAACTTTATTTTAATAAGACTCATCTTACACCTTATTCTAGGCATTACCATTTTGTACTTTTAAATAGTGTTTTCAGCATTTAACCTTAAAACATGCAAGAATGGGACATCAAACAAAAAATGTTAAAAATGTTCTCTATGACTTTTTTTTAGTTGCAAATCCACGAGGAGTTCAGACTGTGGAGGTATGCCAGAAAGCATTTATGCATGTATATGCTATCACTGAGAAAAGGGTTCGTCTACAGCGTGAGAAGCTTATATGTCAATATGGCATAACTCTACCAACACAACCGACATGCCCGACAGACACAGCCAGCCGCACACAAGGTCAGGAGCCTGTCAACGAACCAATTGACTTGAGACGGAAGCGAGATCCCCCACCAATGATCCCAATCTTAATAAAAGCCCCTGACAAAGACATTGCTCTCGTTCACAACTTCTTCCTAAACCAACTGTGGAAACCGGAGTACATCGGCACAGCTACTTAATTCAGTGATCTGTTCATTGTGGAAAGCTAATGAACACTGAAATATTCATGTTGCGCAGATGAATTTTGTTCTGGGGGATGGTATACTTTGAAGACTTCCATTAGAAAAAGGTTTAGAATGATAGGTTTTAAAAGAATATTTTGTGGTGATGCCTCAATTTTATATTATTGCATTTTTTGCCATTTATTTATTTTTATCAATACGGGACACAGTACTAATTTAATTTTGTAATAAGAAATCCCAAAGTCAATACCAAAGGCAGCAACAGAGTTGATGAAGTGCAACAATGTTCTGGTTTTTACTTGATCCTTTGATATTGTATGACCATGTCACTCAGCGAGCCTTTTTCATTTTCATACACAGAGTAAGAATAACTTATTTTCTATAGTTATATGTACTGGTATTTATAGAAACAAATAAATTATTAAGTGATTAGTTTTGTTACATACTTTTTATATGTTTAAACTCTTATTATCGCCCAAAGAATGTATATTTAGATTCTCACTATAATGGAATTAATGGAATTCCATCAATAATCCTGCAGTACTCTTAACTGTCCACAGTATTTTGATATGTGAAATCCAGTGAATTGCTTTACAACCCTAGGACAGGATCTATTTAATCCCAAAGGTATGACAGTGATGGCTGGTGGTGATGTAGCTAAATAACAGAGGACCTACAGTTTAATGTGAACCCGGCAGTACTTGTACAGAGTATGAGAACCAAAATAATAGCAGTTCTGGAACTGAATAACATCACAAGCATTTCCCAGCTTTTTTCTGTGCTTCTCAAGCACACAAAAGATAACATGCTCAAGCAATAATACTTCTGTCCCGTATTCAAGAGGTGTCCAACTCAAAGCTTGGCCATGACAACTGACTGACTGACTTTCATGCATTTCCTGCATTCCTCTATGTAAATACCAGAACAGTACCTCAAATTAGTCCACAATTGCTTCCATTCCTTCCCCAATTCAGTATTCACTAACACTCTGACATACAGTCTAAGCAAAAATCACAAATGAATAGTTTTCAATGTGCTTGGTATTGTGAAGGTCCTGCAGTCAGACCTTGTCCTTGGGAACAGTCAGACAGGACTGTGAGGTTGTCCTCAGTCCTGGCAAAATCTGGGACAGACCTTACAATAGTTGACCACTGCTTCCTTCTATACTTCTTCCTATTCACTGTTCACACAGTATTCCAATTACATGACCTATGCAACTGAAAAAGTCAGTGGTGCACAAATCCTGGGCACCAGGTCACCATGTTGGCTAAATTTTGGATGGTGGTACCTAATATTTGAGAATCCTAAGTATGGAACATCATTCATGTCATCATTCTGCCACCTGAAATTTGAGGTCACTCCTACACCTTTAGAAAGTCTGTGCACCCCTGGAAAAAGCACTGTCATGTAACTAATAACACCATGTGGATAGACCACTATTACAATCCATCCTGGACCTTTGTTATTGCACGTATGAAACAGTAACTCATTTCAAGTCAAAATCTGTCCTCAGTAAATACTTAAGGCAGTAAAGTGCTTTATAAAATGAAAGCAGAAACTATCACAGCTGCTAAATGTATATTTACTTGATGAAAACACCGCAGACTGCAGACATGAATGGGTCAAATAATGAATGTATCAAGAACAAGAAGTGCCATGAAATGTAGCTCACAAGTAGGTCTGGATTTTGGAACAGGAATGAAATGGTTTAAGGAGATGGCTTTCAGTCTAATTTTTAAAGAGTGAAAAAATACAAGACTTCTGTACCATGCATATAAAAAGTGCCAGTGAAAAAACACAAAGATTTCTGTACAGTTAAAAAGTGGGAACATTGTTTCCCTGTTAATAAATATTGAAAAGGAGGAGACAGGAAAACCAACAAGATTTCATATGGTGTTTACATATGACCTGATGTGTTTTGGCTTAATGGCCATCCTCAAGGATCTTGGTAATAAGGAATATTTCAACACTGCCATTACAGTGTGACAGATTGGTAAAAGATAAAATATAAGTCTGATTACAAACAATAATGGGTAACATAAAATATTACAAATTAACTTGTCATCAGTTTAACTGATTGTAATTATATTCATATTTTATCTTTCAACATGTAATGGCAGTCTTGATGTCTTCCTACTATGATGCCCAGTGACGGCTCTTATGGCAAAACATATCTGATCTCAAATAAACACCTTATGAAAAATGTACTTTTTGGTTTTACCAATTCATGATGCAGGTGTACATGGTAACAATGCATTATAAATAATGAAAAGAAGTCATGTATATGAAGATAGCAGATAATTTTCCCTCAAAAATTAATTACAACAGCTTAAAGTATATAGTACATCTGAGTGCCAGACTGAGAACTGAAGATGGAGCAGCATCACTGGTTGCTATGCGGCAGTGATGTCATACACCCTACAGTAAGCAGCCTAGTGATAAATACAATCTCTGTACGTACCGAGTACATGAAGGTAAGTGTCTATTGTACTTAACACCATACCTTGTCATTCACACTGATCATCTACCCCTGGGGAAGAGACCCTATTATCCACTGCATATGAATTAAACCCAAGCCCATGTTGTGATGGTGGAAAAAAAAAATTCTTGCCTTGGGCAGGAATCATACTCCACTTTCAGTCACCAAAATCTTTCATGGCAACTAAGCAGGTCATATATGCACATATAACGATAGGTGCGTATAACCCAACTGAAACAACAGAATTAATACAACCGATAAGAAAAATAGCAGTACCTCAAAAAGCACAACTGCCAGAATGTTCAAAATTTGCTCCCATTTGTGAATATGTGACACTGCTCACTGCATGTAACAGAGATGTTGTTCATATGTCCCACTGCATATTGAACCCTTCAATGATAATGGGTTTTAAATTTCAACTACTGCCCAGGACAAAGGGGTTTTAAATTTACAGTACCCTCAAATGTATTCACAACCATATGATGCACCAAGGCTGGTGTAGAATTAAAAAGGTCCATACAATGCACCAAGGCAGGCACTGCAGTGTCAATCTCCTAACCTTCTTACAGATTGAGATTTAATCTGATATAACAGATTTAAACTAACAGAACAAATGACAAAGCTCTTTAAAAGTCTGTATTGTATTGCTGTTTAAATAACACATATAAAACTATGGTACAGTCATGCTTCACAACAAAAATTGAGGGAAAAATCACAACAAATAGCTTCTAATGAAAAGGCCGGTTCCTAACTTCATAGTGCTCAAGTCATTCTGTATCATAACATGCAAATGGAGGAGAAAACTACCATGGCTTAACTTTAGGTATTGTCCAAGTGAAAAATAATTAGAATTTTGTTGGGTTTGGATGAATTGGGATTCATTTGTTCACAGACAATTACGGCATAAAGATACAAATAACTGAACTGACTCACAACAATGTCAATGCTAAGCCTCAGGTTACATTACAACTGGGAATTTTATTATAGCCTAATGACTACCAGTTTCTGACACACCCTGCAATGTGAGGTGGACTAGTCAGTTAAAAGTGGCTGTCAGATGTTCGACACTGAAGTGGACTGAAGCAGTGAAGTTTCATATCACCGTACATCCAGTTCTTGTTTTATGTCATAGTTCTGTTCCTGAAAAGGTGGGCATAAATCAAAAAGTTGCACATCAAAAATTATATTCTCATCATAAATAAAGGGGTTAGCATACTAGAACACAACCAGCCAAAAGGCGTTAAATCAAAAATGAAAAAGCACAAATTATGATGTAGTGTAAAATGGCATAGGGCATTACAGCAGAAAGGCACAAAACAAATGGGCATGAAACAAGGGCTGGGTGTATAACTTAACCATCTTTCTACAAAGTGCCTGTTACTTGACTATATGAGGAATTATCAGCTTCTCAAGAGGTACTCTGCTCTATGGAGTTAGTCTATTCATTCATTTGCTACTTCATGTGAAAACTGAAACACTATACTGTACAATGAGCTTCTCTATCCATTAGTCAGTATCATGTTCATTCTGCCAATATACCTTGCTTTCAGTCATCATGATAGTTTGGCTCTACAAGAGATCAGCAATATCTGGGAGAGCAAAACTGATAACAACAGGGAAAGGAGCAAGGAAATTATGGTTGACAGAACAGGCCGCCGATTTCTATGGCCATATAACAGAAAATACCTATCCCATCATATGACATATTTCAACACTCACATGAACTCTGTGTATACAGCACCACTTAAACCAAAGACTACTGGAAATGAAAATGTCAGGTGGAAGTTTTACTTACCACCAACATTAGCATCATCTTGAAACTCCCCCAAGAGTAGCCCAGGTCAACCTTGACTTAACTGCACCTTGGTAAATATAAAAGATATTTGAACGCGTGACCACCAGAACACTTTTGTTACATCAAAACATCTTCATATGCAGCACGCACGCGCGCCCCAACCGCCTGTTCTAGATTTCAGAAATTTCACAACTGAATAAATATTCACTTGAAAAGGGGGATAATCCCCCTCCCCCGAGTTTTGATACACGGAGTCTGCTCCTGTACAGCAATTGACGAAATGCACGGTCGCCTAGCAACGGAGAATACGGGGATTCCTCTCTTGCTGACGTCAGAGTGCACCGAATTTTCAAATCGAGGAGGACACACTAGGCGAAAGACAGACAGGCAGAGCGAGAGCGCGAGAGACATAGACTCCAGCTGGGTCACCCATTATCGACCTACATATCGATACCGTCCGTTCTCAAACAAAACCGCATTTCCAGTGGCACCCGGTGACATCTGTATGCACCGTCTTACTTGCGGTAATGTATGAAATACGTCTCGCGCAGCAATACTCCTTCTAAGCCGACCTCCACGTCACGAGACGCGTGGTAGAACGACGCTCTGGCGTCACAGTTAAGATAGTACAATCAATCTTGACTCTACGAACTTCCAGACCGGCGGCACGGTGGCACACCTTCACATCTAGTGCGGCCAGAATACCTACTTCATCGCTTCAGTTTACTGTGCCTTCCCAGGAACAGAATGACTAGTCATCAATATCCACTTCCCCACGGCACGTAATCAAAAACTGCAAAAGGGACGCGATATAAACACGGTCCTGTATATTATAAAACAGGAAAACAGAAGCCGAAGATTCAGCACCGTTAACACCAAACGGATAACCAATTTACACCCGGCTCATTATCTGCCTCCCTCGTTCACAGCACCTTAATATAATAGAAGCGTACAAATTTTCCAAAAAATCTGCAAGCCAACTCAAAATTCTAGGCGCCAGAAGGTTGCCCTAAAGCATGTTCTGTACTGAGGACTCACAAGTATTGGGAACAGTCATAACAAAATTTAGTCGCCATGGCGACCTGACGCTCGGGATTTGTGCACCCCTGCACCATCTGCTTCACGGTCTTTTATGTGGCTTGTTTCCAAGAGCTCTACCCTCTAAATTTTATGCCTTCATCTCCTGACCATTATACCAAGAAGATTCGACTGTCATAACGAAAACTACGGCCGTATAACCTACAAGCCTAACATCACACAAATACCTCTCTGTTGTTTACATTAATTTATTTATAAGCTATTTATTGACGCTGTCTCCAGCTCAGACAATACAGCATCCAGTGGCAGTATACAGTTATTCACTGCAAGGTCTGTCTTGCAACAGGTCCACAGCCTCTTCCAAAGAGTATAAGTCAAATTCTAGTATCTTCTCTTTTCCATAATGTTAACCAGTAACTGTTTGTCTTCTTCTTCTACCTCCTCCGGCTCCTCATCTTCTCATCCCTTCTATCTTTCCTTCAAAAATGTGTTTTAGAAGGCAGTTTGTATCCAAGATGTGACCAATCCAATTAGCCTTCCTTCCTTTTACTGCATGTAGGACGCTCCTTTCTTCCTTGACTTTGTATATACTTCTTCATTTTCACACGATCGGTCCATATGGTGGCTGCCCATCACATCTTACCCCGAGAATCAAGAATTAGAGGGTCTCTGAAATATTGCACTTCTGCCCTCAGCTGCAAGTTGGCTGCACATGAGGATTTTGGTACTTTTATCCAATGCTTCAACACACGTATGTATGCTACCAGGAATTATACACTTGTGTTAAATACACTAATGTGTCACACATTTCTGTACATAGCTCTCCCTGATACAGATAGCCGCTTGCCCACATGAAATAACCTCAAAGGTTACATTGTTATCATGTTTGTAATTTTTACAACATGAAAGAAATTCTCCTGTAAAAGTCTGTTGGCATGTTAATCTACTTACATACACAACCTGACAAGCCTAGATACTGTGGTTCATAAGTTACTGCTATGAAACTGAAAGCCACATAAAAATTTCACATGACCACCATGTTACTTCACATTTCACAAAATTATGATCATGACAGAAATGTATATTCCTGTCAGATCTATTACCACATTATGCCAGCTCCAGCCATATACTGTTACTACCATCACTCCATCTCAACTATGTGCACAACCACTACTGTGATATTTATCTATGTACGGTTCACACCACTGTCAGCAAATTCAGATAATACAGCACTGAACAGAACTGAGATTCAAGACTTCTGACATGTGTCCATTGGTAGTTACTGACATTTTTGACCAGCATAGTTTCTCTATTGTCAAGGTCAGGTACTCCGAGATAAATAGTGCAATTATTAGTGAACCAGAAACTGGAAAGGATAAGAAAGGAAGTGGTAATGGCCTAATATGAGGTACAATATCAGAAATTTCTCTGAAGTAGCTGACAAAAACTACAAAAACTTTCAGGAGCCAGTGGCCTCACTGCGATTGAAACAAGTCAGCTCCAGGACAGATGTCAAAAGCATTAACCCTTGTGCCACAAACCTCAATCCATTCATATCAATGGGTGCAAATCAGGAAGTAATCTACAAAGATATGATGCCCCCAAGCAACACAATGTTTAAACCAGTTTTACAAGAAATCTGTCATTTGGTTGAAAATTTATCAGGGAGAAGACAGACAAATGGTACCATTCTTGACTTCAAACATTCGTCGTGTTCTGAATGTTGTATGCTTTTTTTTCTGGGTAATTCCCCAGTGTCATTTTAAATCTTCAGAATACAATATAGGAATGCCAGAAAATTCCCTGGTAATATGACTATGTTTACAATTCTACAGGCACCTGTATTCTGAAAGACTGTTATCTGTGTAAGAGAAGTAACATTTATAACTGAACACATTCATATAACCATAATATATGCACCTTACAAAATGGTGTGGAGCTCATGGTGGATGCATGGATAACTGCACTGAATTATGTCTACCAATACAGAGATGGTAACACAAAGGTCCACAAATTTTCCAAAATCTGTTGGCAACATCAAATTTCTAGATGCCAGATGGGTGGCACAAAGGGAGTTACACACTCGGGACCCATAAGTATTAAGTTCCAGCACACAAAATTCAGCTGCCTGGGCGACCTGGCACCTGGGATTGGTGCAACCCTGCTGATTTTGACAAGTTAAGCAAACAACATTTCCATGAAGCAAAAGCATTCCATTTCTTACATCTGTTACTAATATAAAACCAAACAGCATGACCCTTGTTGAATAAATATTTTGTTTTATATGAATTTGTATCATTGCAATTAAACCCCAAAGGAAAATGTGGGCATTGAAGAAAAGGCCTTGCTAGTTGGAATAGAGTTCCTTTCTTAATACACATGTTGTGAATTATAAATTAAGCTCCTTATCACTAAAATAAAACCTTGAAGCCTAACCTTGGTGAATTAAATGTTTGTGTTCTTTTGTGTATATTAAGTATCTGCGATAAAACTGAAACCTCAAAAAAGTCCAACCCTAGAGTAATTAATATTTCTTTGACTAAAGTTTCTGTCCGAAAATAAACTTCAATTCTTGCAGTATGGTTTGTGTTTTAAATGTATGTTTACTACAGTAAATTGGGTTTCCGTCAATAAAACAAAACCTCAAACCAGTTCTTCCTTCTTACATATCCTGGGTATTGTGATATCAGTTCATATGACTCTGTTAACAATGAGAAGTACTGATAACAACCATGAAGCACCAGATTATAATTAAATTACTATTCTGGCTCAAATATACTGCTATAATAGTATTTCAAGGTGTTAAGGAATGAAAATTTGTAACAAGTCTCAGGAAGATTAATCACATGCCTAATTTGTATTATTGTGAATATTCCTTCACAAAATTACATAAACATACAAAGACCCCCCAAGGTACTGAAGACAAGAAACTTACATCCCAAATACAGAATGAGAAGTTTGTGAAGTTCCAATATACTATAAACTATAACAAATGCTACCCATCCATTTCTACACAAAGAGTGAGGACCTGATTCATTTATGGTGTGAGGCTTACATGCAGAATGAATGAATGCATAAAGAAAATTTGTGTTAGTCACGTCATATATAATCTCTAAGAATGAATTAAAAAACCAGTGGAAGATGCCTACAAAACATCCATGTTGTAAAGAATCCAAATTGTGTAACATCTGTTAAAGACACTTACTATGCCACACAAACACTCAGATGCATTAATTCTGGGTACTGATTACAGCAAACTCATAATATGAACAATTCTGCAACTGTTCTTTTTTTTTTAAAAAAAAAACCCCTAATTCGGTGACTATTATGTAATACACAGCATTATGGCTAAGAATGAAGAACAAATCCCATTCTTGTGCCAGGTCCTACAACAATCATGATGATATAACGTATTAATAGATAATGATTACTATGGCAGTAATAACTCATCAAATCATGCTGTAGTCAGTACGTCTATAAACATTCAATGCTTAAACATGAAGACATGTCTTAACACCATATTTCCTGTTAACAAGAGACAGATGCATGCTGCGACATACTTCTTTTAGAGAATATCACAGCCTTGCAGAAAATATACAAAAATACCGCAGACACACAAAAGTGCGCTTCCTAACCGCTGTATCCAGCGGAGGTTTAACCACAGTCTGCAGTGAATATTTGTTGAGTAATATAAACCGTAACACTGACCCGATCGATTGTTAGTTATTTTTAATGGAAAATCCTTTCTGAACATTCTTCAGTCTTAGATGTTTTTAATGGATTAAAACTGACGAACGTTTCAGAGTAAAGGCATACTAGAACTGTATTTGTGGATACTCACCCTCTCTAACTTCTGGAAGTACTCCCTCAGGAATGAAATAGGATTCTCAGGTCTGCTCACACACAGTTGCACGATACAATCTTTCAAAACTTGTTGAATATTGTGTCTCTGAACATAGGCTTCACACTCACGCAAGCTCTGCTCTTCATCCAAATTTGCAGCCATCTTTGCTACTCCTAGTATGTACTTTGACCTAAATTTTATTTTATATAATCAGTTATATGTTAACGTTCCTACTACGTAGTGTAAGCTGCTTGCTCTAGCTGCACTACCTTCAAATGTCCTCCTACTTTTAAAATTACAAAAACGAAAGTTCTTGCCACCTGAAAGATTGATTCACCTGGTCCAAGGACCCTAGAAATACTAACAAATGACGTCTGATATTTGCGTACGATCCAAGCAGCAGTGAGGAGCGCTAATCCGTGGCTGGGTGATAAATTTTTCCATATTGTACGCAGATAATTGTCTACAACGCATGCGTTGTCTGTGTTCGGAAGTAAGCAATGAAAGGCGAACTGTTAATATGTTCTTAAAATGTTTTTGGCCTGCAATGAATAGTGAATTCATTTGTGTCTGTACTTACACATATTAGCATATGGATATTTGAGTTTGGATTGTCACTTCACACCACCGAGATATTCACCGTTCAAGGTGACCACTAAATACTGCAGCAAATGCCTATGATGTGTGGAACAGGATAAAATTATGTTCGTTGATGCCTCTCTTTTAATTGTTCCTAAAGACTATAGAATTTAAACTTTTTTGCAGTAAGTTGTTACACATTCACGTCCAATATGCAGACTGTTCCACAGCCACATTCCAAACTGTCAAATATATGCATATTTGGAGCACTAAAATAAAGACCATATAATAGAAAACTGCATACCTCATCTACAACGGAAGGAAGTGTAACAATTTGAACTCCATCAGGCTGGATCAAAATGCAAATGTACCCTTTGAGCAGTACTATGTGCCTATGCATGCGTGTCTTAGTAGATTAAGTGTGCATTTTGTACAGAGCAAGGCGATATAATTTTTCATGATACATGACATACATGTCTTACAGAATCCCATAAGTTGTGTGGTGGATACAGACTTCTCCTTACATGATGTGTAACTGCCAAAGTAGTCTATACTACCGGTTTTAAAAGCATGTTTGCAGCATCCTGAATCCCCATATTTTGCATACATTTAGACGATGCAGTGTGTACAAAAATTATGGACCTTAAACATAAAATGAATGCAATAGTCATACTTAAGAATCACAAAGTCAGAATCTGTCAAAAATTAAAACTCTTGCCCAACACATGTAACTGTTAAATTCTGCCCTTGATAAAAATTATAAAATTAATAAAATTCATATATGGTAGTACTTGTCTATGTCAAGTAGTAGCATCTACAGTTTTATCAAAATCTGCCAAAACACTATAGATCAATTTTAGCTCATTTAGAACTTTTAAGTGAACCTTAAAATGAGAACTTACACATGCACTGCTTACTTTCTGGTATTGGCACCCTTTTCTTTACAGAAGAAAAGTAGGCTAAAAATTGGTTTAAAGTAATCTAGTTTGCTGTGCAAGTACCACTTCTCTCCCCCCCCACCCCCCCCCCCAAAAAATTGTATACATGCATATATCGTTTAATAAAATCTCTCAACACTCGAACAATACACAACAGTTTCAAGCATTACACAGAACAGCCCTTAAAGGCATCGAACACTCACAAAGCATACATGAAGTTCATGCAGAATCTTAAATGTGACCTTGTAGGCCCTTTACCATACCAAAATTTCAACCAAAGCAGTCAAGCAATTTGGCCACATTGCATATGAATAAATACATAAAAATATTCAACTATTTTCTCAAAGTCAACTAAAAAATTTAATATCACAAGTGACCCTTGCATTCAAGATATGAAGCAGAAAGTAGAATATCAACTATCTTACATGATGGAGCAGTCTCTTATATTTATCTGTATTACATACAATAAAAGACCAACCTCTAAGCATCGGCCGTGACCATACACTCCTATGTCCATCCAAATCCTCCATTCTTGCTCACTCTATCATGTATAATTCAACAGCATTAACCAAACAGTTGGTACAACACTAACATAATTTTTAGTAATGATTCACCATGAGCAGCACGGAGACCAGACATAAAACAAATGAAACACTTCTAATTTCAAACATGTTTTATTTCAAATACATGTTATCATGTTCAGCTTGTCATTAAGTGCAAAATATAAGTACATATAATTTAAACTCACAATTCTAACTTCAGAGGCACTGAAAAACATCCATCTTAATTTATACATCACAGCTCATCAGATGGAAAACACACTGACTCCTGTAATTTAAAGCAAGCAGGATGCTGTCGCATCTACAGGCAGATCACTTACAATTGTGTGGCTTATAAGATAGAGTCACAGGTAGTGATTATATTCATATATTAACAGCCATGAAACACAAAGCTGTAAAGTGTAGAGTGTACACTGCATGATTTTCATAGTTGCTGCTTATATCTGACTACTTCTCAAATGCTATAAATTGTGACGCACCACATTCTAACTTTTCATTTTACTCCTACATTTTGCTTTATGTTTAAATGCACTCATAATTTCTTCTGACCTTACTTGGGCCCCCTAATACTAAACATCAAAAGTTCCCAAAAATTGAGTTTACTTAAAATGTTCTATAGATGCAACCCACCAGTGTGATGAAAAGGATTAAAATGTCATTGTGAAGGACAGCATCTCATCTTGTTCCTAAAAGGCAATAGTTACGATCCATCAGTACATAAAGAAATCGCCTTTTGAAAGGCAATGATGTCAATAAATTTTATGGAAATGAATAGAGAAAACAAATTTTTCTCATAATTCGACTGGCCCTGTACTTGTGAAAAGGTCCAGCCCCAAAATATGGTCCATTTAATCCAAGATCTGTGGGCCCATAGTACATGATATGCAGTGATTGTACATCATATCTCTGAATGCTGGTCTGAAGATGGTCTAATAAGACCGAAACATGTTGCCACAATAAAATACTAATATTTATACACTGTTGTGTTTTGACGGTAACTTTGAAACAGTGTTTTATTTTTAAGCAAACTTCAATATGTGGCTAAGAAGGGAATGAAAAACACCACAAAAGTATCCCCAAAACTTGAACCAGAAATGTGCTAAATATAAGCAATATGATGCAAAAGATAAAATATGAAGGTAAAGGTAAACAGATAACTTTTGTTTTACAGAACAATCCAAAATTGCTCAACACACAAAGCAAATTATGTGGAAATTCTAATCATGTTGCACAGATCCAAGTTCGCCTGCACATTCATACGTGTACATTATTCACATAAGAGCCTTACATTAATGATGTTTTACAGCAGTATGTTTTGCATGCAGTGGACATTATTTTTAGCAAGTTTGGAAGTGTGCATGGCTTTATGAAACAAACCACCAATGAAGTGTGAAAGTTACATATCATAACACACCACTAAAAGTGTCAAAATATTACAGTATTTCACAATAAAAAGAAGTTACATATTTGATACTAAAAAAGTTTCATAATCAGTAAGTGTATTCTACCATTCTTTAAAATGACTAGATTAACATTCCTCCACACTCGGACAGAATATAGCTGTCAGCTGAAATCACAGTTGCATAATGATTAGACCACACCAATCAAGGAACAAAAATGTTTACACCAGCTCACATTGTATAAGAATTTTGTTTCTATGCAGTTACACCAACAACAGGTGTAAAGTTTGGAAGTATAGCTTGACCATGCACACTGTAGAGCTATGGTCTTGTGATCAAATTAAGAGAAAGATTGTCTCTTTCGACAATGTATGTTCTAGTCACCGCGATTCACAAACAAGAAAAAACTGCTTACAATGAACTGTATTGGACCTGAACTTTGTTTCACACATTAACAAAGGTACTTTACTTCTAGACAAAATACATAAAGATTATACAACACACACCCTCATTTAATTGTAATCAAATCACCAGTCAGAAACCCAGAGGTAAATTTCAGAAATCACATACAATACAGGGCACTGCTGTATGAACAGAGCAAATTAACACTCAGACACACTTCTCCATTAGATTCTTGATTTCTTTATCCACATTAAATAGCCTGCATTTGTTGGAGGTAATAATTGTGTTTTCTTGCACATTTTCACAGCCTAAGAGATTTTTTAATTAAGACAGGTTTCCATGTTATCCATGCACTATTAAAGGCAGGCTTTACTGTCCTAGGCATGAGGTGAGCATTGGAAACTAGCCTGGGATACTTAGTATCAATGCTGAACAGCACAAATTTGTGACACACAACATTCAGCACAGTCTGACTGCAACCTATGCATGCATGGTATGGCCTGGAATGCAGAGTAAAATCAAACAGCACACACATGCAAGAGGGCCTCTCCAATTTTACAGTCTGTGCAATCAGTTACAACACTGGTCTCACATACTACACAAAGTACTGGTATTCTCCTGACTACTAAGCAGAGTTTCTGCACATCACAGTTCAAAACTCTATAGCAGCCCACACCTCCTCTGGATCACTCTTTACACATTTGGTAATTTAACTGCATAAATTTATGAATTGTCCTTTTCAATGATTAGAAAAGCTACAACTTGTCTACAGGGTAGAAAGTGTCATAAGATAACCTTCCAATTACGCATGGATAAGCAAGAAAGTTGAAGCTCACAGGGAGGTTGCTCCACCCTGAGGGCTATGGGATGTGTGACTTGCAAATGAGTAAATATCTATCCTTGTCCAGATGTGAAGATGTGTAACAACCACTGTTACAGAAAAACTACATGTCATATCACACAAATAATGACCAAAATAAAATCTGACGTGTGCTTCATCCATTATATATAGCAAATACATTATAATTGTATAATATAGTATCACTGGCTAACAGACTGTCTTGAGATTCTGATGATAGACACTACAAAATACTGGTTAATTTTATTTTATATATTTCTTGTACATTTGTTCAGTTGAATAATGAAAGAAATAAGCTGTTCAACCGATAACAGAACCAGACCAAATCAGTATCATTTCCTGAATAAAGTTCATTGAACAAACCTGAAAACTTACCTATGATTTTAATGCGGGTAAAGACTGCAATAAAGGGAATATATATAAAATCATGAAAAAAACTACAACAGACTTACATCACACTTCACTGCATGCAAAATGGATAATAAAATGCATCTTAACCATCAACTTAATTTCAAGCTACTGGTATATTTTGTCAGGAAACACAACTGCATTATTTAAATGCATCATTAAATTTGAAATGAGAGTATGATGATTTTAAACCGACTACACAAGTTACTGTTTCAAGACAACCAATTCAATTTAATATCATGGGATACATACAATTCTTGACAAGTTATTTAATGGAGCTTCACAATGTGGTTTACAGAAATTTATAGCCAGCTTGCAAACATATGGGTAAACTCACACTTTCCAATTCAGTTTTACAAGTAATACTGGATAAATAATCAATTGGCTAGCTGCTAAAATATGACATGAACTGATGTACATGTTGCATATTCAGTGAAAATTCTATCACAAGTGAAATGAGGTAACAAATGTTGTCCCTGTACAATAGCATTTCACCATACAGACATAACAGAAATAAGGCTCCACATTCTTAAGTTCAATACAAGCAAGGAGGCAAGTGGTCAGCAGCACAGTCTTCCATACACCTTAGGCAAAAGGCTGAGTGGGTCCCAGACCCAATTTGGATATAGATGAAACAGGAAGGGGAAAAATCTGTGCCACCGCCAATCACATTACTGACTGAACTGTACCATCTCATTATAAGTAGGCGAAGTTTGTTTAAAACTGTCAGACAACCCACCCCATATATAACATATGATACAATTTTTTTTTTTTAATGGAAGCATCATGATGTGCTTGTAAAGTAATATAATATTAAATAGTGTATGTGAGTACGTCGGAGAAGCCGTCCAAAGTCTGTACAGTGATTGTAATACCTAGAACAACATAGCTATAGAACGACATATTACACAGTGGTTAATATTCAGCGCGAACGTATAGACACCTACGCTAAAGTCTACTTCTGGTCGCAAGGACTACATAAACAATGGAACCAAAAACTCAACACTTGCGTCAGGAGAAAATCGTAACTGGAAGCTTATCCGTCCATTAACAACATAACAATAGAAACAAGCAGTGAACCTTACCAGACAATATTATCCAATATTTCAGCATGTGAGATCATTTGATAACACACCCACTCCCATGGAACAGCAACAAAGACGTACTCCGGCGTCACCAGTAAATATACAGTATCCCATAGCTCCAAAAACAACTAGATGATAACGGGACTCATATTTGCAAATGGTGAACAGCAATACACTATTAAGAATTTTACATATTTTAATTTTTTAGACACAATTTGTAGAGTATAATACATTTTACGAGACAAATGATCCAATATTATGTATCCCACTCTTGTAAACACAATTTGCACATCACGCCCTTAAAGACAAACAATTTAATTGGATGTATGCCATGGATGTAAACACGATGGGATCCCAAAGTGTGCATAGCATCTTGTGACACAACTGACAAAATAGGCCTGAGGATGACTAATCTATAGTCAAAACATGTAGCCTTATAATTACCTTGGGTAATAAAATGATTGTGCTGACATACACTATTTAATATTATAATATGATATAAAAGAGGAAGCAGATGGTGTCAAGCATGCAGAAAATCATAATGACTACACACTGCATGAACAACAGATGATAAAATATTCAATTTTGAAACTTGTCATCTGCTCTAGAGATGAATGCGTGTCAGCAAAATGAACAGGTATCAAATGCATGTCTACTGAAACATTTTAAAAAACAGTAATGACTACCAACACCAATTCTGTGTGTATGTAATGTCTCAACACTTTAAAGACTAAAATGCACCAATTAATATTAAAAAATTCAATCTCTACGTTCAGTCCCCATTATAAAAACTAGTCACTTAATGCTGTATAAGGAAGTAATCTTTGTAAATTGTGAGTATCACATGAACCAAATAAATCCACTCTGTGGGGGCAAACACAAGAGACTTTAATGTTAAACGTGAGGTGCATAAACTAACCACTGGGGTTTTAAACATTTACACTTAGAAAAATGTGGATTCTAGTTTCGTTATATTATAATTTGCAATTACTGCATGATGATTATATTGAAGAGAATGATGTTGCTTAAACTTCCTTAATATCACTTCTAATTAAAAATCAAAAACAGGCTTATCAATCTCATATGAGTATGTTAGGTACAAAGAACTGCATGCTGACATACCTATATCCCTTAGCACATTGTAGATCAGACCAAGACAGTTCCCTTTGTATCCCTTGGTGCACAGTAACTGTCTTTGGTTAAGACCTATCAAATATTAAGTTCATTTACAAATTGTGCTCTTTGAACTACGTCAATTTTAACATACCCTTCAACAAATCCTGAATCTTGTACCACAAAATCCGTCAATACAAACACCTTTAATTACCACCAGCTCACTGACGTGCTACAGCTTCATATAGTTTGGGCAGTTCCGCTTCCAGTCGAACAACTCGTACTCTTGATTGCAAGTGCCATTTTGAAGTATCTGTTGCAACTGATGAACCCTCTGGATTATTATTTGTGTAGGTGGTCAGGAATGAAACAAGTTCTTGTGAACCATCTTGGTCCAGATCTGCAATCAGCACTGCTGGAAGGAAGCAAAGAATGAGTTAAAATGTAAGCTACCATGTTATTTTAAAAAATAATTATAGCTAATAAAGGTAAAGTTCACCCTAGAATAGTCCAACTAACAGAATTATGATTAGTGTTATGGATGACACCCCACTGAAAGTGCCTCCAATTTGTCATAGTAGTGGGGCTTGAGTGGCCAAAGGATCCTAAGAGCTATTCCAGCGGTAGCTTGCTAGTGGTACGTCTCCCTTGCCGGACAGGTCGAAGGTGATGGCCCAGACTAAGACAGGCACTCTGGTTCTCCAGGTTGGGGGTTGGGCGGTGGGCTGACAACCTACCCCTGTAAAAAATTCCTGTTACGAAAACTCAAAGAATAAGCCTCGGAAGTGTGAAACGGAAACGAACCTGGTGGTGTTTGAGGATTGGAACTTGAAAAGTCCCATCATTATATAGACCTGGAGCAAGCAATATCTTAAAGCAGGAGGTGTAGAAGGTGCAGATGGACCTGGTGGCATTGCAGGAGATAAGATGGTTAGGAAATGGTACTTTAGAGAAGAACTGTGTAATTTTTTATAGTTGCAATCCTGTGAGGCATGTTTTTGGCGTTGGTTTTTATGTTAACTCAAGATTCTTATCAAATATCCTGTGTTTTGAACCTGCTAATGATAGACTCTGCTGGATCAGAGTTCATAGGAAATACAGAAATTATAGTATAATTAATGCACATGCCCCAACAGAAGATAAGGATGATGAATAGAAGGATAAATTTTACTTAGAACTTGAAACCATCTATAGTCAATGCCCCAGACATGATATAAAAATGGTACTTGGAGACTTCCATGCGAAAGTGGGCAAGGAAGAAAGTAACTACCCCTATGCAGGAAGAAATGGACTGCATGCAAAATGAAATGGAAATGGCTATAAATTGGTGCAGTTTGCTGCCGCAACAGACATGATTATTGGGGGAACTATATTTTCCCATAAGAACATACAAAAAGTGACATGGAGGTCACCAGATGGGGACACTATGAACCAAACTGACCATATTTTGATTCAAAAAAAACATTCCTCTAATTTGAAGGATGTTAGATGTAAACAAGGTATTAATGCTGATTCAGACCATTATTTGGTGATGGCTGAGATTCAAGCCAGAATATCTACGAATAAAACGCATAAGGGGCAAAGGGTGCAGAAATATAATGTGTAGTCTCTGGAAAATGAAGAGGTACAACAGGCCTTCAGAAGCAAGATTATGGAGTTTAATGAAAGCACCTATGCTGAAGAGGAGAGTCAAAAGGGAATAGAAAAGCAATGGTCTATTGAAAAGATAATGAAAGAAGCAGCTGAATCTGTTATAGGAATGCAAGGACCTCCACAAAGGAATGACTGGTTCGATGATGAGTGTGCTGCAGTGACCTCTCTGAAGAATAAGGTGTATAAAAATATGTTAGCCAAAAAGAATACAAGACAGGTGAGAGAAGAATTCAAAGGAGGAGGTAAGAAGAAAAGAAAATACATAGGAGGAAGAAGAGGGAAGCACGGAAGGAATTGATGGAGGAGATGGAGGAAGCCGGTAGGCAAAAAGAAACTAGGAAGTTTTATAGGAAAGTGAACATTAATAGGAAAGTTACGAACCAAGAACAGGGATGTGTAAGGATAAGAAGGGAAATCCCATAACTGAAAACAGAAGGTATTACAGAGATGGGCAGAACATTTTGATGAATTATTGAATGGTCATGGAGATAAAGATGGAAATAAAGGTGATGGTGATGATGAAGGTGAAACTGAGGATACGAGAGAAAGCCTGGATAAGAAAAAAGAAGACGAAGAATATGGAACATATAGAAACTTGGAAACGACGGACATACCTACAAAGGAGGAAGTGAGGGCAGCAGTTGATAAGTTAAAGAACAACAAGGCACCAGGCCCGGATGGAATACCCAGTGAAGGGTATAAATATATGGAAAACAGAATTTATGAGTTAATAGTTCAAATTTGGAATGAAGGAAGCATCCCACTGACCTGGGTCAAAGCCTTAATCTGTCCTACACACAAGAAGGGTGATGTTCAAAACTGTGAGAATTTTAGAGGGATTTCATTGGTTAATGTTGTATATATGTTTCGTCAATCGTGTTATATGGAAGACTAAAGCCACATGCAAATCAAATAATAGGACAATATCAATGTGGATTTAGAGAAGGAGTGTCAACAATTGACCAAATAAAAACACTAAGACAGATTTTGGAAAAAAAGTTGGAATTCCAAATAGAAACCCATCATCTGTTTATAGATTTTAAAACTAGCATATGATAAAGTCAACAGGAATCAGCTCTATAAGGCAATGCTAGAATTCGGCATACCACCAAAGTTAGTGAGATTAACGCAAGCCACGATGGAGGGTACTACTGCCAAAGTCAAGGTGCAAAACAACTATCTGAAAGTTTTCATATACGAAATGAGTTGAGGTAGAGAGATGCATTAGCTTGCATCTTATTTAATATAGCACTGGAAAAGATAATATGTGATACAAACATAAACCAGCATGGTAATATATTTTACAAATCAGTGCAGATATTACCATATGCAGATGATATTGATATTATTAGTAGATCCCTGAAATCTCTTCAAGAGACTACAATAGCATTGGACAGAGCTGCAAGAAGGATGGGATTGGAAATTAACCAAGCTAAAACTAGGTACATGATTTGTGGCAACAAGAAGAAATATGTTGAGAATGTTTTTAAGGTGAAACATATGACCTTTGAGAGAGTCAACAGTTTTGTGTATTTGGGAACATTAATTACAGCTGATAATAATACCTCTGCCAAAATCAACAACAGAATTACATTAGCCAATAGAAGTTACTTTGGGTTGGTGAAAACATAAACATAAACAGAAAGTATAAAGTGATTATATATAAGACATTAATAAAACCAGTCCTGATGTATGGGGCAGAAACCTGGGTTCTGAATAAGGCAGATAAGTTACGTCTTGGAGTCTTTGAGAGAAAAATACTAAGAAGAATCAATGGACCTATCTGTGAAGGGGTAACATGGAGATCAAGATATAATGAAGAACTGTATCGTCTGTATGATGAGACTGATTTGGTAACAACAATTAGGATAACCAGGCTTAGATGGGCAGGACATATAGTACGAATGCAAGATAATCTAC
>Ga0123352_10002539_pt1 | contig 25549 bp, 20 predicted proteins | sample TergutLab28metaG_FD_89700 | JGI IMG/M metagenome (GOLD analysis project Ga0123352, IMG submission 89700) | Labiotermes labralis P1 segment gut microbial communities from Petit-Saut dam, French Guiana - Lab288 P1 | ecosystem: Host-associated > Arthropoda: Insects > Digestive system > Gut ...
AAGTGGACCATCACAGACTGGATGAACAGAAAACACAAGGAATGCTATCTGTCCGCACCTGGGGGGGGGGGACTTGGGAAGAGTTTCTTTTACAGGCTTTCTGTTAGATTTGAATGGAATTTGAACTTTGACTCCAGAATAGTTCCATTTGCAAAAAGTGTTATGAAAAAGAAAAACTAGCTTGTGCATATTGTATGGGACTGGAACCTTAACTGAATTAAAATTGTGTCACATGGAATTCATTTCATGAGACCAAGGAACTATTAAAATCCTATATAAGACAAGGCACTTCATTCAAGGGATAAATTAGGAAGGTGAGGTACAGTAGATCAGAGGTTGTTCAGTGTGCACCTCCTGTAATCTAATCCAATCTAATGTAACTTGTATTGTTCTCTAAATGATTCTAGATCATAATCTTTAATAACCACTACATTACTGGTAATTTAAATTCATTCTCTCTTTTAGCCTCCAGTACTGATTGCCAAGATTCGCAGCTGCAAGAAGCTGGAAGATGATACTGATCTCAAATTGAAGAGACTGAATGAAAGTCATCTGTCTTTTTCAGATGCAGATGCCCTGCGTAGTCATCTAAAAGGTAATGCATGAATAGTTTATTGGAGTAGTATTTGGTTGTGTATTAATTTCAGCAACATAATTGCTTCTGCATTAAACTACAGTTTTCCGTAATGTTACAGATAGGAGGCAAGGGGATGATATAGTTGCTGAAGTTGATGAAGGTGTTAGCAAAATGCAGGGGTTTGTGAGAGCTTTGGAACTTGAGATAAAAGAAAGGAATGCTCTCATTGAATTACTTGAACATGCTGATTCCTTCTATGAAACCCAAAAAGGAGAGGCCAAAGTGGTAGCCAATGTGAGTATAGTACTGATACCAAATATTGTAGTACCTTGTAGTCTTAAAAGACACTGGCTGATAGTTTCAGAAGCCAAATAATAATCTGTAAAATTGTCTTTGAGGGTTGACTTCACAAAGACTGTGGACTGAATGTAAATGTGACAAAGGCAGTAGGTGCAACAATAGAAATGTCATAGTATTTCATTCTGCTTGGGTATGATGGTTTGTCAATGGGTACTCAGATCCTGATGTTTCAAGTCAATGTTGTGTTGAAGATGTAAAAGAAGAAATCTGTGGACATATGACTGTTGAAGATAAAGACATTGCTTTGCCTTGCCATAATGGAGCCCAGTGAATGATGTGGCTAATATTTGCTTGGTTTTAAGTCTCTGTATGATTTTAGTATAACTGTTAAAGTGTTTGAGGTAGGGACATTCAGTGTGGAAACTTGAATATTTTTGTCAAAATAGAAAGCACAGCACAAATCATTGAAGCCAATTGTGTAAATCTTAGAGTAAATGGTCTTTAACAGGTCGGGTCCCATTCCTTCTAGTTGTTATTTGTTCATATTTTGTTGTCATATTGAAACGTGCGTTAACCCTAGTAGTAGAGTACATGGTAACACTTTGCTATTCTTGTTTCAGGCCTACAGGAATTTTGGTAGCCGCGTAAAGAATTTGAAGCGTCGTCTTGATGATCTGATTCCCTCACTAAAGGAGATTAGCCCTATACCATCTCCAGACATTAATGCTCCATCTCCCTCACCAGATTCGGATATTGAATTGCCAGGCGAAAATGACAATACAGGTTGAGTTTTTTGTCAGCTCTTTCTATTATTGGATCACATTTCAGGACACAGAAATACATACAAGCCTCCTTACTGTTTGTATGCTTGTGAGCAAGTTTCTGATACTCTAAATGTTGTATTTGAAATTTCTGTACATTTTTAATATGAAGTGCATAAAATGATTCCATAATGAGTATTGTCCATTCAACTGCATATTGACTGAATTTACTGGACAGATGGAGGTGAAATTTTGTACAGGGGTATTACATAAACAGTTGTAAAATTTAATTTTGATTTGAAATAGTTGATTTTTGTGTGTATGGCACATATAATTGAAAGCCACAAAGCTCAGTCATATTATTAATACATTATGTTAAAATTATGAATTGTTTATGAAAGAAAATTGTGTATAACCTGAAATACTTATATGTGGCTGAAACTGTTTATGCAGGAAGCTCATAAGTGATCTTCATACTTTTAATGTTGTACTACTCTGAACGTGTTTAAGGTACAGGTGAGAATCACAAATAATTTGAAGGCCAGTTCTGTAAGTGTTATGAAGAACTGGTTGATTTCAAGTGGGTCTAGCAGTGTAATAATACGCAGACACCTGCCACACTTTCAGGAAAATATAGTGAGTTTTTTGCACAGGCCAAGAGGTTATCCATGCCTTGAACTCCCCTTGTGTTTTTGACACTGTAGCAGCATAGACATTGTCCTTAACATGCCCCATGAAAATTCCATGGGCATGCGACTTGTTGATCTTTGGGACCATTTCGTAGAGCCTCCATGCTCAATTCTTTGATTAGGAATAAGTCTATCCAGGAATGACTTCTCTATGTTAGCACTGTACTATGTGATTGGGCCCCATTTGGAATGTCTTCCTGCAGTTGTGGGACGTGTCAAGATAATTGTGTGCTTCTGATGAATGTAGGCAGTGGGCAGTAGGCTGCAACCTGGCCACGAAACTGACATTTTTTAAGATTCTTCCAGATGGTATGTAGAGCAACTGTACTTAAACATGCTGTGTGTAATACAATATTAGCGTGTAAAAATCTTGTATGGACACTGTAGGCATTCTTTTTATATGTGCATAAAATGTGTGTAGTGTTCCAGGTGTTTTTGACATATGAGTATTAATGTCTTTGCAGGATCGATTGGAGACGCTTTCTTTAGTTCATTTAATTCAAAAGCACATCCCATCAAAACAGTTTTGCAAGATGAACCTCAGCCACAGCAGCAACAACATTCTGTGGATAATTGCTTCACAAGTTTCATGGGAAACACATCTCTACCATTTGATATACAGGTTTGTTTATCGATAGAATATGACATACAGAAAGGCAGGTCTTGTTTTATGCCAGGAATGCGTTCATGAAAAACGTTGTGCAGTTTGAAATAAAATTGCTAAAATAAAAGCAAGTTCCCATTTAGAACAGTGTACTTCCCGGGAGGGGGTGGGGGGGGGGCATGGTTAGGGGATGGACAACTTAATCCTGTATAATGTATGACTATACCACTAGTGGACATACAGACCTGTAGGGTGTATATTTACTGCATATACAGTATATATACGTTTCTGTACAGTATATTTATTTATTCCTGTTGCAGTAAAAATGTAAGAGACTCACATCCATGGTTTTTGGTACAGTTCATTCTGCTAGGACTGTGGTTGTCTTGCAACACAAACACTTTAGTTTATGACTTTGCATTTTCTGTAATTCTGTCAGCATTATCACAAATTGTACGTATGCTAATGTGAGCAAATCTAACATTATGACATATGTCAACAATTTGTTCCCTTTTTCTGGTCAGTGTATTATGTTCAGTTTACCCTTAGTACTGCTTGTCTTTTGCCTGTTTTTCACTTAGATTGCACTAGGTGATGTGGATATATGTTTCTCACTCATTTTGGTAACAAAAACCATGCTGTTGAAAAGGGAGTTACATCAGCTACGTTATATCACCAACGTAATTAGTCCACACACATGACTGATGGCGTGGCAGTGACATCACTTTCTGCTAGCCTCCAACACAAGATGAGTGCGGCCAGGTATCGTCTTTGCCAAATCACATAAAACTGAAAAATATTGCATATCGTCTGTGCCAAATTGCGGATTAAAAATTATCGCATAAATCTGAAAAAAACAATGTAAATTTTCAAGTTAAAAAAAGAAATTGCGTGAGATGAAATCTGCCTGTACATATAGCATGCAGTAACAGTATAATCTCCACTTCATTTTTACATTTTAGACAATGGGCAGATTTGAACATTAATCTGAGGAATAGTAATGTCGTCATCATCATCATCATCGGCTCTGCAATTCATAAAATCTTGGCCTCTTTCAGAATTTCCTCCACTCTTCTTAATTTCATGGCTGTTACCCACCACCTCCTTATTCCCAGCATCCTTGCTTCCTTCTGCACACCAGCTTTCCACCAGGCACGTGGTATTTTCACTTTCCTTAATCCTTCTGGTTTCATGTACATAAGTCTCCTAGGCCTACAAATCTCATCCATTCTTGTGACATGACCAGCCTACTGCAGGTAGTTTAATTTCAGTGTACTGAATTTCCTTGCATTGTAATGCAAAGAAATTGAATTGGCTTGTATTGTAATGCAAAGAAATTCACAACAGTGATGAAGCCAAGACCATATTATGTTAAGACCAATTGAAGGAAAAACTTTATACTGAGAAATATAAAGTGGGTATTGATTTTGTGAGGTTTTGGGTTGTTACTCATTGCAGCCTGGTAGGTGGCTGTCAGTGTTGGGAGGAATATGCTGCTCCCATCTTCAGGGTAATAAGATAGTGGGGGCAGTATGTTGCTTCAAAACATTTGTATTAACCTGCCAGCCAATAGATCATCACACCCAGAAGAAGACCACAATATGAATTTTCGCTGCCATCAAAACATCAGATCTTATTGAGTGGTTATTCCACTGAAATTGCTGCACTGCAATTCTGTATTTACATAATTGAAATTTGAATTTTTCATATTTTTATTACATTCCATTAATTTTCTAGTTTTAATTATTTATGTAGTCATAATTAATTGTGGTAAAATTGAATTTTTTTTGAATGCACCATTTTTCCCTCTGGATATGATCCAATTATGGACCATTTTAAGTGTATGGTGCATGCAGAATTATTTCTTGTTTCTGCTTCATCTCATCAGCCTTAGTGAGGTAGAAATGTGTGGATGACACATGCAGCTGACGTTCCTTAACTGGACTCTCGAAAACCCAGTCCTTTGTGCAAGGTGTCATGGATTTTTTAAGAGAATAATCCAGCTTAGCGCAGATATCATCCTCTTTGTCTGCAGTGAGTGTCTGGTGTTACCTCCTTTCCTGGAATAAGAATGCAATAGGTGTTTGAATATTTCCACCACAAAAACAACATAAAATGTAGGGGTTCCATTCCTCTGAGATATGATGCTTTGTCAATGGGTAGTCAAATCCCAATATTTCATGGGCACTGCATAGTAAAATCAACAGCTGTGCCTCTATGTAAACCTCATAATTCATGACATTAAGTCATTTCTAACATTTGTTGTAGATAAGCAAGTTTTAATTGAAATATGTTAATCAATATGTTTGCTGATTCCACTAAGATTATGAATCTCTACATCCTGACAGTTACAGTAAGCAACTGACTGTTTCATGTCAGTGGCTGAACAGTCTGTCGAAACCTCAAAGATGATCATGGTGTTGTATGCTTGTTAGATCATGGAGAGTGTGATTGTGTTGCCACACTTTCAGCTTTTGAACAAGTTGGTTGCTTTTTGTGAACTTTGGTATGAATGTCTTGTCAGTGGAGGGATGGATATGGGGTGGAAGTGACACAAACACGAGTTAATCTAGGGTAGTGATACAGTGTATGATAATAGATCTTCAGAAATTATGTAATTTTAGTCGAGCTAAATTTTTTTGTCCATTATAAAACAAAATGGAGAATGCTCCAAAATCTGTGTTTGGTTGTCAATTTTATGGTGTTAAATAATGAACTACAGAAGGCAAGCGTGTAAAATTTGGGTATGGAGTTACATCATAAACATATCTGCAAATTTAGATGGAATATTTGTAAGTCAACAGTTACAAATGTGGCAATGATGTGAAACTTTTAGGAAATGCCCAACAGATTTAACATTGAGAACAAGTCATATCTTTGTCATACTAATGGAACCACAATAAATGTAATACCAACAGTGATAGTCTGTAATGCTGGGTGAACAGATGAAATGTAGACAGTTTTAATGTAATATTGCTCATGAACTGGAAAGCACAGGAATGAAATAGGCTGTTGCAGCTTCTGCCTTCTTCATAGTCGTCTTCCACTATGACACTAGATAATCTGTCCAGTTAAGGGAACACAGATAAATAACTCAAACAACAAGCAGCTGAATTTTCCAGTAATTTGGTGTCCATAACTTCTAATTTGTTCCGCTTCATTTGGCATCCTTTTTTGTGTTGCATAACCGCTTCTGAATGAGTCCATTTGTTTAGTGTGAATTTTGAGGCTCCTCATTATGTAACATACCTCTTAGTGATTTAATGAAGGAGGATATGATGGGAAGCATGTGGCATGCAGGAGGTAAAGCTAAAGGTAAAGCTATCACAATACACGTATGGACAGTCCCTTAGGGCTGAGTTTGAGGCTCCCATAATTTTTAGATGGCGCATGAAGGTGGTAAGGTTGTCAGCCATATGCACTGGCCCACCTTTACCCCCCAGGAGTATTCCTGGTACGGATTTCTGTTAGAGGCAGAGTTGATCCCAAGGCCATAGTGCACGTAGAAGGATTAATTTAGAAACAAATCCCCTTATCCCATCGGGAATCGAACTCGTGACATTCCGGCTTGTAGCGAAGTGCCTCAACCAACTGCGCCACCTTGTATCCCTCTGGCATGCATGAGGGAGATGGTAAATTCGAACATTCACTTGGAAAAGCTCCAAGGGAGAGACTGTGGTATAAATGAGAGGATAACATTAAAGTGGATCTTAATGGGTTATGAAGGTTTTCCTACTTAGGACATGGCCCAGTGGTGGGCTCTTGTAACCACAATAATAAAACTTCGGGTCCATAAAAACTGGAAAAATTTCTGACCAGCTTGGCAACCAAAAATTTCCGAAGAGAAACCTTACATCATTGAGTAATTGTATTTGTTTTTTGGTGATGTGACAGCATTCATCTTGCCAGTGTAATTATTCCATGCAAATTTAAGGTGTACAGTTACTGTAAATTTCTGGTTGTACTGGATATATTATTATTATTACCTATGCTGTTTTGCAGAAGAGTCTGTTCAGTGAAACCAGTACAGAGGGTTTACTATCTCCATCTCCTATACCACCGGTAGTGGATGATCCAGGTGGTGTTCCATTGCTTTCTACATTACCACAGTCAGAGGTTGGTTCCATGTATAGTATGAAGTATTTTTGCATTAGTTACTAAATGAAATATTTTAGAACTGTGTTTTTAAAATATACTGTTGCTAAATCTGGATATTTGTTTCTGTTTTCAAGGGGAAGCCAATTGAAGTAATAAGTTCAAGAACAAAGCCTGATGAAGGATTCAACATCACAGAGTTCTTGAAGTCTTTGATCCCCTCAGGAGGCAGTCCAATCATTCCAGGTCTTAATGTGGATCCACCTCCACAGAGCACACTTCCCCAGACTGCACCAAAATCTATATACAATCCTACTTCGGAACTAAACGCAACAGACCAGTATGACTACCCTGCAGACCCATCATCTACTCCTTTGCAACCTCCTCCTTTACCACCAAATTTGTTTCCTTTGGAAGAACCATCTTACAAGTATGGGCAATCCATAGGGCAGGAGGAAGATGCTTGGAACACTAAATTGCCCCCGAAGTTTCCCACATGGGGTGACACTGTTCCTGGATGGGAAAGAGAAGGAAGTGACAAAACAACTGAATGGATACCAGTCATGCCACCAAACAAGGTGCAGCCACTCTCCTTGGACACCCCAGAGTCACCTCCTTTGTATGAGAAGGAAGGTTTCAGTGATCCAGTTGAATATGATGATTCGGTGGTTGAACCTGCAATGATGTCAAGTAGTGGAGATGTAGATCACCGCACATTGGTGCAACTGCCACAGATCAATCACACAAAAGACACTGACTGCCGGATACAACTCCCTATGAAACACATAAAGGATACAGATCACCGTGTAATTCTACCTGTGACTTCAGCAAATCATACCAAAAAAGATATGGACCATCGTCCAATGATACCTCGTAAGAAGGATGTGGACCATCGCAATCTTATTAGTTTGACTGGTTCTCCTGTACGTGATCATTCAACATTGCCCCCTCCACCCATTCCTCCTTCTTTGAACTGGTCTCATAGTGACCAAGATTATCGTAGTCCAGTAACAGCTAGTAATTTCAGCAAAAAGGATGTATTGCAACAGAGAGATCAGGATTACAGGTTACACCAACCTCATTCTTTGGTCCGCAGGCAACTAGATGAAACTCAGGATAACGTGGAAAGTGTGGACATGGAAATGAGTGATGAAGAAATGGTAGATGATATTGCAGGTGAGAAGAAGGAAGTAGTGACTGATAAAGATAAGGGTTTTGAAATGTCTCAAATTAATAAACCTGTTATTTCATTCAACATAAACAGTCATTCAAAGGTTTTAGCTAATTCACCACTCAATGAAGTAAAAGAAGATCCTATAAGGCCTAGAAGTCGTGTATATGGCTGTCAAAGGATTCCAACAATAAGTGGTATAGGAGGAAATACGCATTCTGCTCGTGGAATGGGACCTCGTCCACGTATGCCACTTCATGTGGCATCTGTAGGTGTAAAGAGGCTTCCTCCTCCCAACTTGCCAAGGGGATTTAGACCTTCCATGATGCCTCCTCCACCACCCCTCCCACCTCTTCCTCATATAGGCCTACTACCACAGCCAGAAAGTTTCAATGTGACAATTGAAATAAAGCCTCAATCAGAAATAGAATCCCACAGTGAAGTTAAAGACAGTGCATCTTGTGTAGAATTTGCAGTGGAAGAGGAAGTAACCACAGAACCCTTACCACCACTGCCGCCACCTCCACATCCACCACAATCAAAAACAGTTACGGTGGAAGAGGAGAAACCAGCAGTAAAAGTGAACAGTAATACGAGACTGTCAGCTGTTGATCCAGATGTAGAAAAGGAGACAGCTGAAGTGGACCTTGACATTAGTGTCACTGAGTTTGTACAACAAGATGGCACTGCTGAGGACTCGGTAGATACTAATGAGGAAGAAGCAGTTGAAGAAAATTTAAGACAAGAAAGCACTGCCATAGAAACTGAACCTATGGCAAGAACAGAAAATGAACCTGTAGTGAAACATTTGGAGATAGATGGCAGTGAACATTGGATGAATAATGAATTAGCAGAACTGGAGCAACTTGATACAGGCAGAATGGAACAGGACAGGGGCCAAAGAGGCCGAGGTCATCCATTCATTAACTTCCCTCGTGGAGGATTTATTCCTAGGGCCAGGCCAATGTGGAATGGACCCAGACGTGGTGGTCCTCCTGTTCGATTTCCCTTCCGGCCTCCTCTTGATAGGCCTTTTGGTAGAGGACATAGAGGAGGTTTCAGGCCTTTCAGGGGAAATCGTGGGCATTTTGGTGGGTGGTGATTTTTACAATGAAAGTGCATGATGGCAATTAATTGTACAAAGTGGAGACTAATTAGATATTAAAAATGACAAGTGTAGCTTTTTTCCTTTTTTCCCTGTGTGTAATGAAGTAGTATGAGAGCTTTAGTTTCAAGCAAAACTTTATCTTATCATGTGTTTGTACTGAAAGATATGAAAATTTAGTAGGTGACCCTAAGAATATGTACAACACAAATTATGTGTATTTCTTTCCTGGAAATAGTCTGTTAGAGAAGATCTTGTGATGGATAGCAAGGAAAGTGTATGGAGTTTAATGAACCCATACTTAGCAACATTTTAAATTATTACTAAATAGGCATAAAGTTGTTTACACTGCAAACGTACACATTTTTGCACATACTCATATCTGGTCCTTTGTGATTTGTATTTTGTACCTGAAGGTGTATGGTGGAATTTCTCCTTACAGGTGTTCATTTGAATCATCAGATCTTGATGTAATTGTCAGAATAATTCATTATGAATGAAATAATGTAAAATAATAATAATCATAATAATGAAATGTGGTTGGTTGGCTTCACTCATTGCTTTATCATTGTTTGATGCCAATTCGCCTGGTTGTTATGGTTCACTGATACACATGGTTTGCCATATGCTACTGAACATAGTATTGTCAACATAGAAATTTTACTTGAATGGAGGTATGTGGAACATCATAGTGGGGTGTTGGTGCTGACTGTTGTCACCCATTTTATTGTTGTTAGGTAAAGAACGCTGTTTTATGCCCAAGTCTACAGAGTCCACATACAGATGATATGCACCTGAGTTGTATCAATAACAAACCACATGATGAGCCATAGAACACCATTTATTATCTCTGTTACATACATCATATATGGTATATTGTAATGAATACATTTTGGAAGTTTGATGCATATAGTGGCATTTGTGAAACCAAGTACATGTAAAAAGAGTGTACAGAAATTGTAATTGAATGTTTAGAACATTGTCTAAAGCCCATTTAAGGAAACTGTGGTTTGTACAGTTGGCAGATTTGCCCACAGCCTGCAAGTTTCTACATGGCTCAAATGGATTTATTCAATCTGTATGCACCTTCCTGTTTGCACACACTTTTAGGTTTTAATAGACTGACATAGAATGCTTGTATCATAAATGTATGTTTAAGTGTGTTGTTACTGTGTGATAGATATTGTTACAGAGTAATTATATTGGCCATATGGTAAGAGTATATGTACACCTTCTATAAAATGTGTGGTCAAGTATTTACCCTTACAAAAACAAGACATGGATTTATTTTTGTTCGTTTATATTGCATTATATGATACTTTCATTATTCAGTGCAGGAGGAGTACATATAAAACAATGTGACATTTGGGTAAAATATGCCACTCCAAAGCATATTGAATGAATCTCTTCTGATCTCTAGTTCCAGTGCATGCCCAGAAACACCATTTTTCACAGAGAAGGTTCCTATGCTTTGACTTATGATAGCACAGTAATGCAACATAAATGAACAAAGCTGCGGTACTGACCTGGGCAGTTTACTCAGGAGTGCTGTTGGGCATTTTCCCTGTAATTAAGGAATACCTGCAATTGACCACTGCATATGTATATTTAGATAGCAAAATTTATTCCGTGGAGAAAGAGGCTGGATATCTGGTGACCTTTGTATATATGCACATTTCTGTATTTATAAAATTTAATAGGTAGTGGCTGTCCCAGGTTAATTGCTCTTATGGGAAATATGAAGAAATAACACAATTACCATTCACAACAGATTATTGAAATTGGGATTTCATGGTGCTAGCGTGGGGTGGTTATTGTGTTAATTTGGTAATTGCAATATTTAAATATATCTGGGCAGATTCGCAAGTTAACACGCTTAACGGGAGTGAGCATGTGTGCACGACCTACATAGTGTTTCCACAATGTTGAAGAAAAGCATCGTTTGTGACCTTGGACTGTAACCTGAAGTAATGGAATTGTGATTCTTGAAGTTGCCAAAATGTCTAATGGCAATGGATGACGAAGCCAATGCAACGTAATTCGTTCAGGCCATCGGTTTTTGAGTTGAGCGTCGTGAACACGGTATAGTAGTTAGCAATGAAGTAGTTAACAAATATATCACTAGGTGGCAGTTTAGGAAGTTAATCGATACTTGAAACGCGTCCGATTTGTGGAATCGATGTTGGGGCCAGGAACATCAACTATAGGTGCGTTTATTTTCGCGTTGCCATATTGTAAATAGTGTGCGTTGAACGACGTGGTATTGTACTGTAACGTCTATTGGTTTTATGTAACTTGATCAGTAGTTAACCATGGTGGTCACGCTACTGGAGAGGTGCTCCTGTTCATTTTCAGTTCTTTTTTAATTTTACAATTTCGTAGCTCATGTGCTTCGTATTGTGGTTCCTGGTTAAAGTGGGATTATTTCCAGTCTACGATGTTCCTTCCAGCTAGTCATTGTTTTATTATGGGAAGTAATTTCCCAGATCTTTTTATGACTTTTACATTTTGTGCTTTTGTATATAAAATACAAAATAGACTAATGATTGTTTAGTAAATATGATTTTTGTTTTGTTCAGACTGTGTGCATTTAAGTTAATGTGAATATACTTGAAATATTGGAATTTCCAAATTTTGTTACGTATTTGCTTCGCAACTATGACTTGGATTATTTCAAAGTAATGTAGAGTACGGTTTTAACTTTATGTATGTCTGTCCAGATGGCTGTGAACTTGACAGAGGTCTGTAGGAGGAATTTATGTATGTCAGCTCTGGAATACAGAATATTTGCACACACACACACGAATACGCATGCACAATGACTCAATTGAGAAAACATTGTTTGACATCAAAAGAGCTGAACTTTGTAAATGTTACATAAAGATTCATAACTAGTTTTGGTAATGACAGAGGGCATACCTAATGCACTTTTGGTCAGTCTACTTATGTTTATTATTATTATTTTGTTGTTGTCTCTAGTCACAGGCCTTTTCTTCTTCCTCATACTTCTCTTGAACCAACAGTGATCCCCATCCCCTCTGGGTTCAGGTTTCATACTGCAGTACCTTCTGTAATGTGTGATGTTCCTAGTATAGTTGTATGTTGTAGGGATTCCATATTTTTCTTTAAACCTTTTGTTACTGTTCCGGTGGCTCCAATTATTACCAGTATAATTATACGTTTCATGTTTTGTATCCATTGTATCTATACATAAAATCTTTTACTACTACTGCTACTACTACTACTACATATGATCTACATGTTTTGGCCTTTGTAGGCCATCATCAGGGAGAAACCAAATGCAAGAAGAAAAATGTATAAAACTAGTGTGTAACATCATTAGAATATGTAACGTGTGTGTGTGAAACAGTAGCAAGCTAAAATATATATGATATAGTGTATTCACGTATGCAGTATACCTCTTAATCTAAACTTAAAGGGGCTGCATTCATACAACTGGATTGCAGAAATACAATAGATGATCAAAAATTGAATATTGTTTGTAACTTTCTATGTGTGTGCAAATTGCAACAGTTGAACTTACTTTTGCTAATAACAATTTTAATTTTCCTTGCTTTAATGAATATTCATATTGTGTATATTTAACTTGCTGCTATGTTTTATGCATACACGAGCTGTATTTTCTAATGATGTTACACACTAGTGTTCTGTACATTTTTCCTTTTGTATTTGGTTTCTCTGTGTTGGTGGCTTAGAAAGGTCCAAAATGTATATTATTATTATTATTATTATTATTATTATTATTATTATTATTATTGAAAACTGACTACAAGTGCGTTATGTTGGACCTTTGGTAGTAATCATCTAATGCCCAGAAAATATGGGGAATATTAAGATCATAACTAGTCATTTAATGCCCTTATGTTGTTGACTATGGTATGACCATTGTGTCTTGTTCGTAGCAAGTTTTGCTGCTGTTATTACAGAGTGCATGCTGAAGAAAATTTTATGGCCTCACTGGTTGGAAATGAAGCAGTATGTCGGTTGTCCCGCAGGCAGTGATGTTACTAAATGATAATTTTGTGCATTTATGCTGTGCTTTCAGAGCAACATTGTGACAGCTAGGATTTATTGTTCTGCGGTTTGCAGAATACAGACAATTTGTCTGCAGTGTGTTAATAATCAGAAATGCATGCCAATTGTGCAAAGTGCACTGTCTGTAAACATTCCTGTGAATGGCCATTCAATAGATATAGCTGACAAAGCTAAAGGCATGACTTATATTTGTTTGGTATTTATTATTGTTGATGGCAGTTGATCCTTCAGAGTGTTGGGTAGCATCTGGAATGCAGCTTATCATGCAAGATGCAGGATTATTCTGCCATGTGAACATATCTTTTGCAGCTGTTATGGTAGAAACTGTGCACTATCGGTCACATAAGTATGTGCATGATTTCGGACTTTGGTCTGTTTACAATTGACTGTCCAGAGGTAGAAGTCCTTCTGTCTAGTGGTCTCCTACTTGTGGTTTGCACCATCATTTTAATTTCAGCAGCAGTAGTAGGTGTTGGCAGAATCATGTTATTAACCTTTGTTGAGCAGAGGTTCTTCTGTGTGGACATGTACTAATTATAAGGCATTGTATTTGGATGTATGAAAAACCTTCCTCAAAAACAGTTTTTTATGCCTTCCAACATACCTAGGTTGCTGTCTGTGAGATGGTTCCAGATTGGACATAGATTAACACAGAGTTTGTCTTACCCCTGAACAGACTGGTAGCCCATTAAGATGAGATAGACTTGAAGTGATTGATATCATTCATGGCACTCATAGTAGCTACTGTTGTCTCATGTGTATATCCTAAAAGCTGTTCATAATGCCTGTAGATGGATGTCCAGAGGTTTAAAGAAATGCATTTTGTGAAGTTACATATTCTCACATGTCATGTGGTTGTTTTTTGGGTTTCTGTCCCTTACGAAGAGCATTTGAAGTGTTCACCTCCTACCCCTGCCATATCATTTTGGATTAGTAATCATTTAACGCTTTGGTGATCACTTCAAAAGCCACTTGCACTTCCCTGTTCTCTGCACCATTCACCATATCATTGCATTACATTTAGAAGACAGTTAAGGTGCCCCATGTCTGGCATTAGGAGGCAGGCAGGTATCTAGGGGGAAGGTTTGATGTGGAGGGTGCTGCTTTGTGTCCTTTCTGGCAGCCAAGTTTGCAGAATGAATATAAGGTAACAACTGTTTGGGCAGTGATTCCATTATTGTTTGTTTTCAGTTAAAATTAAGAATTCTGAAAATTGAGATGCATTATGTAGATTTGGATGCTCTTATTCCTACCTAGTGTGGCACCATGTAAAAAATAAGTAGGGTATTTTTACAGTAAAATTCCATTAATCTGGCATCCATGGGGACTGGACAGGTGCCAGATTATCTGATATTCTGGATTATCATAGGGTACCTATACTGATATAAGTTCTTACAGGTAACTTTTGTTATATCTCCTGTATTTGGACTGAACAACTAGTCAGAGGAGTATTCCATTTGGATATCTCCTTCATCTGCCAGTCCAGGGTCAACAGAGTCTTCTTCTGTCTTCTGTAAGTCTTCATAATTGAAGAATTTGATGGAGTAGGAGACAAGAAGTGAGGTGATGTCTCAGCAGCTAATGTACACTCCTGGAGGCCTTTCTGAACATGTTAATGAGATCTTCCTGCTTTGTTGAAGCTCAAGTCTGGTAAAAAGCAAAACTTGGTCTTGGGATTACTGTCCTCAAGTGCTAGGTTTTAGATGATGGATTAAAGGAATTTTGCTGTGTTTTCCTTATAATATGCATATTTGGCATACTGGTTTACTGTCAACTTCAAAATGACTGATATATACCAGATTCGCTTCATTTTATCTAATATGCAGAAAAAAAAATGAAACCCTATATTACAAGAATTTTGTTCTCAGTCATCACTGTGTTTTAGTTATTTATATCATCATCATAATATTTTTGTTGGAGGAAGAGAAGTCATCCAAGAGAGAAATTTTTAAATTATGTTGTTTCCGTCATTGTGGTTAAGATTGAATGTGTCAAAGCTGTTAATTGTGAATGCCTAAATTGACAGTTTGCAGTAAATAGTAATTTTTCATGTATGAGTGACTGTGTCAGTTGAGTTTGTCAATTTATCATGCAACAGAACACGCAGGGTTATTGACTGTATCCTGTGTTGAAAGTGAAAAGATCTGTTATCACGATGGATACCAGTAATGATTTTGGGATTTTTTTAAACACCTTAAAAACTGAAACATTAACTACTATTACAGCTGTAGTCAAGAAGGAGGGGAGGGGTGTTGAAGATACATATGTTAATTATTTAGAAGTAAAATAGCATCAGGTGGTGGTCTTGATTTCAAACTTTTTCTGTGTTCTCAATGTTGTATACAACAGCATCAGGTGGTGTTGCAGTTGCTGCAAGCTAGAAAATTCTGTCACTGAATACAAATACATGAAGACTTATGTGGTTAACAAAACGTCCTGTGGGTTTGTCTTACAAGATTAATAATTGCATAGGATGATACATGGAGAAAAATAAGTGGAAAACTTTAAGTGATGAAAAGTATGATTGTTCAGTGACCTGTGGACAGCTTCTAGAAAATGTGGATTTCCACCCAATTATCATAGTAATTATGAATAAAAATCCCAAATTATGAAGTTTGGTGTATATGATTGGCTATAATGTTCAGAAATTGAACAGGATGGTGGAGAAAAATTGTGGGAGAAATGTAAGACAATAATTCTGTGGCCGAAGAGGTGGTGGGCAGTATGGAACCAGCAAATAGAGGAATGTGGTTTGATGCTGCATGCTAGGCAGCCTCAGAAGACAAAAACAAAGTGTATAGGAACATACAACAAGGATCTGGTACTAGGAGCTTAATGGAAGAGTACAAGGAAAAGAGAAGAAAAATAATTCATAAAAGAATAATAAAAGAAGAATGGATGAGCATGGAATGTGGAAACATGGAATTGCTAAGGAAACATCATGAATGCAGAAAATTTTACAAGAAAATTGACATGGCTAGAAAGAAGTTCAAGCCAAGAGTTAATATATGTAAGAATGGGGATGGATCATTAACAAGTAACAAAGAGGAGATATTTGACAAATGGGTAAGACACTTTGATAAATTATTAAATGGAAGTAAGTATAATGAATGTGTTACTTTTACTACCATAAGTAGTAATCAGATATTGATGGGAAAGACACAGGACAACAGATGCCCCCACTACTGAGGAAACTGAAACAGCACTGAAGAAATTAAAAAATAATTAATTAATAATAAAGCCCCTGCCAGACATTATTCCAGCTGAATTACTAAAGTTTGGCGGTGAAACACTAAAGCAATAGCTGAAGCATACATTTTCATCAATATGGATTAATGAAGACATCCCAGAGAGTGGCTTAAAGGAATTATATGTCAACTGCATAAGAAAGGTGACCATTTGGAATGTGCTAACTATAGAGGCATCACTCTGTTAAATGCAATGTATAAGGTATTTTCTAATATCTTGTATGCAAAACTCCTTCCTCATGTAGAAAGCAAACTTGGACCTTACTGGGGGGGGGGGTTCTCCCAAGAAAGTCAATGATAAATTAAATTTTTGTGTTGTTACAAATTTTGGAAAAGATGAAAGAATGTAGAATCTCCATCCACCTACTTATTATTGATTTAAAAAATGCATTTAAAAGCATTGACAGGGAGCAGATGTGTGAAATCATGAATGAACTTTATATTCTAGAGAAATTAATCAGGTTGGTAAAAATGATAATGTCTAACATGCAGATCCAGATCAAAATTCAGTAGAAACTCGTAGCACCTTTCATAATACATAAGGTTGTTCGACGGTGAGACACACTGGCATGTCTTCTGTGTAATATAACATTGGAATATGCAGTTAGAAAATCAGGCCCAACTTATGGCCTGTGCTTATGACATAGTTATCATTGGCAGGTCTTTAGCATCAGTGAAAAAAGCTTTTCATTTACTTTAAGAGGCAAGTAAGGAAGTGGGATTAGTTGTCAATGAAGGCGAAACTAAATATATGGTAGCAGCTAACACCCAGAATTGCTTCAAACCCCTTGCCATTGGAATAGGAAGATACATCTTTGAAAGAGTTGATAGCATTTCCTCTCTTGGTTCATTGGTGACGGGCAACAATAATGTGTCACATGAAATTACAGACCGCCTTATAGCTGCTAATAGATCATATTTTGGACTAAAATGTCAGTTTAAGTCACAGCTACTTTCCAGGAAGACAAAAATTCTTATATATAAAACACTTGTGAGGCCATTACTTACATACGCCGCAGGAACCTGGACTAAACAATAAACGAAGAAGGAACCCTGAGTATCCCCGAAAGGAAAATCCTTCACAGCATATGTAGTCCAATATGCGTGAGAGAGCGGTGGCAGAAGTGATACAATAGAGAAATAAAAGAGCTTTACAGTGAACCGTATATAGTTAACATAAAATAATCCAGTAGACTGAGGTGGGCAGGCTGTATGCAAATGGATGAAAATAAATTACCTAAAAAGATATGGACAAACCCTGGAGGGTGGCTGGCTGAAATCAAGATGGGTTGATGAGGTAGAGGAAGATGCAAGGAAACTGTTTTGCAGAAATTGGCTGGCAGCTGCCCAGGATAGAGGTTGCTAGTGACATTCTAGAGGAGGCCAAGATCCACCCACTCCTGTAGAGCCGATGATGGTGATGATAGTGTTCACAAATAAGAGAAGGTGCATTTGCAAATATTCTACAGTCTTGTGAAATTGAGTATGAGAAGTACCTCAAACTTAGGACTTTGGATATGAAACAATATGAAATGGTTAGAAAGCATGATAAATGTCTAAGAAGCACGGACAAACCTACAACCATATGACATTGTTGCTTTATGCTCATACAGTCACAAGTACTAAAAAAACAAGAAACTGTAAGAAAATGACATGATTTTAAAAGGGAAGCAGACACAGCCAGAAGTAGATCCAGATTGTTACATATGGTACATGTTATTTATCACTGTGAGAAACAGATATTACTACTGAGAGGCCATGAAGATGTGGGGTGTAGGTCAGAGGAACTGGGTGATAGAAATTTTTATGCTAGGTTTGATTTTGGATACTCTTGAGGGCAAAGTTATGATGAACTATACATATACATGGTCTGTTTCATGGAGTAAGAAAATGGTGACAAATACTGTTAAGCTCTGTGTTCTTATTGCTTGTCATACATTTTTAATTCATGCTTATCAGGCTCTGCCTCAATTTTGGTCACTGGAAGTCAGTTTGGTGTAATATCTGAAATGCACATTGATTCACCTGTTTGCAAGGATAACTGTTATACCTGAAAAAAAAAACTGTCAAGGATATAAAGCCTGATTCCACTTTTATGTGATTGAAATCACTGCATCAGACTTGGTAGGTTTCATGGCATGCCACTTTGCTGTTTAAACAGTTCATTTATCTGATAACTCCCATCTGTTGAAACTTCAGTTGGAATACAGTGATTCATCCAAGAAGATGTGTTTACATTTACAAGGCATATGTGTGTGGGAGGATCAGAAAATTCCTGGACCTCAATCATAATTCGTAGTTAAAAGGGTATGTCACCATCAATTACTGCCAGTCTGCACATACAGACTTGCTCCAGCATTCCTGCCATTGCTGGGAACACCTCAGGACATCCTTTTTGGTATGGATGTGAGAACTGGTGTTATGTTCTGCTAAATTTCTTCTTTGAATGCAAAATTATGACCTTTGATTTCAGTTGTGAATCTAGGAAAGAACCAGAAGTTGCATAGGGCAGTGGTTGGGCGATGGTTATAATTTGTTTCTTCACCAGAAACTATTCTGTGATGGAGGTGTGATAAGGAGAATTGTCATACACTTGCTGCATTGACAGTTCTTCCTTCAAAATACTCTGAACCAATCTGTGTGATATGCCAGTTTTGTTTGCTGTCCAGATATCACACATTGATATGGTATCATAATTGTGCAGACTAGGGCCACATTGTCATTGTTCCTTGATGTTTCTGGCCTGTTGGCAGCACCTCATTTTATGATTTATGACTTTAAATTGTTTGTACCAATTGTAAACAGCAAGAGTTTTTTAAGAGCTTGATGTCCACATACAGCATTGAGACCTACAAGAGTTTTTGTTGTTGATTTCCATAGTTTGCATTGATCTTTCAAACACTAAAACATCTGTGTAGCTGGTCCCATTGGCCATGCGATCTAAGGCATAGATGTGTGGCTGCTTGCCTGCTAAGATTGTGGGTTTGAATCCCGCTGGGTGCATGGATGTCTGTCTCTTGTAAGTGTTGTGTGTTGTCAGGTGGAGGTCTCTTCAAGGAGCTGATCACTCATCCAGAGGATTTCTTCCGAATGTGGTGCATTGTTGTGTGTGATCTAGAAACGTTGTGAATGAGGAGGCTATAGCCCATGTTGGGCTGCAGTGCCAAAAGAAAAAAAAAAGCTATTCTCATCATCGTACAAGAAAAAAATAATTTATACCTTCTGCAGTGGAATACCTCTGCTGTCGGTAATTCAGTCAGCAGCAGACTGATCTGCAGTAAATGAACGTCAAGATCAGTGAAAGATGCTGAACTGTAATAAGTACATTTTGGAAACGTACATTACATTGGAGTATGCCCTCCCACATTTCACATAAAGAAACTGTGCTTATTTGCAATAGATAGCTGGTGTGTTTTTTTGGGCATTATAGTGATTCATCCTTTGTTATATAGTTTTTAATGTTTATCAAGGCAAGTGGTAGCACTACAGTAACAATTATGAAAGTCTTTTTCATTTACCACAGGACAAACATTTGTGCCTTGAATGGGATTTGGAACGTCCCCATTGTGTGTCTGTGAGACTTGTGTGACTTGGACTATATGGGTGATAGCTTTCTTCTTATTAAATTTATTGTTCATTGTGATGATACAGCCACAGTGTTTTTATTATTGACATCTCAGAAATAGCAGTGGTTTTCTTATAAATTTCAAATACAGTTTTGTAGACTTTGTATGAAGAAGTATTGATTAGACTCGGCATAAATTGGGAACCTCAAGCCTGTAAGTTTTCAGACACTCAGCAAGTGTTACTCGTAAAATCATCTTTTGGGTTATAATGCGTGTGGCATCGTCAGGTCATGCTGAATATCAGCATTCTGACCAGCAAGTCCAGGTGCATGGACCAGCTGAGAGGGGAAGCAGTGGAGATACAGCTGCACCCCATTTACAAGATTTTGGAACATGATTTCTCGCCAGGTTGAGGAAACCTCACATGCATTCTGTGAATGAAAGGAAGCAGAAGGCATCCTGCAGGAATGAGATAGTGTTGCCCTTCTGAGTGGCCCTATCTGTTTCCTGTGTGAATTAGACATACTTTTCATATTCTCCCTCCCAAGCTCTGCAGCTGTATATTTATACAGTTGCTTGTATCCTAGCTGAAATTTGTAGCTTACCTAGATTTGTTCACCATCAGATTGTTGTAGTTGTCGTCATCATCATCATCATCTACAACAACAACAGCAACTACAACGTTGAAACAGTATGTGCACACAAGTATTTTTACTGATGATGAGGCTTGATTTTTGCACATTTGCAACAAAACTTAAGAGCTGCATCTGCTAACTTTCCAATGTATGTCTGTCTCACCATCCATCTGTCCATCATCTGCTGTTACTTTTGAGGATGCAAACACTGCTGAATGTATTTTCAGGTAACTTCATATAGTGAAGTTTTACTAACATTTTATTGATACATTCCAGTTCTGCTAAAAATTAAAGTTGATAACGAGGATGTACATGCACTTCTGCTTACATTTTGAGTGTAACTCATTTGTTTGAACATAAGTTACATTAAAAGCTGAAACATGAATTTTATGATGAGTACTAACTTTGTAAGTGCATGAGAGTGTAGGGCACAATAAAGGGTTAAATATTGCTCCCTTATATCCAGCCTGTTTATTTCTGTTGGGGTGTCATATTTGTTGTTCTCCATTCCTCCTCTTTGAAGAGCATGCAATGCTGCTGCAGTCTCCAAACTTGTATTTGCTTTCTATAAGTTCTGCAGTAAAGGGAAATCTAAGACTAAAATTGTACATTTGAACCAGCTGTACAAATCATTGTCACGTGGTTCACTGTTAGCTTACAGGATTGCAAGAAAATCTTGTTTTGGGTGTGCAGCCATTCCTGCCATCAGTGAATCTTCACCTTGTATTTGCCCTTGTATGTTATTCATTTTTATTTGTGAATTAATTCTTCAAAACAGTAGTGATATTGGATTTATACCAGCTTCCTCATCCTCATCCTTATTTCTCTCACAATACTGTGTGCAGAAGCTTGGTTCCCATATACATCATGTTTCGTGTCTTGTATATTTAGATGCCAGCCTTCTCTATTTAATTTCTCAATTTCCTGTTTCACTGTATTTATTTTGGTCGTGTAGTGCAGTCTGGTTTCCGCAGATGTTGTAAATTTCTCAACAATGTATTTTTCTTATCATCATGTTATTAATTATCAGTATCTTTTTTTTTATTGGGGGGGGAGGGGGTCTTTCTCTTGAAATTGCTGCATTTGCCCTGAGTCACTTCATCGTATTGAATGCATCGGTCCAGCCACTCAGCTTTCTTCTCTCTGGTAAATATTGTACTATGCCAATAGCTATACTACTGCCAGCACGGCTGTCTGCTTCATTGTGGCGCCTAGTAGCCTCCAAAATGAAAAGGTGGTGTACCATGAGGGAGGGTTGTATGAAGAACAAAAGGAAACACGTAACGCAAGGGAAATTTTGAATTATGGTGGGCATTACTACTACTACAACTAATTTATGCAATTCTTGATTGTTGACATGATGAGTAAGATGCAAAACTATTAAAGAATGGTGAATGGTTTGGCCATGTCTTACGAAAACGTAAGAGAGATGGAAGTCTTAGAAAGTTACATTTTAAATAGAATGTCTTTTTGACTTAATTAATACTTCTGGTTAGAGTTTGGTAGGTTTCTGGTTCAGATGTTCAGTAACTGGGCTATCCTGACTCATGTTTGACCTTGAAATAATCTGTCATTTTTATATGCATTTTGTGTCCTGACGTTATGTATCTCGTGTGCACTTCACACAACATTATTGAATGAATGGAGGCACAAAAATTTCAGTTCCAGAACCTGTGGTTAAGGTTTGATAGTATGGTGTATAAATATATTTGAACTGCAGTATAACAGTAATGAGTTTTATTTTGCTGTAGGCCTTTATTGGGTATTTATTGTTAACATAATTGGTATCATTCTCATCAGTTTGTAGTCTGTCTTTCAACAGGATCATGGCCTTTTCCACAGCAAGTTCTCCACAGAGTGTGATGTAGTGCTTCTTCTTTCAAGTTTCAGTATATTATCTTTTTTTTAATATCATTCACTAGCTGCTAATGTCTTCTTCCTTATCTTTTCATCTTCTATCTGTTCTTCAATAATGAATTTTGGAATGCAGTTTGTACAAAGGATGTGACCAATACAGTTAGCCTTCCTTTGTTTTCTTATATCTGCATGTTCCTTTTCGTCCTGACTCTGTGTAATACTTCTTCGTTTTGCACATGTTTGGTCCAACTAATCTTCTTCATACTTTCCAGCACAGCATATCAAAATTTGAAGGTATTTCTGATCAGTTTTTCGGCATGTCCAAGTTTCAGCACTATACAGGACTGTGCACTATATGTAGTATGTCACTAATTTCTTTTTTAATTTCAAGCCCAACTTACTGGTGAAAAAGTCTTCTTATTGTTGAATGCTGCTTGTGCCATGGAAATCCTGGATTTAATTTTTTAACATGTACATCTTGCTTCATTTGTTATCTGGGTACCCATATAATTGAAATGTGTGACATTTTGCAATTGTTTTGATCATTATCTGTATTGGGATTGTGTTTTTAAAATATTTAAATTTATTTCACAGGCAGTGTTTGCTTTGGAGTCTATTCTGAGCATCAGATTTAAACAGTTTATAAAGTTTTAAATCTTAGTGCTAAGATAAGTTGTTAATATTGTACTTACTTTTCTTGTATGTTGACCCAGTTTTTGAAAATTGTAAAATATTGGAACACATCTTGTATTTTCATTCATATTGAAGTAACACAAGCAAACTACCTCAAGTAAACTAATGTATGCAGTTAGAAATGTTATAGGAAGGTAAAAATTTAATGTTGCATTCACATTTATTGTAAGTTGAGCCAATTTTTGGTAGTTCTAAAATACATTAGTACACCAATTCTTTTTATTTATGTTGAAGTAACACAACCAAACTACCTCAAGTATGCTAACAGTAGGAGCAGTTGCATTGTTTTAAGAATAATTAAATAGTAATTTATATTTATTAACAATATTAGACATTTTAGAAGACCATATTTCTGCATGAACAATCATAAAAAGGCTGTGAACAAGTGATATTAACAGATATGTATGATTATAATGTTTGGATATTGAGCATGTATGAGTAGATGAATGGTTGAATGCAGGAATGACATTACACACGGAAGAAGGAAACTTGGAATGAGTTTTCTGGTTTCAGAAATTTATTGTCAGAAAACAGAGATCTCATATTTTGAAAGACAAAAATGAAAGTGCCTATGTTCTTGCATATTATTAGATCTATGGTAGAACTTCTCTGAGAAGCATGTAAAATGTGTGGAGTTCCAGTAGGTATGCCTTCCATTTGTGCATGTTTTTTTTGCAGACACTGGTTGCTTCTGCTGGGAGAGAAGCACTGATTGGCTAGGAAACATTGTGTTTTAATGAGATGGTGTGCATTTTCATATTGCAGTAGCAATTCTTCATAAGCAGTTTGCTGATTGGGCATGTAGGATGCATTACATTGTCAGCTGATTTCTAATCCTCCCCTCTCTTCCCATTCCCCATCCCCTAAATATAACATAAGTCTTATGTTCCACCTTTGTGAGTGTGTGCAGTTTGTATCAGAGAGCAAGTGAAGCCCTGAGATGGTTCAGGACAGAACATTATAAAAAATCTGAGAGAAGAAATGTAGTATTGTTTTCTGTTTGTAGAGTGACAGTCAGAGGAAATGTTGAACTTCAGTGGATTAATACACACTTTTTGAGTTTGTCTTTTAAGGTATATCCTTACGCTGTACATTTGTTAAGCTTGTCACCATAAATTTTGGAAACCAGGAAGATACTTTTGAAGAACTGTCATTCTAGAAGGAAGGTACTGGTACTCATATGTGGCAAAATAATGCCATTGTAGTGTTCCGTTTGATACATGCTGAGAAAGAGGGGTGTAAGTAGTGTGTATGTATGTGTGCAGTGTTCGTACTTGTATGACATCTATTTACTAATGTTATATAATAATATTTTTTGAAGATTTTAAATTCATGTACTGAAAATACTGTGATGAATTTCTCAAGAAGGTATCTTTTTTCTTGACATTTTTATTGTTGATGCTTGTTTTTATCTGTGCTATATAGATAATCCACTACAGAAGTTGTTACAGAATATCAGATTTTCATTTTAAACAGTATGCTTCAGATATGTTAAAAAGAAGACCCTGTAAGAAGCATTGTACTTTTCAAACCATGATATGTAATTAATGATACAATTTTCGTGAGATGTTGTAATACTACTGCATTGTATTTTCATAACTGACCAGCTAGTACTCTGCATTGGACATTCACTTAGTACAATGGTTTTCAAACTTTTACTTTTAGCAGCTTTGATGATCAGATGTCACCACACATATGGCAACATTGGCCTGATGCTTATCCCTTGTTAATAATTATGTAAGCATCTAGTTGTTGAGAAAAAGTTGAATGTATATTTTGGCAGTGTGTCCTTTACTGGAACGTGTGTACAAGAAATGCCATGCTCATATTTTACAGTACAAATAAAGCCTCATAGGTTAATATTGCCAACGAATAGTGTGCATTTTTAATCATAAATACAGAGCATTGCTGTTGTACTAATTTAGTTTTATATTTTGAATTGATTTTTTTAACATGAATAAGATTTTATAGAGTGTTGAAATAGATCAAATTTTGACTGATTTTTACACTGCGTGTCCAACCAACAGTATTGCAGCAGAGCCATTAGAACCACTGGTCTAGGTTATACATAAGAAGTAATACATTGGCAATGGAAAATTCTGATAAAAAGGAACGAAAGGTCTTTCAGTGATTAATGTTCCTGTAATTTACATATGCTCCTTTTTTTTTGGCGGGGGGGGGGGGGGCCCAAA
>Ga0123352_10002540_pt1 | contig 25549 bp, 11 predicted proteins | sample TergutLab28metaG_FD_89700 | JGI IMG/M metagenome (GOLD analysis project Ga0123352, IMG submission 89700) | Labiotermes labralis P1 segment gut microbial communities from Petit-Saut dam, French Guiana - Lab288 P1 | ecosystem: Host-associated > Arthropoda: Insects > Digestive system > Gut ...
ATTCAAATTAAAGGTAATTTCACGAAGTTAACTTTACATTCGTACTTTAAATGTATCATGTATTGTGCTGGTTCATTATTTTGTTCCGTTTATTGTCAGTAATCGTTACCTTCTATTCTGAGTTTCAAACGGTCATAACTCCGTAACCGTCCAAAATCGGACACATGTTTATACGAACTTTTTTGATCACGAAGACCTAGGAGATCACCTCCTGCAGTTATGCCCTAAAGTCGTGAAACACCCTGTATATATATATATATATATATATATATATATATATATATATATATAGCACGCACGCACGCACACACTCTATCTCTCTTTCTCTCTCTCTGTCTCTCATGGCGTGGTACCCTCGTAGGGAGGTTTCATTTACGCAGAAACATGCATGTACCTTCCGTTTTATCTATTACAATGAGTTACGGCAATACACTTGTTGCCTACGCTAGCAGCGTTTTGTTGTCGGTTTTATTCTTGTCCTCTGAATCTTCTGCAGTACGTTTTACTGTTCTAGCATATGTTTCGTTGACATGTGTGGATGCAGTTGTGTTGCCAGCCTGTAGTACGATAAGAAAGTGATTCGCCACATTTATTTAAATTTATACAGAATATTTACAGCACTGACATAACATCCAGCTTTCTTAATTACGTCTGTTCTCGAAATGCAGCGTTACGCCCTGACTGTGAATTAACGTCGGTTATCTTCGTTACGAGATGAAAAATGTCTATAACCCACTGTTCAAGGATAATAGCATAATAGTGCGTATGTGAAAATCTGTATTGCAATACAGCCGTCAATAAATGAACAGAAACATATAAATTACGAAATGAACTAACATCTCTCAACTTGAACGTCGCTGACACTTAATTTAGCTCGTGAACGAAGCAAAATTGTTACGCTCGGTTTGTGTTCAATTATGTGGAAGTAAACCTAAACACCATTAAATTTGATGCTACAAGATCCGAGGAACTGACAACAACGTTGGACATTAAAGTGAATAAATGAAACTATTTTCACTTATTTCCATTTATTATTCTTTAATGAAATCCACCCATAAACAATTTAGTAAGCGAAATAAATTACATTGCACATTTAAACCGTTAATAACGCCTTCTTTCTTTGTATTTATCCTTCCATTTTCTTCTCAATCACTTTGCTATGTTTAGTCGTTGCTCCTAACACATAAATACGTTAATTCATTAATCAGGCCTCTCTATGACATAATTCAAAAAGTCACTAATATTTTACTTATTATCGTTCAACTGTCTAATTTGGTCATACATGTAGCACGCACACACACACACACACACACTCTATTTTCAGCGAATGACATAGGGTCCTACAACGGTGAAAAGGACATACACGTACAATGCCAATGAGAAAACACCAAGCACGTTTGCTCAAGAAGACCCACAGGTCTGACTACCGCCGATTCGTAAGCACGGAGCTTGTTTCAATAAGTGTAATGATTCTCTTCACCCAGACTGATTTACCTGCATCTACACTGCATCATTCCTCACAATCCCGCTGGAGTTATTCAACACTTGAATCTTCGAAACACGTTACATGCCAATTACGAGAAAACGGAGTACGTTTTACAGCAAAATTGGTGACTGAGAACCTTCAACAGTTTCTAGTGCGGTAACGATATTACAGCAGGCGAAGGGCGTTACGCATTAACCAGGAAACAATATTAGATGCAGTAATATAACTCCAGCCACATACGTTTCTATGTAATTCACGTGGCAACACAAACTTCGGCAGTAGGCCGTACTGACAAGGGAATTACATAGATTCAAAGTAATTAGTGGCTGCAGGGTCTACACAATTGAGACTTTAATTATCATGAAATGTACATGTGGCGATCCCGCTCCATTGCAAGACGGAACTGAACTGAATACCCTTATCAACGTTGAGATTTGAGAGTTTCATGGTAAAGGTCAGCATATACAAGACTATGGAGGCCGTGAGGGGAGAAGAGGTAAAGTTCTTTTCTTTCTTTAAACTCGACGCTACATGGGGTGGTTGATCAACGACGCGCCCCGGCCGCTCTACCCCCGGGAAAGAGACCCGGTACACATTGCACAGGAGGCTGGGTGGGCCCTCGGGGCCGGTCTGGGCGGGTGGGGAAAGTCTCGCACCCCACCCGAGTTTAATCCCCGGACCGTGAAGCCGGTAGCGGGGATCTGAGAATGTGTGTCTGGAAATTTGAGGTTACAACTTACGTAACCTAGTTCTTGTCCTGTTTGTACTAGAAGCCAATGCGGCAGTTTTTCGGCTTTGGAAACTCAGTCCTACTGCTTTGTAGACGCTTGTCAGACACCGAGTTCAGGTTAAAACAAGTTCTCCATCAGTGGTGTTACACTTGCTTCCAGACCTCACACCAGGGATCCAGGACACTGTCTTCTGACAGTAGGACGGATTCCAGTCCCAATCCGCAACAAATATTATTAATCTCCATGTTTGGGGCTCCCTGCATCGCGACGTCTGAGGTGACCTTATCTAACCCCATTGGTCCCTACCTACACATAATGTAGTCTATTAATATCCCAAGCTGGATTCGAACTCAAAATCCGTGTTCGAGACAGTACAAAGTTCAGCATCAGCATTTATAGTCAGTGAATTTGACAGATTAAACGTAGTGCTGCAGGAAAGTAATCAGCTCCTTAGAAAAAAATACATTTTTTGAGTTGGAATCCGGCAAAGCACTTCATAACCATTTGAACAGGATCCACTATTCTACACAGAAATAGTACGTGCAATACAGAAGATCATCTCCTACAACGTTGAAGTTAGCACATGATGGTAAAACACTACTTGGGAGACCTAGGGGTAGGCACAAAGGCACTATTAAGAAGCATCATCAAGAAACGGGACATAAGAATATGGGATGGATTCAGCTGGCTCAGGATAGGGATGACACGGTAATGAATACATGCGTAAAGACAGAGAACGTACTTTCAAATCAGATTTGCCAAAGTCACCCTGTTTAACCTTTTAAAAACTAAAGAATAAATAAATAAATAGGCAGTGCCATGAGAGACACTACATTTCGTAAAAGTAGACTCGATTAAATACTAAAATTAATCAATATTGTACATAAACATTCAATTCCTATTTCACAAAGAACACTGTGCGTTACAAAGGCCAGTCGGTTAATGTGTGATAGAGAAAGTCGTTCATTGCGAGAAACGTACTAAACACATAAGCACAGAGTGTGCGCTAAATGCGCAGCTTTTAACTGTTATACCTGGTGGTTCATACAGTTTCTATCGACTTTGAAGTGGTATCCCATTCCCCCCCCCCCAAGTGAATGGCCGGCCGAGTCCTATTTTTGAAGCTCACACCCGGTTATCTGGCCAAGAAACTCTATTTCGATGTAACTCACTCCCCTCACCAAGTGAACATGAAGCTGCGTCAGAAATCTTACCATGTGCCAGATGAAAGCAAATCCAAAATCTCAAACTCTTAATCCCTCAAGTTGCGCTACAATATTATTCTCCCATATATGGCTACGTATCCCGAGGACTACTCCCCCCTCAGATTCTCCATATAAACCCATGTTGTGTCCGTAACACCCACGTATGCACCATGTTCTGTCAATCGTAACCTCATTAATTAGGTCATCCTACTGGTATTTGGTAAAAATGACATTATGAATCTCATCATTGCGCAATATTCTCCTTCCTCCCACTATGTCTGTTGCGTCCAAGTATTTTCTTTAGCACCACATTCTCAGCCATCCTCACACTACATTTCTCCAGTTTCTAATACAGTAGCTCGTTTAGCACAGTACCTTTCAATTGTAGTGAAAAATTCTTAATGCAATCGACACAGTCCCCGTACATAGACTTTTGCTACAGCACCCGCTCAGTGTTGAAAGCGCCTTGCCACTTTCCACTCATGTCGCGTAATTTTAATGCACGTGTGAGAGCACTTAAGCAAGAAAACAATGTTCCATAGAACATAACAGCACTGTTCCCGTGGGAAGCAACAGCGTCACATCTCCTCCGCTCAAAGTACCCCGTCTAGTACAAAAAGATCCAGTTTCATTCATTTCTGTGCGATGTTTTTAGTATTTGTATTATAGTAGTAGTAGTAGCAGCAGCAATATTAGTATAGTAGTGGCAATAGCCGTTGTTTGAGGTGAAGGAAGAGGAAGAGGAGGAAGGAAAGAAGGAGAAGCAAAAGACGTGGTGATGGGTTCGCAGGTGCGACTACCTACCGCTTACGATGAAATGTTCAGTGGTCCGGGCGTTCGCCTGGTTTGTCCGCCTGCTCACTGTTTTCTTTTTTATCAAGAAGGAAATGCTTGCACGTATCAGCGAAAATCTCCATGAAACAGAATGATCATATTCCGGTATTCACAGGTGGCTAAGCTTCACCATATCAACTTAAAGTACCAAATTCTCATACTGCCACCGTATGCATTCACTTTGATAAAAGCCTCGCTCACAGACGTGTTACTGCTGTATACAGGCATACAAAGTGCTCAACCTTCTGTTAATTTAAAAAAAGAATGAAATGTTTATGTCTCATTATGTGTAACACTAAAAGTGAGGTTGGTAGACACAGAAGACAATTAATATAGAAGTTTAGACAGCTGGAATAAATCTCACACTTCGTAGGGACCTTGTTGATCTCGAGAACTCAACATGCCATCCTGATGTACACACGCGGATGTATTGCGGTTTCGAGGCAACGTGTCAATATACAGATTTCAGTGCGTTCCTTCCTATCACTATTCTTACATGCATTTAAGCCCTGTGGCTGCTCCGACTTAGAATTAATTAAGACATAATGAATCTCTTTTAGAAACGCTTTGAGAATCTTCGTAGCTCATTTAAAAGCACGGGATATCCCGAGGTTCTCCCCCATTTTCTTCATTCTCGGTACCCCAGAGCCAGGGCAGTAACTGTAAGTCGCGAAGGTCTCAAGACACCCTCTCACACCTATCCTGCCATGTCATTGAACGCTACGTAGCACTGTAATTGAGTACTGAGCTGTTAAATAACCCATCAATAACTTGCTACGTCGTTGAGTGTTTAGGCGTATTCTTCTTGACCTCTAGGAGAAAGAACAGCAGATCACTTCATCCAATCCACATGCTTATGTCACTGCTCGTTACGACATTATCAGAACACAAGGATCTCAAACTCAAATCGCGGACAAAACGAATAATTTTGAAAATTCTGTAGGGCCTCGCGTCATTTTAAGCAACAAACATGTTCAATATTTTTTCACTGAAATTGAAATCGCCATTCAGCACACTTCCTGCTTACTACAACAACACTGAAACATATTACAAATATCGAATATTAAACTTCACTGCATTGTTAGCTCTTTGCCAAAGTATTCTTTGTTTTATCATCCAGAGACTGCAAACCTCTTCGAGCCTCCACGGTCCGTTATGAAAAAACGTTTTTAATTCTTTTAAAAAAATTTTGATGCCGTGACCGGCCTCGTTCACTAATTATAAAATTAACTGGCGGGCCACGTGAGACCGCCGTTATAGACTGTGTAATCGTGGCTTATATGTCGACATATAAGAAGTTCCACTTTAATCCGTGCTTATCGCCACCGGCACTATGACCAGGAATGGTATTATAATAATTACCATTTGTAACTGGTCCTGGGAAATACTAGCTCTGAATCTCAGGTCGGGGAACGGCCACCTTAATGAGGGTGATCTGATGTTACACTCAGATATTCCAGTCGAATTTTCGGACGTCACCTTAAACTACGCCACGCCCGCTTCCTCCAATACCCTCAGGAACTCATAATTTGAGATGCTACATAAGCGTCGCAGATGTCACAGCACAGATACATAAGGTACCTCACACGGTAATAGACTGAAAAGCAATAGGACACCACATCGTTTGAAGCCGTCTGACCTAAATATTTGTCAGCTCCTTCCCAGCATAAAACCCATGAGATGAAAGCGACGAGGATAATGAAATTTGTATGTCATTCCGAGCAGAAGGTCTCGCGTTACAGACCTGTCGTGTCTTGTGCAGATTAATCTGCGTATATTTCACCTCTGGTAAAATCAAAACTTTGCGAAAACGAGACACCGGATTCCCACAAACCCAAGGCAGTTCGGACGGAACGTTAAGCTCTGAGACTCCTATATCGGACATGACCTTCTTTCTCATCGCTTCTCATCGGAGGTGAGAATTAAGCCCTGTGGCTACTCGAATTTAAAAGGAGGGCACCTGTCCTCGTCTACGTATGCACCATAAGCCACAACTTTACAGTTCTTAGCACTAATGGGCTTCAAAAATTGTTCGATGCACGATTAAGCATGTTCTTTCACGATTCTTCCATGGACATTGTTGAAAAGCTCATTCCACATCACACCGTTTCGACTCCTCCACCAAGCTTGAAACAGACAGTAGATTGCGCCCCGGTTATGGAAGGGTATCTGCAGAATGCTTAGATGCTTAGACATTGCACGGTCTTGTTGCCTGCTTACTTGCACGCCTGTCTTCGTGTAAACTGCAGCTAGTGCCCTGACGACGACTGCCCTAGGACATTGATTAGAACCAAAATTACAGCCGAAAAAAACCGAAATGATCCTTACTACAAAAAGAAAAAGAGTTTAAATGGACATGATGTTTGTCGGTAAGCCTCTCGCTTCAACAGAACCCTGCAGTTCCAGTTGCGGAAAGTACGGTAAGAAATACACTGTAAAACTGAAGTTCTATATTTCTTGAATTCTTTAATCCATATACACAGAGAATCAAAATTCATAACGAAAACATGAAGTAATCTAATTTTATAAAGACATCACCACAATAACAACGTCGCTGTGTACGTATGACGTAACGCTGTGGCGCGTTCGAGTTACCATCATTGCCATGGAAAAGCATTAAGTGTTACATACTATGAATGTGTGTGCATTCTTTCCCTAGTTAGCCGAAAAGCAAAACCCACCTCTTCAGCACCGAATTACATTGTCACCCGTGGCCTGTCCAGTTCTTGCCATATTGTTCAACATTATGTCATAAAATGAACGATTTTTGGCAAACGTCTATGAAACATAAAATGTGTTTTGATTCCCTGTACAACTTTTGTCTGAAACATTTCTCGTTCTAAGAAGAATTCAACGAGATAATAACATAAATGTACATACGCCTCAAGGTAAACTGAATTTTCCCGACAGATTTTAGAAAAATCCTCAACTGCCAAATTTCATGAAAATCCGTCCAGTGGCCACCAAGTTGTTCGACGCTGACGGACGGGCAGACTGACAAGACGCAGATAATAGTCGATTTTCGTAATTTTGCGAACGCGCCTAAAACTCATAAAATTTTTAACTTCCAAGTTCCACCCAGTGCCCATATTCCTTCCAGCACACCCGAACAAAGGTGCCTCTTTCCGTCCTTCCCTCAGGTCTCCCCACAAAAACCCTGTACGGTACCACATAAAATTTGTGCATTTGTTTATGCAGTGTAACGCCTCCAGCTTCACAGTAATGTCTTAAATGGTCTACACACAGCGACACAGGTAGATCATAACTACGAGCTGCAATGGTTGATCAGAAATCGCATAACGTTAATCCAAGTGAAATATATTAACAACGCGTGGGTATTAGCAAATGAGGCTTATTATCGCGTGGGATGTTACAACGAATCGACTGGTAAATAGCCACCGAAGTTTCTAAGGATCGCCAACCAATCAATCAAGCAATCAATCAATCAGTTGAAGCATAATGCTGTCCGAGCTTAACGGTGTACAGTAATGTCGGTATCTATTCACCAGTCAACACTTCGTAACATCTCAGAAGACTTGACCCGCATCAGTATTGCTGACAAAACCTCTAGTCTCACGTTAGTATAGCCGATTTCTCTGCTCGGGCTGAGTTTCAAAACTAAAAACAGAAGACCACAAAATTACCGAGAAAACGGTGCAGTTGTCCCTGTCAGTAAATACGCACAACTCCAATAATATGTATAAGGGAGTAAAAGAATAGCTGCACACAAAATTAACCTCCGCTTTAGATGGAAGTAATGGGTCAAAAGCCTTTCCCCTGAGGCAGAGGCATCCGGTGCGCGATGGATAAGAGACCCTGTGGGCTACAGAGCTCCTACGGACGCGATGGCGGAGACGAAAATAGAAGGCCGGAAATTCGTGGCTTAGTTACTGTATACTGACTGATCGGTAAATTCCAGTACAATGTTGATGACGTATATGATGATGATAATTCAATTGTATATTATTTACGTGCTGGCACAACAGTCACAAGGTCAATTATAGAGCCAGCGCATGAGCATAAGGAAAATACAAAAATACAAACAACAAATGAAAACACATATAAAAGAGGTAATACAAATCACACTTAAGAATAACACCATAAATAACATTGCAAGTGTTAAAGAAAAATTTGCGAAATCAACAGTTTTGTAAGTATTTCTGTAGTACTGTTCAGTTCAATTCACTTTATGAAGAAAAGTCCATCTGCTAAGTAAACAATCGAATAAATTCGATATACAAGTGCAGATAACGTGCAATAAATTAGCAAAAAAATAAAAATAATAATTAAATTCAATTCAAATAACGTTTATTTACGTGCTGAGACAACATGCCGGGGGACAATTAAGGAACAGCGCGAAACGAGTGAAACATGAGTATCGCAGACAAAAACATATGAAAATAAGCATAAGAGTATGTTACAGAAAGCAAATACCAAGGAAGCAACAACAAAAAATATTAAAAGGGGAAAAATGGTCATTTAACTGATAGAAAGAAATGGATAAATGGAATAGGTAACGAAATAAAGTATGAACCGTGGGAGTGGTACTAAGAATACAGTAATGATCGGATCAAATGGTATTAGATGTAATAATAATAATAATAATAATAATAAGACATAAATACGATCAATACAATACGAATACAGTGTATTTCGAATGTAAAACCAACATGATACCAGTCATAATAGGGGCAACTGGAAACATTTCAAAATCACTCAGAGAAAACACCTGAGGAACATAGAGAGAAAGCACGAAAGCAGGTAATTACAGGAAAAAAACTCACACTGGGCACTACACACATAATTCGGGAGGTGCTAATATAAAAGTACAAAATATTCAACATGTGAAATTACATTACAAGTAGCACAAATTGTAAACACAGAACAGTTGCAACAGTATATACCGTAGAAACGTGGTTTGTTGCAGATATATAATTGTAAATATTCTGCATAAAGATGATAAATATAATAATAATAATAATAATGCATCAAGAGACAAAATAAATGTTCTGTCGACGAAAATTAAAAACATCACTATTATTGTAACACGCCAATGTTTTCTGAACGTATCTTCAGAAAGGATCGGTACTCTGCACCGACCTCCGGTGATCGCGAAGACATAAACTGGAGACGATGTAACTGCATAAGGACGTGAGCACTGAACAGCCAGACGTCAGTCATCAAAATACATAAAATCTCGACCTTCGTCGCACACCGTATCGTCGCAAACGCACAGTTCCTTTATCGACCGTGTTAGCAGAACCCGAAGGCTTAATTAACATATATCACCTCAAAGCCCGCTACAGTACACTTCCACAAGACACATCCTCACAGTCCGCTCCCTACGATCAATATAATATTACCATTCTATCTCCTCCTTGGCCTTTTAAATGGATATTTTCTGACACATTTTCTTACAACAAAATCTGTACATGTGGCGAAATAAATAAGTCGATTAAATCAATACATGTTAATCTGTTGGTGTCTGTCAGTATCTGCAGTGTAATAATAATAATAATAATAAAGTGGCACTGGTAAATGCACATCCGAGTGGAGGTGTTGCTCCACTCATTGTTAACTTCAACACTAAATGCAGTGCATGGTCAACTTCCGGCCGCTTTAACCCTACTACCTATTGAATAGGAGGTTGGGTGGGCCCCAGAACCTCTCTTGCCCCTGCCGGGAACAGAACCCTTGATCATCCAGCTCGTATAATAATAATAATAATAATAATTACGAATCGTCATAATACAACGCTGCTCTATAGCATGTCCACATTCTAACTCACATAGCTTCTTGAAAGTGAATCTTTCTACATCAAACTGCTGCGCAGTTTGTTTACTGACCGACAGTCTCTCCCTAACCTCTCAAAATAACCAGATAATTATCAGTATCACAGTCAGCTCCCTTGAAAGATCGTACCTCGAGTATACTCGATTGCCATCTCCTATCTACCAATAAGTGATCAATCTGGTTGTCATTCTTCCCATAAGGTGAGGTCTAGGTATATTTATGTACGTAAGTTCCGTGCGGGAACATCGTACAGTACTGACGGGCAGGAAGATTGTACAGTCAACATGCAAAGAACCTCCACAAGGCATGCAAAATTAGACAAACAACAGTACGTTAAAACTGAAATAACGCCGTTAAAGTTTCAATGTTCGTTAGGAAAGTGACGGCGTTCCGAATGGACGACACTGCACAATCGCAACAGAAGCAAGGCTTCGATGGTGATGTGAGAGTGCCAGGCATCATTCCAGTATCTCGAAGTTTGGTGCGCGGGATTAATTCTCCTTTTTAGCGCGGGGACGGCTGGCCGAAACGCAGTGCGATCACGTTCCAAGTTCCGAAGGCAGAAATTCAGTTTTGCCAGCCTGTCACACTCCCATGAGTAATGACAAGTGAACATGAAATATAAAGCCGATGCGCTGAACACAGCACAGAGAAATCGCACCATTGATCCGCAAGCGCCACCGTCCGACTGAACATATTCTGTACTGGAAACTAGCACAACAGAAGGAACAGACGACACTTATGCTACTAAATGATCCAATTACTGAACACGGGATATCCGTTCACATGCACTTCACTTGAAGACGATTATTACTGTTCACTTGGTTTATTGCAGTGTTATCGGTAGCAGCTAGTTTACATCTGAAGAACGTCTCTTTAATTCCTGTACACTAGAAATTCCTAAGACACGTTGGAATTCCGTCTTTTCTCTCTCTCGGTTTAAACTGCAACATTTTTATCATTTATCCTAGGCGCTTCGTTCTGGTACCTTTTTGAGGTTTCGACATCCTAAGTTGGCACTCGGCGTGCCAACTATCTCTAGAAACTCAATCGGCCCTCATATCTTGTAATCTTAATGTACTTGCAGCGTGTCTGAGGATGGGTCTGTATCTGCGACTACATCTGTAATCGTGGCATGATAATGAACCGGAAGGATGTGGAAGGAAGCGAGCGTGGTCTAATTTAAAGTACCATCCCGGCACAGTCCTATTGGCACTGACAAAAGCGCCGAAAACATCTACAGTCAGTTGCTCCAACCGAGAATCGATCCAGGCACCTCCAGAAGAACTAGCCCTCAGAAACATTACCACTTCAGCCAAATGACTCCGTTCCTGTGTCTTACAATTTTAAAAGTGTTATGTTTCTTCTTGTTATGTAATATATTATATCAATTTATTTGATTGTCTGCAGCTCGTATAGAAGGAACAGCTAAATTACAGTTTATTTCTACTGTTGGCCATGAAGCAGCATCTAGAATCTTCACAAGAATCTTCCCGTGGAAGGTCATAACTGTAACTTTATTCAGCCAGATCGTATCTAAACAATCTGCCGTTCTCGGTGGCCGAGCGGTCTAAGGTGTGGGTGTGCAGCCGTTCGTTTGCCAATATTGCAGAATCTAACCCTCTCGGGGCTATGTATGTCTGTCTCTTGTGAGTGTTGTATGTTGTCGTTAGATGTCTCTGAGTCGGACTGTTCACTCTTCCAGAGGAACCTTACCGAGTGCTGTGTGTTTGAGTGCTGTTGTGAAGCCTGGACTATGAGGATGCCCTGGCCGACTAGGGCTGTTACGCCATAAAAAAAGGTAAATTAAATTCCTAAAAAATTTCAGAGCAATTGTTGAGTGTAGCTTGTAGCTGTTTTAGGCCTCAACAATAATAGCGATCACGTGCATAAAGTGGCATAACCGAATCTATTTAATTTCTAGAGCAGATTTTTATCTTAAAATATTCACACCATGTTACAATGAGATACAAAGCAATATGTATGTATTGGTGCGTCTCATTTCGTAGGCAGACCCAAGAGACCACAGACAAGTGCAACATAAATCAGTGAGAACTAAACAATTTAAATTTAAAATTTCGCAACTTTACGACATAAATCTACATCCCTTCGAGCAAGCATTTAAAAATAACACCTTTTCCCGAATTGTTTATGTACAATCTACCTATTTTCCACTAAAAATGTGATTCTAATACGCAAATTTAAGAAGTTTCTATCGAACCAAGGGCGCGCTTAGTCTGTCAACACTGATTTTCAAATTCGCTCTAGAATACACGATTAGGAAGGTTCCAAAAACCAGGATGGTTGGAATTCAAAGAAACAGAAAACTTGAGGTCGCCACTGAAGGTAATAATTTATAGGGAGAAAACTCAAAAAGTAAGTAAAGTTCTATTAGTCGAAAGTAGGAAGACGTACGTTCATGACACCTTATAGACGACAGCTAATACATTTGGAAACGAGTGTAACAAATTAAAATCACGCTCAAGAAGGAATTTAGAACAGATTAAACTCGGGAATTAGTGTCATCCACCAGTTGGTTTAGAAGCTTCTGTCGTTCCTTTTCCTACGAAAAGCGTGAGATCGAGTGGGTGCGAAATTGTGTCTTCCACATTAACGGTCAGTGTTAATAAAAAATGTAACAGTTTCAATTTAAGCGCCACTGATACAAGGCGCAGCTGCCCTACTGTGTGTCATACAAAACTTCAATATTCCACGCTAAAGAGCGCTACGTTTTCCGACGCCCAGCTGCCTCTCAGGAAGAGCCCGCTACAGGAATTTAATAATACGGCTGTGAAGTAACTCTCGCAGTAGTTTCTCCTTGCTAATTCATGAGACCGGATCCACTGGTTTTAACGTTAACAGAACCGACAGGCCACAGACGAAGCACAGACGTTTCCCATTTGCAAAACAATTCTGGAAACTAGTAAAACAGCAGAAGGAAAGTACGCCGTACCTTAGGTTCAACTGGCTACCGCATCCTAAATCAGTCACTCTGAGATTGAAAATAGCACATCCCTCCGGAACTTCTGACCATAACCATTTATTGTTTCACACGGTTTAAGATTCCGGAAGACGATTTACTGAGCAGCACCGGCCGTGAAAGCCGAAAACGTATAACCTAAATAACTTGTAGTTACTCCTATTACAATTACCACAGTTAAGACCACATGAAAATTCACACATTCTGTGCAGTTGCGTTTCTTATACTTCATAAATCGACTCTTGTTTTCCTTTCGTTTGAGAAGTGATTATCAGTATAAATAGCTATCGTTCGTCTGAGAACTGATGATCAGCATGGATAGCCGAAGTTCGTTCCAGAACTCATAATCAGTATGATAGTTTAGTTCCATTTCTTCCCCTGATTTATGTGACACCGACCACATAAAGCCTTAAAAAATCCACTGTGAGACTATTCTGAATTTTGTTTATTTAGTGCAACAACCGAACTATTCTAACTTCTGACATTTGTTGAGTTTCTTTTTATGGAAACACAGAACAATTATTTTCATAGTGGGAGCATGTAATTCGGCCTGAGTGTGCCTGGTGGTTGGGGATAAGAAGAAAGTAAAATATTTTTACATAGAGAGAGGGATGTTGCATGGAATGTTAAGGGGAAGGAGAATACGAGAAGATATAAAACTAAATATTTCAATGCGCGATAAATATGTAAGTGATTACTCACTAGACAGTAGCCTGCTTACTAAACCTGAATGAACTCAAAATTAACATAAAATGATTTGTGAGGCAATGATTGAATTATTCAGAACTTGAATGGAAATAAAACAAAGAAACAATCACGCACTTACAGAGGATATATTAGCGCACTACGAAAATATACTGACAATGTTAAAAACAACAATTTCAGTAGAAAATATAAAACGTGGCCACGGGCGAAAAAGAACAAAATGGTTATAAGAACATGTATAGATGAAAGGAACGAATTGAAATAGAGACGGAGATGATCGGCTCTAGTGAAACATATAAATATATAATTTGGAAAACAACAAGAAATTAAAATAGAACATAAGCAAGGGAGGGCCAAGGTAGTGCCGATGCAGCACTGTATGAAACATGCACAATGCATTCTGCATGCTGTGAACCACACGTGCAGAACCATGCTGACGACGAACCACAGGCGGTAAAGCGGTACTCTGAGGGAGGAAGAAGGAAGCTGATATAACACCAGCGTTGAAAGTTAGTTTCTGCTATAAAATAGCGCCTACCTCTTACCCTAATTCCGCACTAGCTAACATACTGCAGCAGTTCCCCACCGCCCGGCCCGGCAAGCCCTACTGTATTTCAGAGGAGATTCATTCAATGCAGGAGACAAGCGTTGGTCTTCGGTTTTTTTTTTTTCGTGACGTTAAATCCCATAGCATGACTAATAATTCTGTGGTATATTCTACGTACAAAAAAGCTTCGGACGTGTTTTAGAAACCGAAGGTAAACTGACATACAAATGCATAAATTATTGATTTCAAACTTTCGCCATGTTCTGAATGCTGTACGCTTTCTTCTGGGTAAATCCCCGGCGTCTGAATTTTATATGCCGACATTTCGGAACACTCTGTTCCATCTTCAAATGCAGGCAGGTATGAAGAATTCTTTATACCTGCCTGCCTATGAAGATGGAACAGACAGTGTTCCGAAACGTCGACATTTAAAATTCAGACGCCGGGGAATTACCTAGAAGAAAGCATACAAATGGACTAATAATATTTCGTTGTATTCAATATTTTCTTTCGAAGAAAAGATAAACGGAGCCAGATTATAAATAAAAGCAACATTAAAGAATTTAGGTGTTCGTAAATAAACGAATTGTACTTTTAAAGAATAACTGGCACGAAATCAGTTAAAAATGGGACAGAAAGTTCTGAAGATATAAAGACTTATCTGGCCTGCCGTATATTACTGTAACACAAAAGGATAATCCAGTGCCTTAAAACAAGCAGCACACCTCAGCCAGTTAATATTAATTTTACTAAACACTTAATGAGGCAAACGAAAAAAAAAACCGTTTGTTTTCAGCGGCAATGCTATCCCATTGGAACCCATACTGGGATTTTGACACGAAATTCCCACACCGAGCACGGATGTGTGGCCAGTGTGTTGTGTTATCGTTTGTTGCTGTGGTGCAGTATAATCCCGGTGATATGTTGTGGCAGCCTGTCACGTACCTACGATGTTCACTGCCTCAGAACTAACCCTGAGTTCTATAAGAGCAGAAGGACTAATTCGGAAAAAAGGGAATAAAATGCATTTCCTACTACAATTAGTGTCTAACCTTAACTACAATGATAAAATAAGAGGCTAAAAGGTTCTAGACACACCACAGTTACTTGCACCTGAATAAAATCTGTCTAGTACAGACTGTTCTTTAGCAGGAAAAAGAACATTCTTTCTCTGTGGCGTAACAATATAAAACGGGCCTAGGCTGCCTCACTCTTGATTTTTCTACAAGACACACAATTAAGCACACACACACACACAATTAAACGCACACACTCGGTAGGACTCTTCTGAACGAGTGACCAGCTCGTCGCAAACACCGCTACCTACAAAACACACAACAATTACAAAACACGAATATCCATGCCCTCAGCGAGATTCAAACCCGTGATCCAAGCCATCAAGTGGCAGCAGACCAACAAACTAGCCCGCATGGCCACCGGTATTGGCAGAAGAAACAATGCTAAGCGCACATGTGGCAGATGCATGTCAGTGATCTCGGACATTCGACTGTAAGGTTATACAGGACTACACTGTAATAGTATTCAGGGAATTTGCAGCTTCGCGTTTGGCGACTGGTATTCTTTTGTGAGCATGCAGTTTGAGAACAAGGTGCTGATGAAGATAATTGGGCCTCAGAGGCACGAGGTACAGGACGCTGCAGGAGACTACATAGTGAGGAGCAACACAATCTGTGTTTCTCACCAAATATTATCCGGGTAATGATAAGAAGAATGAGATGAGTGCGGCAAGCGGCATGTATGGGGCAGGGGAGAGGTGCATGCTGGGTTTTGGTGGAGCAACCTGAGGGAACGAGATGATTTGGAAAGCCTAGAATTAGATGCGAGGGCAATGTTAAAATGGGATTTCTAGAAGCGGGTTGGAGGGGGGGGGGGCGAGGACTGGATTGATCTTGCTCGGATACAGAAAAATGCCGGACTATTGTGAACGCGGTAACAAACCTTCGGGTTCCCTGAAATTCGGAGAATTTATGAAGTGCTTTACTTGGCAGGGGGACAAATCTAATCCGCAGAGGTATATACAAGGAACCATGATGGTTGGTCTAGATGTACATGATTTGACGTTATGCAAAATAATGTTACGTAAGGGTGCGAGTAGAGATCGCATTAAACTGGCTCAGGGTGGTGTGCAGTGGAAAGGTCTTACCAACATAACGGAACACCGATTTGCTGTCTTTTTCTGTCCATGCACATGAAGAAGCCTATGTCGTGTTTACAAGAAAGGCGTGCTAAACTGTGATTAATTCCAACGAACGTGACGCTGATGTCGGAACATAAGGTTGCATAATTCAATTCGTCGTTATTTCTGCATGTCCGGGTGACATAGAATGCAGTCTGCGACAGCGAAAGTGTACAGGGTACAAATTCCTTTTCTGCTTGTCCAACTGAATTTGCAAAGCCGCAACTGTTAGCAACACTAGAAGACTAATTAATATGTCTCTCCGAGTCGGTTCTCTTCTCTGGAACGAGGCTGTACACATAATAGAATGTTCAGACAACGCAGATTGATTCTGTTTGTCGTATTCCAGGGTGGCCGGCGGGTGAGGGTGGGACGGACGAACGGACGGATGGCAGCCGTGATGGCTCACTGAATGCAATAATGGCACAACTAAAAAACGGCCATGTAGAGTTAGTACTACGATTCAGTTTAAAAAGTAACAAATATATCCGACAATACCGTCTCTCGTTAGTTGAAACAAGCCCTGCTAGATGACATTACGGTACGATGTAGTTGCTATACTTTTCAGCTCACTCGTAGTATTAACTCAAAATGGGCAATTTTTGGATTGTGCCACTGTTGCACTCATTGAGTGATATCAGCATCATGTAAACCGCGTGGTGGGTTGGGGGGGGGGGGTTGGCGGACGCCGGACGCCGGGACTGTATGCATGATACTGTGTTGGACGCTTCACCAAGCGAAGGCACAGTTACAGAACGATGAGGTTCAAAAAACGTTGAGTCATTCAACGCATTTTGAACCTGGAATGCAACTGATCGGCGGAACCCCTGTGAGAGTGGCAAGCTTAACATTCACCAAGGCATGCGCATAATTTACTCCAGCAGAAGACAGCCACAGTAGTAACAACAAGAAAAGAGGACCTAAATTACAAGCTAATTCAAGGGTGATGCCGATCCTAGCGGCCGCGCCGTCGAAGGCTTGGGTCTGCAGCCATCTCTATTGCTGGGATTGTGAGTTCGAATCCCGCCGGAGGCAGGTATGGGTGTCTCTTGCGAGTGTTATGTGTTGCAAGGTACATGCCTCTGCGTCGAGATGCTCCCTCGTCCAGAGCAGTCCTACTGAGAGTGAAGTGCAGCCTCGATAATGAGGAAGCCCTGGCCCACTAGGGTATGTTGCACTATGAGGGGGGAACTTATGGGTGGTAGTGCAAATAATTAACCATATAAAGTACATGAACTGAACGGGTTTGAGACGCGTGTATTCGGTGGCTGGTTCGTTCGTATTCCATTTATCTGACAATTTATCAACTGTACAGACAAAACACTGTAAGGGACAGAAATGGAATTCGTGACCACGAAGGAGATCAATAGCAGAAAAAGGAGACGACGTTGAAGTACCCTGACAGTCTCCGTCTACTGGGATGGACCAACGGCGAACAGATTTCGGATCCTCCGGTGAGAACCATCAGTGAACGTCGACGAAAGCCAAAATAACACACACATGCATGACACCGTATTTGAGTATACTACAAACTTAATGGTACAGAACAAGAACTCTCCTTGAAAATGCAAGATGTGAAGGAATGGCTTCAACAGACGTATAAACCAAGGCAGTTTCCTAATGAGGGATTCCCTGAAAGCTGAGTCGTTCGCTAGCTCACTGTGACGTAATATGCGTACTAAACGTCTAAAAAATCGGTCAGCTGATTCAGCTGGAGGGACACACAGGCCCACACACTCATCGCGGTGATCTTCTAATCCTGGACTTTCCTTTGTTTAGGAAAACGTAGGCGAAGAAGTAAGAACAAAAGCTTTAGGTACGAGACTACCCATTCTATCATTCAGTGTGTCTCCAATTCAAAGGAGACACGGAGATATGTTCCTCGTCGGGCTGTAAAAGTTCACGTTGACAGCTCCGTGAAGCAAAAGACATGCTCGTCGGCATGGCATCCCACCTGTTGGTGGTGCGAGAGCTAAAATAGAAACGACGCTTTAAAAATCGAAACATAATAGGACTTTACGTACCTCATTTAGGATAGAGCCAATATCCAACGCTTGCAAATGTCCAAAAATGTTTACTCAGAGAGAACAAACATACGTGCTGATTGGTTCGTAGGTTCATTAAACACACTGTATCAAATACAGAGACACTTAACGTTGAATGAGATTACAAAATGTCTATGAACTTGATGTAAATGAGAGATCTCCTACAAACACTGAGCACATTCACAAGATCGGCAATGTACATATAACGCAATAATGCAGCAGTTCGCGTCGTCATTGTTTGAATGGAGATGCGACGATGCGTTCTGCGTAAATTGCGAACCACGAGTCAAAGTCAACAATATAAAAATACCGAGTGTTGCACAAAAATTCTATTATGGCGAATTTATGTTACCGGCAACAGTGCAACATACTTGCGTCTCTATGTAATGTGGCCGAAATTTTCTTTGATTTAAATCAATTTTGGATTTTCTGGACGGATCTTTATGGAAGTCCTCAGTATCAAATTTCACAAGAATCCGTCCATAGGAAGCCGGGCTGATACATGCCGTCGGAGGGATCGACGGAAGGACACGAAGCTAATAGGCGCTTTTCGCGACTATTCGAGCCCGTGTAAGAACAGCAATCGGTACAAATGGTACCCAGGTCGAGACAAAAATCAAGTAACCGGGAACACAAGTCAGACAGACGTCTTCGTACTCAACGAAACCGAATCGGCAGTTTCTTTCATACATTTCGCCAAGAGTAGGTGAAAAGATGTCTGCTCACGCAGTGTATGAATGTGATTTACATACACTCCCTGTTTTTGACATATTACTCCCATATAATTCAAGTACAACCGCAATGTAGTATGCTGATATTCAATAAATTATCAGGTTTCATTGAATTTTTTGTGATAAAGATAAGTGCACAAGGATAGCACATTCGAACGTTCCTCGAAGGCAAAAGACATGTGATTTGTATCCTTCCGCCAGTGGGTAAGTTCAATCGACATCAAGTTCACGTAACGCTTACACACAGCACTGCTAAATATATCCCATCGCCTGTGTAACTTTCACATTTAGGTCTGAGTTTCACGAACTGCAATCATTCTACGCCCCGTAGCACCGGAAGCCCGAAGGAGTTAATTACATTGACACTGCACGCGGGGTCTAAATCAACACCAAAACAACCTATATTTTCAGACGTTTCAACGCAGTTTCTGCTGGTACCTCCCAAGCCTTCTGAAATGTGACAGCATACTGTCTAGAACATAGTTACCGACGTTTCAAAGAAGCCTAATGGCCGCATCTTCAAGGTGAAAGAGAGAAAGAGTGGTGGAAGGCTGGCATCTGTCAGACTATGGGATGTCCATTACAGACGACAATTCTATTACGAATTATGTGCATGAAGTGCTCATTTTATCCGCATCTCGTGTTTTATATAAAGCTTAACTTGAAATTTAGTAGGCCTACTTTCATCAAGAGCATCTTGTTATATCAATATTTTGTATCTGCAGAATATAAAACACACATCTTTTTTTAATTCAACTTTAATTTTTCAACTGAATTTGCTACAATTTCAATTTAAAACATATATTTTTTGTAGATCCAAATACACGAAAGCCGGTCCCAGTGGCCGCGAGGTCTAAAGGCGTAGGACTGTGACCTCTCGCCTGCTGAGATTGTGTGTTCGAATCCCACCGGGGGCATGGATGTCTGTCTGTTCTGAGTGTTGTGTGTTGTCAGGTAGAGGTCTCCGCGACGAGCTAATTACGCGTGCAGAGGAGTCCTACCGACTGTGGTGCGTCGTTGTGATCTAGAAACCTCGTGAACGAGGCCCTGGCCCACTGGGGGCTGCTACGCCAAATAAAAAAAAATTACATGCGAAAATATGTATATTTATACCTCTAGGCACGACCAGTAACTTATGTATAGTGCCGCCATCTTAGAGGCAATGCATCTTATTTGTGCAAGAAACGAAAGCGGAGGCCACGAACATGAGCTACGCAGAATTCTAAAGACAGCATTTCGCAGATTTGAGCATTCCACCGTGTAATCGAGGTTCTAACGGCGGCGAATACAAAAACACTGTCCTCTGGCATGTGACATCGTGTAGTCTGACAGATTAGTACCGACGTTTCGCCTGAACCCGCCACTCCATATTCAGGATATAAGCCTTCCACCCCGAAGACCGAAGCGATAGATTTCCTCTAACGTATCTACCAGAATGCACGGCATCACATCGCAGAAAATTATTTATTGTAATTCTTGTTTATATATGAGTATTCATAGTTGCTATCAAAGAGGCAAATGCCCTTGGTAGTAGGGTTACGTTATTCCCTCTACCACATATCACAATCAGTACGAGACACAATATTGCCTATAGCTTTCCTATCGAGCAACAATTCTAGCAAACTTCGAGTGTCGCAGACAAATGCATCGCTACTGAATTTTGATGATCCATAACCCTGTACAGAGCAACCATGTATGGTAGCTAAACCCAACCAATGCACACAAGTGTATGATAGCACACGTATATTATAAACCTCCTACACAAATGCAGAGACCTGTACATCAGTTAACAAACTTCTACAATATCTTGATGCACCCATTCTTCGTAACGCACCTCTCTGCGGACGGCCACATGAATGGCCGACACATGTAGCAAGTATATTAGGTCTGTAATGTCCTATCAAACACGTATGTGCATTGGCTGGTTTTAGCTACAATATCGCATCGTTAGGGATTCAAACTTCTTACAAGTCGCAATGCTGCATCACATTTCGACGTTACAGATACCAAGGTCTATCACCATCAATGAGCTCCATTCTCACATTTTTAAAGTCTTCCCCACCCACAAACAAGTATCGTCGCGATTTAGATTTTAAAAAATGCATCTTTTTCAGGTACCTTCAAAGCTGCTAATTTCTGCGTATGATCTAACCACAAATAATTGGGAGCATCCCAACTTCTTGTTTAAAGCATTACTTAACGAACTCAGTTTTCATTACAGTCTATCACGACACCCACTTCACAGGGTTCCGCAGAAGCCAAAAGCCATTACGGGTTTGACTTCTTATTCCACTTTTTGGAAATCTCTACGGATTTGGATCATTTACGCCTCACATAATATAAGCAACATTCCAACTTACTGTCATTCAGCACTTACAGCGAGCCGGAATTCGTGTAAAACAAGCAGAGCTGGGCGTTGTTCAAAATTCATACGCAGTTCGAATACCGAATGTGGTGAAAAATCAAAAGGGGGTTTTCGGAACATCATTAACCAAGCAGGCCAAAGGTATAATTACTATAATAGGCGCAATACAGGCCAAGGATTACTTTACATAAATCATAATCAGACTGCTATCTATTTACATGTTACTTGAATCCTCAGGCACTAGGCAGGGGTATAAGATCAGTTACACTAAGTAATTTTCTAGACCTCAGGAATATATCATTGGTTTTGGAATGTCCGGTAATGTGGATTTACTGCTCGCTAGATGATATTCCGCTTTCGAGCTTATTATTTGCAAAGGATTTAGCTCGCAAAGAAAGTGATGAGTGCGCATTTTTACCACACACAAGAAAAAATGGTAAACCTAAACATATACATGGGAATAATATTACAAGGAATTTTTAGACCTATAAAGTGGCTGCGGGAATGTGAAAAAAGGGAACCTACTCAGCAAAGGGATACAATTGCAGGATTTCTTCACACCTGCGATAAAATTTAAGGTTAAAAAACAAAAATTAACTTCTTAATTAGGTGCAAGAGTTTCTTCAAAGGAAAATCTTGTGCTTTGGAGCTAGCTACTTAATTAACTAGACAGGCAGTTTTTTTTTTCTGAAGTGCTGTTCACGGGCGTGTTACAGGGAAACATTTGTGTAAACCTCGTTACGTTGGACCAAACTTACAATCCACTTCCCTACAGCGAACTGTTCGTTTCGCATCCCTGTTCATTATTAGGAGAGTGAGTGTGTGTAGGCACCTGGTGCTGGGGCACGGCTCCACATCACACGCACTCAGACTTATTTGCCTCGTCTAGTTTCAGAGCACCACACAGTGTCTACGACTTTATAATAGAAGTCTATAAACTCACAACATTACAGGTTGGGGGTACAATGGTAACAGAGGAGACAGTATCATTCTATGCACCACTTTACAGGCGAATTTCAACACAATAAAAAATCGCCACGACACACAGAAACCACATCAGAAAGACGCATGACACAGAGACGGGAACCTTTAAAAAGGAAAATCTGATGCAGTAGACTTCCGATAAACCGGCACAGTAGGTAGGAATGTAAAAAGGGCACATACTATATATATATTAATTGCCTATAGTAGAAAATGCTCCGTAATACACTCTGACGCAGTCATGTCGACACAAATACGAGTATGAGAAAGCAAATAGAAATCAGCCAAGTAAGTTACAGCACTTCGTATCACAACTGAAAATGGCGGACCGAGATCACGTGAGATGGTGATGAGGTGATTTAGTTCCGCTCGGTTTCGTCTGCATCCTTAGAGTTTCGACCATTTTTAATTAAAATTATTTTTCTGGCTTCTTTTTATCTTCCGTTCTTTTTATTCTCATTAAAAATGCTGCTTATACACCTGCAGTCACTAAGACACAAAGTGGCGGTTTCATGTACTGGTACCTATCAATATAAATTACGGCGGTGAAAATAATTTTACATTAGCAGGTCTACCACAATATATTAAAATTTTTTTGGACTGAGAAGCCCTCCAATCGTCGATATATGTTAATGTTGGTGGTGCCCGCCTGAAGAAGAAGGAACGTGGCAGTGTGAACGATGCGTATTCACGACCCACGCATAGGGGTGGGTTTGGAATCCACAGATGTTCTTGGCTAATGCCATGAATTCTCTGGCATGCAAGTAAGGCAGCACCTACACTCAGTCCAACACAGTGGTCCGTGGAGGATACACCCTCTAATCTACGGTATACGAGTTTTCTTCAGTAGCAGCTTTTCGCTGCAGGTTTATTTTATAGGTTCTACTTCACTTTATTTCTTACACTTTAGACCTATTTTGCTTCTTTTCCTCCCTTCGTTCTCTTTCTTCTAGCTTCGAGTTCTACGTTTGAAAAAGCTAACTTTTGATGCCCCTTACACCTAACTATACTTTCTCGACTGTACTTAAACTGTACAGCGTAAATTTTACCAATTACGACAATGACAAATAAATTAGCAAGCTTGCGGAAGGACAAGGTCATGCCCCACTAAAAGGTGCAGAATTTGTAAGCATTGAGGAAAACTATGAAAAATCTGAGCCAGGTTGACCGGTCCTCAGCACGATAATCTAAACTGTAGCGTCTCTAATATGAAACAACAATTTGATGTTTGTTGGACCGTGCATCATTGTGATAACTTAAGAATAATAACCAACTAGATGCCATTTATTATTTTATTGTACTTTTTATACGCTCAACATGTTTCAGGCACTACTATGTCCATCATCAGGAGCTCGCGACTATAATGTTGATTACCATATCGGTCATTTCGTTCTTGGTTTGCTGTAGGTTGGAAGAGAGGTGCGGGTAGGCTGGAGTAGTATCCAGGCTGCAGGCTAAAGCACGACAGGTGTCGTGCTTTAGCCTGCAGCCTGGACACTACTCCATCCTACCCGCACCTAACCTCCAACCTACAGCAAACCAAGAACGAAACGACCGATGTGGTAATCAACATTATAGTCGCGAGCTCCTGATGTTGGGCATAGTAGTGTCTGAAACATGTTGAGCCTATAAGTAAGTACAATAAAATAATAAGCAGCATCTAGTTGGTTATTATTCTTCAGATATGAAACAGCAATGTTAATGTAACTGTGGTTTTCGACCACCAAGTGTAAGACGTGCTGACAGTTTCATGAAAAATAAATTCTTTAAATGAAGTAATACTATGCAGAATGTACACATTTAACATTCGGTCACCAATCTAATGTCGGGATCAGATGAAGATAAGCCATATGACAACGTTGCGACAACTACAGCCGTTACAAGTGTTGAGGGAATTAACGATTTCGTGGTAGGATGTGTCATGGACTAAACACAACATGGATGATGACAAGGATAAGATTAAGAATCTTTTAAATGACCAATAATTGAGAAGGTACAATTTATGGTGACGAATGACATAGTTAGTTCGTACAGCAGTAACACCCCGGATTTGAATTCGGGAAGTAATGACTGGAATTTCGACTGAGTTACTGGCTACTTCAACTGACGTCTCTTCGTGGTTTTCGCAGTATTTCCAAGTGAAACTCCATGTATGCTTCGAAAGACAAAGTGCTAAGCAACAACATAAACGCAGGAAAATAATATTAGAACACACTTCTTGACACTGTTTTTACGCAAATGTGAAACTTTCATATTACTATGTAACACCAATCTGCAAACAGTAAGATCAATTACAACATCGTAAGCATTCCAAATTAAAGTAAGGACATGAACACAAACAGACGTTAGGTGACTGACCTATACGTTTGTCATGCTCCAGGAATATCCTGAATCACCGAAGATTATCGGCGTAAAACAGAACAGATACCAACCGACGGCCAGCAAATTGGGATCTGCAGTCCTGATATCAGTTCTCGTGTCCGTGCTGAGGAAGACATAGGCCAGCAGTGAGCTGCTGGAATACCACTGTGTCAACGTCATCAAACGCCAGCTAGATCAGGCAACTAACGTCTAAGGCGTCAAAGGAATTGCTAACAATTAGATTAGACAGTAACGGACATACAGCAGCAAATTTAACAGATTTTAAAGCTGGCCATTATGCGCGGAACGCTATCATACACAATGTGCATATAAAGATAAGCGGACGACAGGAAAATCCGAATGCGGAATACTGCAGTAGGTAGCCGAGCCAGCAAGGCAGATTAGTCATAACCGCCTACACTCTCCAGTCTATTGCAGCAGGTCTATCGAAAAGGGAATCTGAATAACTCAAGACATGATACGCTGCAGAGAGACCTGCCCCCCCCCCCCCCCACCCCCCCACACTCCCCCCCCCCCCCCACATCCACCCCCCCCCCCCCCCCCCCCCCCCCACACCCCACCCCCCAC